>Ga0181346_1000082_pt1 | contig 36975 bp, 54 predicted proteins | sample Su13VDMM15DN_FD_130100 | JGI IMG/M metagenome (GOLD analysis project Ga0181346, IMG submission 130100) | Freshwater viral communities from Lake Michigan, USA - Su13.VD.MM15.D.N | ecosystem: Environmental > Aquatic > Freshwater > Lake | place: USA: Michigan | collected 2013-07-15 | reverse complement strand
TGAGCAATCGCGTTCTTGCGCTCGGTGGTAACCTTTTGCATGTACTGCTCTCGCTCGGCTTTCTCCTTCTCCTCTTGCTCAGCCTTTATTTTTGCTTCACGCTCTTGCTCACGCGCTTCTAGCTCTTGGATCTTAAGGTCTCGTGGGTCCATCGATTCACGCTCGAGGTGCTCCATAAGCTCCTGCTCGGAAATGGATCTAAGGTCTAACTTTGAAAGCCTCGGGTGCTTCTTAAGAGTCCCGCGAGGGTCTTTTTCCATCTTCTCGTAAAAATCTTCCAGCTCTTTTTGTTGCTTTTGCAGCTCTCTTCGCGAGTATGCTATCTCTTCAAGCCGCTTATCAGCCGCCAGGCCCTTCTGAATGTAAGCTTTAAGTGCCGCTTCATCGAGTTCAAGCTCTTTCTCTAGCCCGTCGACTTTGACTTGATATTTCTTTTTCTCGGAAGGAACCGCAGCCGCTGGCTTTGCTTGCGCTTGTACTTGCTGCTTCTTTCGAGTTGCAGGATCGTTGCTAAAGGGCGAATCTGGCGCTCCCTTTGCTTCCGCTGCGTCGTTTGATAATGTCGTTACGTTTTCTTCTGATTCTGTGCCTTCGGTTGCTTCTTGGCCTTCTTCGTTCATGACTCTCCTAGTTTTTAATGATTATGTGCTGTGAAGTTGGTATTTATTGCTGAGGTAGCATTGTCGCTACAGTTGGTTATCGTTTGTCCTGTCGTATAGATAGATGTCCAGCCCGAGCCATATGCAGTGTACCACTCTTTATTGCATTTACTGCAATACGGCCTGTCGCACGTAGTGCAAAATAAAAGGGTATGGTTGCAGTGGCTATGATTATGATGGTGATTAATATACATGTGGCCCTTTCATTACTGTAAAGGAATCGGTGACTCTGGTAAATTTGGTTGATTGATTTCCTGAGCTTTTTGCTCAACCGGTTTTGCAGCGTCTAGCATCTCAGGCGCACCTGAAGGGCCTCCCATTGGCATAGGCGGCGGCATCTGCATAACAGGTTGTTTCAAAATCGTAAGAAGCATAGGGTCCACGGTCTTGAGGAAGTTAATGTGCTCTTGAACGTGAGCGGTCGCCGCGTTCATTAGATCTGGATTATGTCTAGCGTCGAGGCCGTCCATAAGTCCTGAGTGACCGATAATATGCTCAACGTGAGGATCCGTAGCAATTGCAATGGCTCCCTTTCCATTCGCCAAATCTTCATTCTCCTGGCGAATCTGAAGATTGATACGCTGTGCGCCTTCAATAACAGCGTCAAGGCGCCCAGTTGTCAACACCTGTGTATATTCCTGTGGACTCTTTGCCCAGCCGTTTTGAATATACTTCTCGGCAAGATCGACGCGTCCTGCAAGCGTTTGAGCCATGGCATTACCGACATCTATTTCCACCCTGTTAATCTTGTCTAAATCGTCGCCCGTGAATTCCTTCATGTAGGGCCTGTTAGCGATACCTGAGATCATCGCAATTCTTGGAACCTTGGCAAAGTCTCGAAGGATCATGATTGTGTCGGTAGCGATGTCTCCAAGCGTTCGAATGTAAGATTTCTGCAAGCTGTTAGCGTACTGAATCGCCATATTCTGGATCAACGCCATGGCTGAGCCTGACATCGTTTTGCCCAGCGAGGACATGTCACCCCTGGACACGGCGTTGATTCCAGAAACCAGTTGTATATCTTGGACAAGCGATCCACGGTGATTGAAGAGAGGAGCTGGAACTTCAGCAAGGTTTAATCCTGCAGGAGGCGCGCCGCCTTCAACAGGTGTGTACTCAATGAGGTTGAGGCCACCACTTAAGCTCTCTGCGCTGACATTTGCGCCGCGTGTTGAAATGATGTTCTGGCAGCCGTAGGTCGCAAGGTTCGTCATAATGACAGAATCGGTGATATTTAAAGCTTCTTGGATAATCACAAGATCGTAAGCCAGCGTGTAGCCGAAGTTCGAGGCTAAATGCTTGCTTGTAGTGATTGCTCGCAAAGGTATGTGTCTGTAGGGAAGTGCGCCGTTACCCAAAAGAATATCTTTGTTTACAAACTTGATCTCTTTGCCGTTGGGAACAGAAGGGCATTTCTTGTGAAAGAGCGTAAACACGGGGACATCATCGTTAGAGGCTTCCATGTGCTTAGCTGCGTAGAAGCGGTACTTGTTGTTCTCAAAGTTATCGTTGCTGATGTCAAGCAGCTGAGCGCGGTATTCAGGGAACTGCTCCATAAGATCCCACTTGTTGACGAAATCAATCAGGATGTACCAATTATTCTCGGATGGTTTACGTTTCGTGACGTCTCGCACAACCTGAGTTGGTGGGTACGATTGATAAACAATGTCTCCTTCGTAGATAGGCGCGTTGGTCTCTGGGTGATAACCGTAGATCTTCCCAGCCTGAACGTTCCAGCCTGAGAAAATCCATCCCTCGGATAGAACGATAGCGCTCTCTAGCCCTTCGGAGGTGTAATCCTCGAGAGACTTTTCTTTGGCGTAATACTCTAAAAGGCCGTTGGAAAGAATCGCTTGAGCTTGGGATTTAACATCGGTGTTGGTAGCTTTCGAGTCAAAGGCGAGCTTTTGCTGCTCGATCATGCCCTTGAGAGTTGTGAGTACGGATCTGAAATGGTTGACGTTGAGGTTAAAGTATTCGTTTTGTGATCCTGTTTTGTAGATCTGACCGCCTACGATTTCAGAGTTGTAGTACGCGTTGTAGGTGGTTTTCCAAAGTGCTAGCTGTCCCGATCGAGTAAGAAAACTGAAGTAGTCATCGATCTTCTGCATGCAGGCTTCTGCTACTTGATTGTCGGGTAGGTTTACAAAATAGATATCTTTGTCGTAACTCACTCCCCGAAGCGTTTCACAATTCCTTTTTTGTGTCCAGGTATGATGACAGTGTTTGGTGAAGCGAGGTTGATACCGAAGTACGGCGGGATCGGGTTGATGCCTTCGTCGATGTTTCTAACAAGGTATACCAGCGCTGCAAGCCAATCGTAGTGCCCATATACGAAGGATGTACCAAATTCATTGCGCTGCTCATTCCAGATGCCTGTGCGCAAGCAGCCTAGAAGTTTCTTACATCTTGGATGAATGAGAATCCTACCCGCATCTGCCCAAATTCTAACCTTGTTGACCATCGTTCGAAGAGCCGCTTTGTCGGTTGAGATAAAAGGCAAGTCGTAATCAATGTTAAGATCCTGAACCATAAGAGGCCAGTTGTTATCTGCGACGCGTTTATGAAAACGCCAATCAGGAACCGCTTCTTTCTCTTTGTCCTTGATGAGCTTTGCCAGAAGTTTGGTCGTCATCTCAGGTCCCATGATTTCGTATTCGTGCTCAATCACAATGGCAGCGCGGAGAAAGTCGTAGTAACCAATCAGTCCAGCGGTGTAGTCTCGTTTAACGCCCATATCTAACGCGTTGTAGTTATGATAAAAGGGTCGAAAGCGGTCGTGCTCAATTTCCTGTACAAACTCATCACGCCACTCGGGTACGATGGCTCTTGTTGAATCGACCACCAGCTTGCAATAGAATTCACGCTGAATCGCGTCTGGCCGAATGTCTTTCATGAGGAAAGCCTTTTCCTCTTCACTAAGCATGTCGTGCTCATCGATGGTTAGCTCAATGTAGGAGTCGCTAAGCCTGGCCAGCTCCATTAGCTCCACCCAATCGTGGTCAGGCGTCTCAGGAGGCGTTCCTATGAACATACACAAAGGGTTTGGTCGGTGCCGAAAGAGCTGCTTGATTACGTAGTTCCACTGGTAGCCAAGAGACTTGATGTTCTGACACTCCTCTAAAACCACAAAGTCAGCGTAGTTTCCTCGGAGGCTGTTTCGTTTCAGGTCTAGTCCACGGTAGTGCATGAGTCCCCCCGTACCGTGGTCTAAGTACATTTTCTTAGAAGGAACATGCGTAATCTTAATCTGAGGCGGCTTGTCTTCCATGAGGCGTTCAAAGGTGGGCGTGATGATCGAGCGTAAATCTTCAGCAAAAGCGGTAGCAAAGAACACTTGAGGCTTTTTAATGGTAAGGCTTCGAATGACCTCAAGGGAGGTGTTGCAAGCAAGGGTCGTCTTTCCGGTCCCACGAGCCGCATTGACGAACAACATACCCGTTTTTCGGTCTAAGCAATCCTGAAGTTTTAGTTTGATTTTTCGCTGTACATTATTCCAAAGCTTGTACTGAAGATCTCCACGACGCCAAAATTCAGCTATTAATTGTTCTCTTCGTCCCACGCTGCATTCAATTCCTCGTTAGACAAATCTTCTAAACCTGTTTTAAGGTTTCCCATGATTTCAACCTGATCTTTCAATAGACCTGCCAGCTTGGCTTTGTCCATTGCAGCTTGACGAGCAATACCCAATTCAACGCCATAAACAGGCTCGCCATTTGACTTACAAGAAATGACTTGTTCTGTGATCGCTTCGTTGTAAATGTAATCAAGTCTAGAATCGATTTCAGCTAACATTTTTAGCCTGTTTTTTTCGTAAACTTTACTCAGTTCAGCCAAGGCCGCTGCCCAATAATCATCAACTTGACGTATCGTTATACCCCACTGCGTTGAACCCTCTTGAACCGCTCTTTGACGCGTATAACCTTTTCTGAGCCAATCTAGGCACTGGTCTACCCGTTTTGCGATCTCTATTTTGGAAGCAATCGGTGCGGGTTTTTGTCCTTTAGCCATTTTTCTTCAAAAAGTTCTGAGATAGCTCAAGCTTCGAAAGTCGTGCTTTAAGACTTTGTAGCTCGGTCTCTACCTCGTTTGTTTTGTTCTGTTGTTTCAAATCTAAGAATTTTTCCCAAGTCAATGAAGCCAGTAAACACATCGTAGTTATAGCGAGAGCGTAGCCGTTCTCGATCAATAGCTGCCTTGCGATAACACAAATCAAGAGGAGAACCGTTAAATTCTTCCAAATCCATGTCAATTCAAAGCCTCCATCTCGGGGTCAAACATCTGTATAAATGATATCTTCGCATTTTCAATCGCATACTTCAAGTGCGTATCGGGCTTAGCTTCACGCTTGAGCACCTTTGTCCCCTTTTCATTAAGGGTAAAAACAATAGGTGCCCAAGTTTCGCCATCTTCTCCATGTTTAACGCGTACAACCGACAATGCTTTGATTTCTCCCTCGTGTACCTCAAGCCCTTGTTTATAGAGCTTAAGTTGTGCCTGAATTTCTTTAAACTTTTCCTCGGATTCGAAAGCTCTTCTGAGGTTATCTTGAACCTCTTGCTCTTGAGTGCGAGCGAGCTTCTTAATCATGTCCTTCTCTTCGTTGATTTCCTTGAGTTTATTGAGAAAATCGACGTTCTCTTGAGCCATTTGGTCAATTTGCTGTTTTAAAGCTTCGTTTGTTTTAAAGTATTTTTTAATCGTTTTCATCATAGCATCACAAATTTCTCTAAGAGTTCGTTAATCATATAGTCCACGCAAGACTGCTTGCAATCAGCTGGATAAACTTCTTTTTCAATGACTTTCTCGTTTTGGGTTCGAAGGACAAAACATTGCCATTGAGAGAGACCTTCACTATTAACGCGCTGAATGCCTATGGAAACCGTCACGGGATCAAGTTCAGTGACTATGGGCTCTGGCTTTTCCTTAATTGGTTGATTCTTGGCCATTACTTCCTTCTTTGCCTTTTTTCTCTTGGTAAGCAGGATCAGCCTCTAGGTCTTTGAGAGAGGCGGCGTGCCAGGATTGAATAAACTGGATAGCGTTCCCACACTGATAGGATAAGGCTCCAGGGAAAGAACCTTTAAGTAAGGTGTCATGCACCATGACCAAACCTTTAACCATTTTTTCTTTTTCTTCAATCGCTATCATTTCTTTTTACCTCTCTTTGGTTTAACTGCTTCAACGGCCTTTTCTTCCACGGCGGCTACTACTTCACCAGCATCTTTAGCGACTAAAAGTTCCTTGTTTGCATAATAAAGGTCTACACAGTCCCTAACAACGCAGGCAACGGGTACGCCCATTTCACCCGAAGTCTGTAGCAACTTCTCATAAACACCATCTTCGACTTGAAACTTGACTACATTCATATTTACCTCTTTTTAATGATTTTCATGGTTGAAGCGTTTCCGTTTAACTCTTTAGCAATAGCGGAGCGTACGATGTCAGACTGCGAACTCATCCGCTTTTTCGCTTGCTGCTTTAGCTGCGAACGCATTTCATCCGTGATATAAAACGAATAAATCGTCTTTCTAGGTTTTACATCTTCCATATCTAACACCTCTCAAACGTAACGTCATTATTCATCAGCGTCTAGTTTTTTAAATTTAATACATTCAAGTTCAATTCGAGGGTTGTTTTTGTCATGTAGCTTTTCGATGGTGATCTTCATGATCTGAGAATCATTTTCCCACAAAATCCCCTCAAGGGCGTCTAGGAAACACTTTAAGATTGCATCAATATCTCCCCTAAGAGCTTTTCGATACCATTTGATATTTAGTTCTAGCAAGTCATCTGTAGGCTGCTTAAGAATCTTTCGGATGGTGTAGGCGCATTCGTTCTTGTAGCGAATGGCTTCCTGGTTCTTGTAGAACCTACCGCCTGAGATTCTATACAGTCGGTTAAGAAGGGGTGGCAAAGACAATACTATCTTCATTATTACCTTCCGCGCGTCTCACTTTAAAACATCTATGCCAATACAGAGTCTGCTGGAAGTCGTCGAGCATCTTTGTAAGGTGCCTTGTTAACTCATTCTCACCTAAGCCTGTGCGTCGAACCAGATCGTATTTTTTAACGATCTGGTTAACATCCTCAACAAGGTGTGACAAATTTAATACATAGGGCGTTCCCTTCATATCCTCTTTAATTTTTTCAATTTCATCCATGATTTCTTTGCCGCACATTGTGCACTTTTTCATAAACATCACCCATTCTCATTAATAAAATTCAAAACTTCTTGAAAAGCAATCATAGCGGCAACATAACAAGCCGCTGAGTTTCCTACATTTGCTTCAATAGCTCTATCTCTTCCTTCTTTAGATTCCGCAATTTTCTCTTCAAGAAATTCTATAAATACTTGTCGTCTAATTGCCTTCATAAGTAAACTCCTTAAAATAAAACGTTTCACGATTTACCCAATTTATCGGTTTAGAAGGGTGTGCGCGATACTCTCTTAAAAATGGCTGCAAATCTGGGTTAGCTATGCGAAGCCTGTTTATGGTAACAGCTACACTCCTTTTTGAGACTTTCACAACACTAGAAATCTCTGCTAAAGTACACCCTCGACACGCTAAGTATAAAATTCGATAGTTTCTCTCACGCATTTCTTGAGGATCTTTATCGGACCTTGTAGGGCATCTCATCTCTTATCCCCTTTTCCCTTAATCACCCCGCGCGTTTTACGATCTGTAAGCTTCTCTAGGTTATTCTTGGCGACCTCTTCAAGTGAGAAGCCATGAGTTGTGCAAAAGTCTGCCACGTACCAAAGCACATCGCCAATCTCTTTTCTTATCTCGACGTTGAAGTCTGTATCGCTGATGTTTTCAAAGTCCCCCCTTGAGAGGCGCTTAAACTTGCCTGCGAGTTCACCCACTTCTTCAACAAGGCCTGTTAAAGAGTGAAAGAGAGATGCCTCCTCGGATACGTTGTTAAACTCGAATGCTTTCTTCTGATATTCATCCATTTTCATTGTAATTTCTCCCATAGCCTTATCAAATCATCATTCTCACGCCCACTGAATGCTGTTGCAGTGTTTTCTACTTTCCATCTAGGCCATTTACGAAATTCTTTTACAGCTCTTGCAATAGTGTTTTCGTAGTCGTCTATAATTTTTATTATGTTAGTGTCTTTAGGGTTTGTCACTTCTCCCCCTCTTTCACGCCTAGGATTGTGGCGATTCTACATAAAGCTTTGTGCGCCTCTTTATAAATATACGCCACGGGAATTTTAGCGTCACATGGAACATTTTCAGCTACCGAACTTAATTCAAATAGAGCAAAAGACGCCGCATGAAGAGCTTCAAGGGAATTAATTGTATCCATTTTTTTAACCCCATACACCCTTACAATTTCCGATTGTCTATCGGCTTCTTTCACAATAGCTTCAGAAATATCATCGATAATCATTTCTCTCCTTCTTTCACGCCTAGGATTGCGGCGATTTCGTTTAAAGTAGAATCTTTTTCAGGGTCCAAATAATTTAATGAGCAACATTCTTGGATTCTAGCAACCGCCACACGAAGGGCTTTTAACTCTGAGATGTTGTCAACTCCTTGAATGCCATAGGCTTCAATAACTTTTTGTTGATTCTTTATCCTTTCGTCTATCTTCTTCAAAATCTCGTCGGTCATAAAACACCCATCCATGTTAAAACTTTGGCTGAAATAAAAGTGTAGAAAGCTATACTTGCAGCTCCGATGATTAAACTGCCTATTATTGTGGCAGTAATTAACAATGCAAAATCCTTTTCATCGTCGGTCATTTAACCACCCACACAATTGCCCTACGCCCTGAACGTGTCGCCCTTCGCCCGCCACTATCTTCAATCAACCCTTTCTGAAAAAGTTCTCTCACTCTTGCGCTTACAGTTTGATGCTTTAGTTTTGAAACTTCTTCAATCTCATCGCAGGTTTTTCCCAATGTTCTAGAAGATTCTATAATCTCAAGAACAATTGCCGCCAACCGATTGACCATAGGCCTAATCGATTCTTTAGCTTCTAGTGAGGTTTGTCTCATTTCTGCCCATCCCTGACAATTTCCACCGGTCCAATATCCACCCGAATGATTTTACTCTCTCGAGGCCTTGAAATAAAGATAACAACCAGCGCGAGCCACACACATACTAACGCTGCGACGAAGAGGTCTCGTTTATTCATTTGTTTAGCTCCGCTATCAAAGCGTCGGCCAAGGCCACTGCATTATTGACTATAATCAAAATGGTAGTATCAATATTAGGACTAGCAACATGCCCCTGCATCGCCATCGCAGCAAAATATTCGCGCTTAGTTAACCCACCGTCTACAGAATGCATTGTCTCGCGTTCCCCGTTCTTGTCATAATGATAGGACGTTTCTTGAACAGCGCTCACAAGATCATTTGGATCAGTTTTCATTACGCACACCATTTCGCAGTACGGTAAAAAATCTCTTTTACTTCTTCGTCGTCGATATATTCCAACAGAGCATCATCTTGACGTCCATGAACGACTTCCCAATCGTCACCATATTTTATTTCAATTTGCTTTAGTTTTTCAATTAATTCTAATTTAGTCATTAAAACATCTCCTTCTGTTCTTCCACCACATTACTAGGAGGGAAATACTCTTTTAGAAAATCAACCTGCAATTGCTCCAATTCTACTGCGTTTAATTCTCGAAGCATCTTCCCTGTTTTTTCTTTAACATAAGAAGCTGCCGCGTCTTTGTTGTTATAAAAGGGCGAGAACTTCCCGAGGATTGTATCAGCTACAGACGTAAGAAGAGATCTCGTTTCTTCATCTCGATGAATTGCGCTTAATTCCTTTTGAAACCTTGTGGGCTCTCCTTGCGTTTTTGGTGTTGGAAATATCTTCGAGCTGTATTCGTCTGCGCGAGAACCAGCGTTACCGTCATCATCTTCCGTGGATATCCCTACCAAAGCGCTGAGGCCATAGCGGCGAAGATACGTTGCTGTTGATCCTAAACTTTGAGGATCTTTCTTTCCGGGCATCGCTTTCACAATACTCCGGATCCACTCACCCGACGAATGAAGCAGCATCGTCGTCATCGTTATATTTTCTCCATCGTTTCCAATCTGCTGCACAACGCACAAACCTTGATCTGTGAGAGGCTTTTGTGCCGCTTGCCATATTGAAGCAAGGTCTGCATATTTAGATTTAAAGAATGGATTTGTTGTGTCTTTAAGAGCCGGATTCATAGCGGCCTGCGCTTTAGAGAGAGCTTTTGCAAGTTCTCCTAGAGTTGGGGACATCATCATTTCTTGGTTTTCAATTTCGCTCATTTTACACTCACTCTACTTTCTTGCCAGTATCTAATTCCAGGCACATCACGTTGTCCTGATTTACAATTTGTCTCTATTTTCTTTTCATCCACGATAAAAAAATCACGAGGAATTAAAGAGCTGTCTTGCACTTCCCACTTCCACACTAAACTTTGGGAAACCATTCCTTGCGGCGTTCTTACAGACTGCCGCATATCATTTATGTCCATGTTTTCTAGTGCAGAAATGTTGGCTTGCACTAAAGGCGCTAAAATAGATTTCTCACCTGTGATTAATTCTACTTTCGTAAGCTCCTCAATCTTTTCTTTTTGAGACTCGATTTGTTTTTGCTTTTCAATTTCCGCAAGCCTAATCTTTTCAGCGCGTGATCTGTCCATGTATTTAGCAATGCGCTTTCGAAGTTCTTGATCCGCTTCTTCAAATGGCCTAGCCGCTTCTCGAATCTCTTCCTCTTTCTTTGCCATCACTCGCTTAATAGGGCGGATAAACATCTCGCGCAGATTTTCAAACAGTTTCTTTTTCTCTGCAAACTCCGAAAGCAAGTGGCTTGCGCCTATTACGTCTTGTTCGTTTTCAATTGTATACGAAAACGCTCTTGAGCAAAGGCTGAGTTCTTTAAGTTCGCTTGGTATAATTAATTCGTTCATTGCATCCTTTCACGTTATGACATTATGTTTATCATTAAAAAAAACAACTTTTATTTATATTTTGCTTTAAATATTTCTTTCGCTTGTCGTTGTAGTTTTCCTAAATGCTCTTCGAATTGATCTTTTGAAAGAGACTCGCGCTTCATCGTGTAGTAATTCCAAGACTCGCCCTTCAGCTCAATGGAGCACTCCAGCTCGCCGTTTTGGTCTTCGTCCACATTGAACAAGAGTCCGTCCTTGTGTTTAGCTGTGCACCTATCTAGATCCACGGTCCATTCCTTTTGCCATTTGTAGTTTTTAGAAGGCATTATTCCTCCCCTCGGGTACCATTAATCCACTTCTCGCGGCTCTTCTCATACGCTTGAAAGTCCTCCGCCAGTTTATTCTTTAGGCGTATAAAATCATCCATTGTAGGCTCCGTCGAAGCGGTTTCTTTTTTTGGTTGTTCTTCTCCCCAAAATCTTTTCAAGAGATTATCAAAGGTTCTTTTAGAACTCATCGCACACCTTCCAGTTAATGTTTTTAATATAGAGCGGGTACTCGTAATTTGGATCATCGGCCGCCATCGAGCTAACCGGGTACACCTTATACAGAGCGTCTTGAACCCTCTCTTTGAGTTGATCTTGAATCATCTCGTTTAATTCGTTAACAAAGAACTCCAATTCGTGTCTGTCGGCTTTACTGATCTCACACAGATTATTTAGCGCCAGCGCCATATACTTAATGTCACCCTGCGACTGCTTTTCAACGATACCCATTACATCGTGCTCAATATCTAAAAGGGACTCAATTCCCTTAGAGGACTGTTCTTCTTCAATGGTAATGTCTAGTTTTAGTTTCATGACAGCACCTCCATCGCGTGCACGATTATAAAAAAGAAAACGCACGTCGCTACTACAATAATAGCTCCCAGTGTTGCGTCTAGAATATCTTTGGTTTGTTGTTTCATGTTAACTCCTGTTTCCAGTGCCTCTACAACCTTGAGGCGTCGGTTGAGTCTTGATTGACTCGATATAAACACTTCACCACAACGTAATGATGTTTGCAAACTTTTTATTAAAAAAAAGCAAGGTACTTAACAACGCTTAATCCTGCTTGCTAAGTACCGCCCTCTAGTTGCTCTTCCCTTCATTACAGGGGATAAACCCCATTTCATTCAGGGAAGAGCGCCATTGCTCGTAATTACGCTTACTTAGGTTGATAACAAAAAAAAAAGGACCCAATTTCTTGAGTCCCTCTTCTTTCCGTAATAAATTCCAATTGCTTAAAAATTTGGATTTATGAAATGATGCAGTTCCACTGTATCAACAAATTTCAGAGATTCAAGAAAAAAAAGCAAGGTTATGTTTTTGAGAACTTTCACCTTAAAAAGATACTCAATAGGCTTAACGGTTCATATCGACGCTGTGAGGAGCAGTGCACGCCACCTAGTTGAGGGCAATAGGTGAAGTTCGAATGGGGCGGCCACAACATAAAGCCTTTCGACGGTTCTGCGAGGTGCATAGCTGCTTTAAGCTAAATTCAAGGCGCGGAACTGAAGGATGAGTGCAACAATAGTGCTTCAACAGATAACAGCCGTACCCGAGGGGATGCACGGCCTTATAAGCCCTCTATTCTCAAAAAAAGAGTTTCCACAAAAAAAACAAAAAAAATGAACCTGCCGCAGTTCCTACCGCGATCATTCCAAAACGATTTGCGACTTCTCGCGTTACCATGATGATCTCACCCGCATTGGTCGGTTCTGTGAAAAATGGGGCCTTGGGTGGCCTTGGAGGTGTCTTAATTCCTTGAATGTCGGCCAATAGGCGTTCTTTCTCGTAAAGGGCCTTCTCTTGGGTTGAGATTGTGTGCCCAGCCCATTCTAGCCTACTCCGAGCGTTCATAAACGCCATCGACAGCTTACTGATCGTTAGCTGTATGCCGTCGTAGTCGGTAATGTAACTCCCCCCTGGTACGGGAACGTCTGACGCAGAGATACTATTTAGCTCGCGATCCATGGTATCTTCTAAGGGTTCCTCGTATTGGAGGCCGTGGTTTACGGGGTATCCCATTTGTGTATAGGTATCCTGAAACTCAGGTTTCACGGGCGCTTCGGGAATAGTGACAGGTAAAGGTTGATTTAAAAGTGAGAAAGCTTTGTTACGGCGTTGACGTGTGTTGATCTTGGAGCGATTCATTAGCCAAGGAAGTTGTCCAGAGTGTTGGTTACGATTTCCGACTCTTTCCGGTTTAAGGGCGCAATCACATCATCAATCTTGAGTTGAAAGTACCCTTGCTTATCTGATTCTTGAATTGTTATGAGCTGGCCAGATTCCAGCGTGAGTGTCATGCATTTTTTCATTGACAAAAGCTTTGCACAGCTTCTAACTCTTGTCTAACTTTCAGCGATCCTTGCGCCTATCCAAAATAAGCGAAATAATCGTCACCCCGATACACCCAATCATCACTACCCCGGCCAGAACATACGCTGCAAATCTCTCAAAGCTCATCGGCTTAGCTCCTTTCGCCAACATTTTTCACAAATTTGATATTTTCCACTTGGATAAACCACACGTCTATTTGTTTTTGTGTAAATAACATGACAGGCGTCACATTCTATTTTTCTTTCTTGCGATCTCATGTCCGACATCGAAAACACGTCTCTATGAATGGCTCCCTTTGCCCATTTAACATTCCCATTCATACGACTCTTCATTCCTCCTCCGCATCTTCCCATTTGACGCGAAAGAAACGCGCCCTGCATTCCTGTATCGGCATATGCACAGTAATGCGCTCGCTGTTTTTAGTGATAATTAAAGTGTAGTCTTCGCCTAAATGACTTGTGACCATTCGATCAATGTTATGCACATCCAACACAATGGAAGGTTTGTAAGCCACGTCATGACAATACGTGCGTCTTTGCATAAGTCAAAAAGATTATAGCATTTATTTTTTATCTTCTGTGTTCGCCGCATCAATTAATTTGATAAGACTTTTGCGCGCGTAGTCACATCGGTTTAATTCCGTAAACACTTCCAGAATTCTCGCCTTCTGCATACACGCATACGAGTCGTCGCCTTCGAGTTGCTTGAAAACATTTCTGTTGTCATCCAGAACGGTTCCCTTATAATTCCACTCGGGTTTTACAAGTTTACTCAGAGGACAACTTGTCACGTATCTCTTGGAACAGCTGATTAAGCTTATCAATAGGAATATCATCACTGGCTTGCAAAACTTTGATTTTAACAGCAAGTTCTTCATATTTCCTTTCCATCGCATAAACCTTTTCCATGGCCTTTGCGATTCGTTTCGCTTGTTCTCGTTCACGTAGTACAAACTCTATTTCGAGACGTTGCTTTGTGAGGAAGTGCCCTACGACAAAACCTGCAATCAAAAACAACGTCGCGATTAAAAGAACAACTACGAATGGCATTTAGTGTTTGGGATTTCCGGTGAAGAGATCCAATATAGAGCGCAAAATCTTTCCAGCCGCTCCTGGAACTTTGCTCGAAAGAATGGATGTCACCGCAAGCACAAAGTTCACGCATAACACTACAATAGCATTAGACGACCAACTTTGTGGAAGTGGAAGAGCGATGATAGGCTGACTTGAGGGAGCTGCCCCGTCTTGCGCCAAAGCTGCTAGGCTTAAAAATACCACACTAAGGATTATTGCTTTTTTCATTTGTTTACCTCCATGATTTTTCTTGTTGGGATCAACCCCAGGCGGGGCAAGCCCACATGGAGATGCCCCTTTTTTGCATAAACAAAGATCTGGCCAGGCCAGTTGATTTGCTCACACAAAAACTTAAAAACTTGGAACTTATCCGCGTTAGGAACTAAGAAATCTACCGCCTCTGCTAACACATGCTGAGAAGTAGGAGAGCCGCCAATGGATTCATTATACGCCTTGGACCTATAGCCAGAAGTGATTGCAATCGGACCGCCAAACTTTTTTCTTACAGGTTCCAATATAAATAAGCTTAGCATAAGGAAGTTCTGAATGTGCGTGTCATTCCCGCGCAGTCCCTTAAATTCCTGAAAGTAAAAGTTATCCGTGAGTTTCATTAGTACTGCGTGACCTCAGACCAATCGACGTTAACCGTAGCCATCCAAGTCCCCGTTGCAGGAACGGCCACAGACCTTATAGAAAAACCTTCGTTTTGTGCCAATACCAATGGATGCTCTCCGTCTCCTACTTCGGCTTGCCAAAGGATGGTACCAGGCGCAATGATCTGCCCATTGAGGGAAGCTGTGATAGGACCAGGGGCGTTTATAAAACTTAACGATAAGGTTTCAAGCGTTTTTGTGCCAGCACCAAGAGCCGCGGTTGTAGCTATTCTCATGTCACCAGCGACCATCAAAGTTGATCCCATCGATGTACGACGTTTTAAAAGTGCTGCTGGCGTAATGGCCGTACCACCTGTTCCAGCCACAGACCAAGCTGTGGATTTCACAAGATCAATTTGAACAGGAACACCAGCAGCAAAAAACGTGGTAGTCACACAAGCAGAAATTCTTACTTTTCGAATGACCGCAAAATTTGGTGTGTTGGCCCATCGGAATTGAAAGATCTCTGAATTGGCGGCTAGGGCTGCTGGCAAAATACCTGTCGTGCCACCGTAGGCATACGCGCCTAACGCTCCGTGGTCTACAGGCCTTGAGGTGACCCTCTGTGCCCTAAATAAAGTCCCGTCCACTTCACTAACTGTGCCGCCATTCCCAATTATTTGTATCGCCATAAATTACCTTTCTATGCCCACATCCAAGACACATTCCATGTCCCGTAAATTCGTGTATCCCCGCCGCCATAGCTCTTATATCTATTTGGGGGAGAAGCTCCCCCAATGTTTTTATCATCGTTGACAGCGTAAATCGTAAAGCCAGTAGCTGCAACTATATTCCCAGCATACACTTTAATTGTCTCTAACATGTGCTCATCTGCACTGTGATCCGCTGAAGCTGAGAGTTTAAGCCACGCTTGAACGGTCGAACCTGCTACAATAGAAGCTTGTCCGGTAACAGCCACGGTTGCATCACTTTTGCCAGGAAATACCCCAAAATCAATGGTTGCCGTTCCTACGTTTGCACTGCCACCACCACCTCCCCCAGACGGTACGGCAAAGGTTCCATCCGCTCTTAAAAACGTTGTAGTGCCACCACCAGAAGGAGGCACTAAACCTTTTAACGCGGAAGTGAATAAATCTAACATGGCTGTTGTTTGTGTAGCTGTGAGATCAAGAGCGTTTGACGCGCCACCTGTGTTATTGCCCTTTATCGTCGAAGCCGCCATTTGCGCCAATTTCGCATTTGAAACCACATTATTTGCGATCGTTGTTGCGTTTGAAGCTTGTGCCGCAGTGACATCACCAGTTAAAGCTGCACGGGTTAAAAGAGGCGTACCGTCGACATAAACAAGAGTCGAATCAACCATCGCTCCAACAGCATCTTGAGCCGTCTCAGTAAAATCACTGATCGTTGACGCTAATTGGGTGCCCGTGTGATTTGCGCGCTGAATAGAAAACGCCTGGACCGCTGAATCCGCGGCGCCTTGAGCCGTTGAAACAGGTTTATTCGCATCAGACGTGTTGTCCACATTTCCTAAACCTAGCGTTGTTCTCTGTGCCGTAGCGTCGGCATCATCAAGCAATGCTTTGCCTGCCGCCGTGACATCACCACCCATTTTTGTAGTCGTTACGACTCCGGCGTCTATAGTCCATGTTGCACCTGATCCCGTAACCGTAATATCGCCTTTATCTCCATCAGAAACACCGCCTGTCGGAGGTGCGACCCAAGTACCGTCTGCTCTTAAAAAATTGGCTGTGCCCCCACCAGAAGCAGGCGTAAGACCTTTTAAAGCGCTTGTGAAAATATCTAACAACGTCGTCGCCTGTGTTCCGGTGAGGTCTTCAGGATCTCCGGTCGCTGCTGTAATTCTGCCTTTGAGTGTTGCTGTAGCTACATTGGCTAATTTAACGTTTGTAACTGCATCGTTTACAATTGTCGTAGCGTTAGAACCTTGCGATGCTGTGACGTCGCCCGTCAACGCAGCCCTAGTAAGTAATGGCGTACCGTCGACATAAACAAGCGTTGTGTCGACCATCGCGCCCGTAGCATCCTGAGCAGCTTCGGTAAAATCGCTTATGGTTGAAGCGAGCTGCGTTCCTGTGTGATTAGCTCTTTGGATAGCAAAAGCCTGAACTGCTGCGTCTGCTGCACCTTGTGCTGTCGATACTGGCTTGTTTGCGTCGCTAGTATTATCAACGTTGCCAAGACCCACATCTGCAGAAGTTAAGGCAAGTAATGTTTTTGCTTGCGCTACTGTTAAATCTAAAGGATCGGAAGCGCCTCCCGTGTTATTGCCTTTAAAAGTATTTGCCGCCATTTGCGCGGCTTTGGCGTTTGTGACTGCATTCGGATCTATAGTCCACGTCGCGCCCGAGCCAGATACTGTGATATCTCCTTTATCACCATCCGAAATTCCTGCGCCTGGCGGTGAAGTCCACGTACCATCTGCTCGTAAATAATTTGCAGTTCCACCGCCCGACGAAGGCGCAAGACCCTTAAGTCCACTTGTAAATGTATCGAGGAGGGTTGTGGCTTGTGTACCGCTTAAATCTTCGACGTTGCCTGTGCCTGCTGTGACGCGCCCTTTAATCGTTGCTGTAGCCACTTGAGCCGCTTTTGCGTTCGAAACAGCATTGTTATCAATTGTCCAAACGGTTCCAGCCGACGTAACGGTGATATCTCCTTTATCTCCATCCGTGACCATTCCTCCGTTTTTGTTATAATCAATAACAATAGGCACTAATCAATACTCCCTCTTTCTTAGTTTGATGAAGTAATCCAAAAGCTCTCTCAATTCCCGCTCCTTATCTCGAGCCCGTTCTTTCTCAGTATCGACGAGTTCCTTACAGACTTCCCGGATTTCATCTCGGCTTGGTTTGAATAGGCGCGCTTGGCTGTTGACAATTTTTTCGACGTCATCACGAAATTTCCAAGAGAAATTAAAAACAGCAAGAGCACTAGATACGGATATAACTGAGACCACCGTTCCCATAGTTTGTTTTTTTGAATTCTGTTGCGGTGTATCTCTGGCCATGTGGTTTCCATATTACTTTCCGTACGCGGCCTTGGTTGCGTTAAAATCAGCTAGAATATCGGCCGTTGATATCGCTGATCCGTAAATGTCTAATGTGTCGATGGCTCCCTGCCAATGGTCATGATTGCCACCGAGTAAATCGCCTCCGATTAAACCAAATCTAGGCCACAACTTTAAGGTTACAGCCGAATTTGTTTGCTGAAGCAGAACCCCATCTCTATACAACCTATAGTCAGGTGTGCCACCCGTGGCATCGTACGCAATTGCATAGTGGTACCAAATGTTTCGGTCCGAAGTAAAAGGCGTGTAGCGGTTCGCAATCGACGTGTAGATAAAATCTAACGCATCAATTTCGTGGTGAAAGTAAAAGCCATCATTGTATTGCCCTGGCATCCCTAAAATGGTCGGACCGTTTGCAGCTATAAAGTCGTCAGGGTTCTTCACATACAGAAAGCCCCACGCAATAATGGTTCCTTTAAGCATGTTGATTGAATTTTGCATACGGTAATACCCGTAGCTATTGCCTGTGGTTTGAGTCGTTGTAGTTGTTTTAATGTAATCCTGAGCGTTTTTAGCAAATGGAGTAGGAGGACCGTCGTTCTCACGTTCTAGCATCATCCCTGAGATTCGTAGGGTTCCTGTGGCCGCGAGTAGAATCTTAAGCCTTACATTGCCTGTCGCTGCGCCTGTAAATGATTTGTAAAAAGAGAATCTTTGGGGTGTGGTTGTGGCTGTAAATGTTTGATTTGAACTTTCAGGCGTACCCCCACTGTCTCCTTCTAGCCCAATCGTAAAATCAAGTGTTCCCGAAGCTACTGACACAAAACATGAGCCTACACACTCATCATTTGCAGAAACAAAGGTGGCAGATTGTTGTATTCCTTCGCCGCTAACTCCATTAATGGTTCCATAGCTAAGTGTTCCAAGGAATGTTCCAACACTATTGGTAATCGTTGGTGCGCCGACCGCCGTCCAGGTTGTTCCAGGCGCTTCACTCTGCAAGATGTAGTTTGTGTTCTGCCCAAAGAACTGCAAGCCTCCCTTATTGTACCCTCCCAAGGGATACGCTGGGGCAGCATAATCAATCGGGTTAAACTGTTTCATGGTTGTGGGAGAATCGTAATAATACGGTTGCCCTGACATTCTGTGACCAAGGAAATACTTGGTATCGCCAATGGTAGGGACAGGGGAGTTAGATAAGGTAACGCTAAAGATCTTACCCGTTCCTGGCCCTGCGAGAATTGCTGCAGGCGCCTTATGGTTATACATTTCTAAAGCTTCCGTTGCATTCAATGGCTCATCCCAAATAAGGATCTCTGAGAAAATCATATCCGCATGGACGTACGCTAAGTTCACGGAGTTTCTACCTATGTACAGGTTGTTTGCTCCAATATTTATGGCAGATAAAACATTGTTGGATGTTTGTTGAAGCTCCCCATTGCGGTACATAGAATATGTATCTGTCCCTGTATCCCAGGTATATACGTAATGATTCCACACATGAGGGCTCATATAATAAACTGCATGGGTGTTAGAACTAACCGTATCTGTCCCATTAATCTTAAAGAGCATTCCCTCCGATTTACGAGGAATCCCTGCAAAAACTTCCTCATTAATCGAGAACAAGTAGCCGTTTGAATTGGTTATATCTACGCCGTCATACTCAGGCATAATCCAAAGGGATATGGTTCCTTTTGTGGCAATCCCAGATATCACTGCATTGGGAATTTCATAGGTAGTATTCCCACTGGAAGCTGTGGCAGAGGTTGTCTTTACATACGGGTTCGCTGTAGAAAAACGCTCACGCCTTCCACTCGATACACTACTAAAGCTTTCTAGTTGCGCCTTGGTTGCAACGATATTGGTTTGACTATTAACAATAATCTGAACCCGCACACTTGTAGAGATAGAAGCAAAGGTATAAGGGACTTCAAAGCGTTTCCAGGTTGTCGTTAAAGGGCAGTCAACAAATGTACCACTCACTCCGCTAGCATCCACTACCTTAAGTCTAGCCGTTGCCGTGCCTGTTGTGGTTTTAAGGTAACACGTAAATACATGAGGAAAGGTTGTTCCTGTCGACAGCCCAGAATCTTGCGCAAGCCCATCCCCTGCAGTTGTTCCAGAAATCAAGAAAGCGGGACCGCCATCAGGGCCTGATGTTGCTTGCAGTGTTACTGTTGGAGTTCCTATGTCTGTCCATACAGCATTTTCGAAGTCCTCTGAGTAAAGGAGAAAGTTTGTTATTTGCCCCATCAGGTAAAGACCTGACATCGTTTCAGTGCCACCTAGCTTCTGGGCGCCAATAGGCAGAACATTAGCGCCTACAGAAACCACTTCGGCATTTTTCTCATACGCCACCGTACCCGTGCGCGAGTAAGTGTACGACCCTACCTGCGCAGTCGTGTCGCCGTCGTAGATATCGTGCCGAAAGACGATGTTGCCAGCCTTCGGATATACAAAAGGTGCTACCGCTCCTCCACCTGAAGTTATCTTAAGGTTTCTTGGCATCTCACCCTTATGCTTTTGGATTGGTTTGCATTTGGGTTATGTAAAGATTTCCGCCCGTCGTGTTTTTAATAACAGACACTCGCGTAAGACCTCCACCTAAGTAAAACGTCTCAGGTACACCCGCTTTTAAAAACATATCCGAAGTCGTTGCATTTCCGCTTGCTGCGAAAAGAATGTGACAATCTTGGGTAGCAACAAATCGATACCATTTCGCTGTCACTAACCCTGTCGTAGCCACAGCTGCGTCGAAAGCGTTTACAGTTGTTGTTAAGGGTGTTCCAAAGACGCCCATTAAGGTGTCCTCAGTAAATCTTTGTGCCGCTACCGGTCCCGTTGTTTCAGCCATAATATTGCTCTCCTTCTTCTTGTTCTTTTTGTTGTCTAAGCATCTCCCGATATTCAGGATTGCTATTTGATAAAACGTAGTTTGCCACGGCTAACGCTTGAGGGCCGCGCTGTTTAGCTTTCATGAGCGAGCTTGAAAACTTGCCCATTTTCTCAATGGGTATGTTTTGATCTTGCTTCTTTTTGTTCTCGATCACGGATTGAGATTGACTTCGAACGCCAGACTGAATTGGAGCATTCAGCATAGGAGCAGCTTGATTTACAATGCCTGGCAATTTTGAAGCCCCACGAGATGATGCATCCAATGACTTGGCTAAAAATGAGGGAAGTCTAGGAACTAAAGATCTTCTGGCCAATGGTGCCAATGCGCCCAAAGGGTTTCCTGTTGCTAGAACGCCGCCAGCCGCCATCATCAAGTCGCCAGGACCACCCAAAGGACTTTGGTCTAAAACGTCGGCCCTTCTCTTTGCAGCCTTTGCAACGGGTGCCAACATTCCATAAGTGTTTTTTTCTTTTAGAAAGGCCTCTGCAGCCTTAGGATTTACTTTTTCAGCCAAATCCTCTACAGATTCTCTAAAAATATAACCTGCAGCCTTTGTTGACTCTTTTCTTCCTAATTCACCATAGGCATTTTTAGCCAACTGCTGGTAACCTTTTTTAATAGCCTCAGCCTCTGAAGGAGCAAAACCTTTACCCGCTGTTGCAATCCATGCATTTAAGATGTCATCTTTGTAACCTTCTAATTGTCTTACGACAGAAGCTTGAGAAGGGTTTTTTGAAAGATCTTTAATTTGGTCATCAATTTTTGATAAAATAGCATTTGCATCTACTGTGCTTCCCGTTTCATCCAAACTTGTTAACACAGATTCAATTCCCTCACCCGCCGACTTCATGGATGTTTTAGAATTGTTGTAAATGTTTCTAGGTGAAGAGAGCCAGCCAACTTGACCTTCGTCTAATAAATACCTACCTGTGCCAGTTTTCATATCTGCTTTTTCAAGCGCAGTGGCTCCAGTGGCATTAACAGCCATTTTCTCTGCACCAATTCCAAGTTTTTTCGCAAGGCCTGGTGCGACCTTTGCGACAAGTTCAGGACCGAATTTACTGACAAGCTTAGCGATACTTGCGCCTGCTGCCCCAAATCCTGCACCTATTCCGGCATCCTTCGCCATGCCAGATGCTGTGTCTGCCTCTGACATTCCTAGTCCTGTGACACCACCCATCCCCGTACCTGCTGCAATCATAGCAGGGGCTTTGGTCGCTCCCCCTGTTGCTATCGCACTAGGCAATCCACCCACAAGCGATCCTGAACCGTAAACCCATGGATTTGCTTCCCTAGAAGACGTATTATCTTTTCGATGCTCATCTCTGAGTTTTGAGTAAGAGGCGTCGTCATAAACATCGGTGCCCTTGATCTTGTCCATGAGCTTGCCGATACCGTACTCTAAAATACCGCTACCCTCGTCGCCAAAGCCTAGCGATGCCCCCTGAGCAGCACCACGGCCTAAAGATTCAAGCTTAGAAACATCATTTTTGGGCTTTGACGTTGTTTCTAATATTTTAGGGTCCGGTGGCTCATCATCCCAGTTTGACGATTTGGCCAATATTTTTGCATCTGGTGGTTCATCATCCCATGCCATTTAATTACCCACCCCTCGCATCTTTTTGCGCTTGTGCGGCTTCAAGTGAAATGCCATGTTTAGCTGCATAAGCTTTCACATCGTCGCCATAAGATTTAGATCCACTAGATCTAGGCCTACCATAAGCCTCATCGATCAAATCGTTGTTCATGTTAATTGCGCGACGAATCGCTTTTGAAGTGTCTTCTGATTGTTTCTTAAACCCTTTTAAATTTCTACCAAATTGAATTGGATTATCATTTGTTAGATTGCCCATCGCAAATTCTAAGTTTGAACCCAAACGTTTTGCCTCTTCAGTACCTACCGCATCGGCGCCTTCTGCTGAGTTTAACGTTTTGATAAGCTGCCTACCCTGAATAAGCTTTTCACTTTCAGTTAAAGAATCCCAGTTGGATATGACAGAATCGATTTGATTCGCAATCGCCACTTTATTGACATTCTTTTTGGCTAAACCTTCAATGGTTTGTTTTTTCTCTTCAGGCAAGTTGTTGTAAGCTCTCTTTGGTGCTTCCTCTTCAAATTTTTGGATAGTCATCATTTTACGCCAGTTATCCTCTTTTGCGTTACTCTCCCGCTGTAGGGCTCTATCGGCGGCTCGTTGCGCTAGTGTTTGATTGAAATGCCTTTCCTGTTGATTGAAGTCACGGTCCTTAGCTTTCATGTCATAAATTTTTTCAAAGTATTTGCTTTTGTCTTTGAACTCCGCAGCTGTTAAAGGCCTACCTTTGTAACCCATCTCTTTCGCTAATTGGTTAGCAAAAGCTGACTCTTTGGAATTTGGATCACTTTCCCTGGCCTTCAAATCTCGTTCCGTTGCGTAATCTTCTTGCTCTTGTTTAAACTTAATTCCTTCGCGCTGATCCCGTGTTTCGTCACGCTTAAGGCCAATGGCTGTCTTGCCGAAATCAAGCTCGCCTTCAACGTCGCGTCTGTCTTGATCGAGCAAAGACTCTAGGTTCTTTCTCTTAGATAGAATGTTGTTGCGTTTGGTTTGAAGAATTTCCGTTGAATCTCCAGCGCCTAATGCTCCCGCAATGCCTGCAAGAAAACGAGATCCGCCGCCGATATCATTCTTTTGGTCGAACTCAGCTAATCGTTTCTCTCGATCTGCCTTAAGTCCCGCAAGCCTCTCAGGATATTTAGCAATAAGCATGTCAACAAGACTCGGAGGCATTTCTTGAGTCGGTACTTGCGACATCAAGTCTTCTTTCGGGCCTTGCATAGCTTGCTGGCGTCTTAATTCTTCTTCGTCGAATAGATCCATTAGAACGCTCCCGCTTTAAACATTTCGCCTATACCTTTTTCAACATCTCCGACGCCTCGACGTTTTCTTTCATAGTCTTCCGTAAATGCACCTGCGCGAGCTGCGGCTTGTCTCATTTTGTTGTTGTAGTCCTGTTGCAACAATTCCTTGTTGTAGCCCTGCTGCTTATTGCGAATATTCGTATTGGCATCGGATAGACCTTGCTTTGTATCAAGGTTGTATTGCTGCGCCTGATTGCGAATGCCCGTATTAAACTGAGAATTTTGGATCATGTTTCCGGTGTTAAATCGGTTGATCGCGTCCATTGCTTCCGCTTTACGTGCTTGCTCCGAAAAGTCCTGACCTCGAATGTCTCCCGCCATCGATCCGCTTCTTACTAATGCGTCTAGGGCTCGCATTTCAGCATCCGCCGCAACTTGAGTATCTCGATCACTTTGCCTTGATGCGGATTCTTGCTGGTTTTTAAGCTGGCTAAGAAACTCGAGTCCCGAGCCTCCAACGCCTCGAGCATTCGCATTTTGAAGTACAGCTTCACGCGCTCCTCGTTCCCTGATGCCTTCTTCTTTCGCGATATCATTTAGCCTCCCTCTTGCTTGTGCGTTTAAGCCTCCCTCATTTGCATAATCTTGGAGTCCAGATAAAGCCGCCATTTGAGCTTCTTTAAATTGAGGATCGGATTGAATCTGCTCAAACTCACTAGGATTTTGTGCAAAATACTGAGCTTCGTCGGGCGTCATCAGCCCTTGCAAGACATATTCGTCTAATTTAAGCCTCATGTCCTCGACATTGGGCGTCGTTACATTGGTAAAGTAATCTTCTGAGTCCCCTGAAACTAAATCTAAAATTCCTGACATGATTCCCATACTAGTTCTCCTAACCTAAATTGGCCCCGCTGAAGATACGACAGGCCGTAAATATCTTGGGTCTTTTAAGTACTCTAAAAGTCTATCGTAATCGAAATCAACGAAGTCATTGCTGTAGCTCCCTGCTTTGTCCGGCGTCGTGATAAAATTCTCATTAATTTGATCGCCCATTAGTTGTTCAAGAGCTGCAAGCTGCGCATACTCATCCGCCGTCGCGACTGTGTCCCTGGAAATGTTTCCAGTCGTCGGAGTTCCATACGTCACGTATTCTCCCCAGTTTCCAGCTTGATTGTACCAGTCGGGGTCAAGCGCGCTTCCCTCATGCGGGGTTTGATCGATTTTCTCTTGAAAATATTTAGGCTCTAAATATCGGTTAACAAGGTTTGCATATTGAGTTTGAGTAATTCCCATTTGCTCAAGAGCTTCTTTCGGAACTTCTTGTTGCTTTACAATCATGTTGCCCAAGGTGTTGCTTGTAATCTTGTTGTTAGCTCTCAGCCAATTAGGATCAAGCCAGTTTTTAGCCTCAGCAGCAGCTCTCTCGCCCTGCGAAGATACGTCTTGAACTCGTTTATCAATGTTGGATTGCAACGTTCCGTAGATTCCGCCTTCACCAAGAAATTTACTTTGAATATCTTTGGATCGTTCCGCTAAAGCTTTCTGAGTGTCTTGAATCTGTTGCGAGGAACTTTGTGAAATCTGATCGAATCGATCCTGCAAGTCCTGCGTGCGGTCCACTTGTGTCTTTACCGGAGCATAGGCGCTTGGGGTTTGATTGAGAAGAGCTTCATCAAGCCCGAGCATTCCTGCTTTTGCGCGAGAAGGATCGGTATACACATCTTTAATTAGTTCTTGACGACCGCCAGACGTTTCAAACTGATCCTTAACCTTGTTGGCTTTATCTAAAGAATCAAAGAGATCATCATAGTTGTTGATGTCTTGAAAAGAGCTTGGCCCTTGGTAGGTACCTGCAAAGTCTGATTGAAACTTAGAAACATTGTCCGGATTCTTGGTGAACTCTACTAGATCCATCGGGTTTACAAGTTTGTTGTATTGATCCTGCGCAATCTGAGGACCGGCTTGACCGATCTGCTGATTGAATTCGTTTTGAGCGCCCGAAAGACCGCTCTCTACAGTGTTAACTGTGTTCTCGACCCCACCTGCTACCTTTTGGCCAAGAGCTTCAGTCTTGGGCTGGTTGAGAGATAAGTATTTATTAATGTCGGTGAATTGTCCTGAGCTTGTGGGACTGGGGCTTGATCCTACCGATACGCCTGATGTTGGAGTCGTGCCCGTCGGTGAACCGGCGGCGCCGGAGAGATCAATTACCCCGTTGGTATCATCGTACAGTTCGTTCTTCTTGTCATCATAAACCCATGCCATCAGACCACCAAAATCCTCATGTTATAGATTGTGCTATCGGCAAGGCCGCCAATCCAATTGATTTGTAGTTGTCCGTTGTCTTCTACCCACGAAAGATAGATGCCTTGAATGTCTGCTGTAAGAGAGGTGTCTTGTGGGCCAAATTGAAGCATAATTACTCCTGAAACTCTGTTTTTAAAAGTATCAGGGATAGCAATGCTAATCACGTCCCATATGCCAGTAGTGTACGATGAGTTTGTACTAAATTGAAGGTTTTTTGTGAAACTTTGAAAATTATCTTCGAAAGTCAAATTTTTATTGAAAATGTTGTAAACTGTCTCGAAGAAGTTGTTTAGTGGATAGAGTAAGTTCCCAATCCATGACACGTCATCGGGAAATTGCTCACGATTGACGCGTTTAAAAATCGGCAGCTTCATACGATCAACTTCGTTTGCATGGGGTTAAGTAAATAGCTCATCCCCATAAAGGAAATGTTCGCAAATGGTTCCTCTAGCTCAAGCGAAGCAGTGACCCAGTTGGCGCGAGAAGGCTCCAAAGGCAAGTAGGTACGTATCGCTACGCGGCCAGCCGTAATATTCAGGCCACCATAGGGTGAGGCCCCGTAAATCCCACTGCCGAAATCTCCCGAGGCGTTGGTGGGTTGAGGTAAACTAAATTGCTCTTCAGAGGCGTTATTAGATGAAAATCCTGAAAGGATATCTTGAAAATTTGCCTCTTTAAAGAAGTAGGTGGCTTCTGGGAAATGCTTCACGATACTTGGATTGTCCGCGTCTAAAGGAACGTACGAGATGCGAACGACAAACGGCTTGTCCACGGTCGCAGCCGCAATAGTCCAGGAGAGTACGTAATTTAGGGTAAGGTCTAGGCCGTTGATCTCTTCCACAAGCGCCACTCTTGTGCCTTGTCGTATTGCATCGCCTACCAAAACGTTTGCTACGCTATTGACCGTAATAACGTTGCTGTTTACCGCGGAAATGTTAATGGCATAGCTTTCGTCTGCATAATCAAAATAGGTAAATGACTTTCGTTCGACGTAGACAAAATTATTTACAGGCTGCGACATGTAGAGCTTGTTGTCTCCATCGGCGATGATTCCTGCATACCTTGGCAAATCCCATATGGTCCAGGTGCCTGTGATCGCGTTCCACACGTAGGCCGTCTGAGCGTATGTATCGTCGGACGTGTCAATGGTCCAAAGCATGTATTTACGATCCGAGTCGTATCCGACGCCAAACGTGTTCGCCTGAAAGTTGCTGTACTGAGAAATGACAAGTAGGACGTTCTCAATGGGTTTGGAGATAAGCTGTACGCCTTGCTCGGACACGGCGACGACGCCATCATCCACAAAGCAAAAGATCTGGTTGTCAAAGACCGCTGGCGAGTTGTACGCGTAAAGCTTCTTGGAGCTATCAAAGAGGGAAATGACCGCGCTCGCAAAGTCGTTGCCTGTGAATCGAAAGATTCCATCATCCTTAAAGATAAAGACCGAGTCTCGAAGCGCTATGATTCGACGGATAGGCTTGTTTGCTGATCCTGCATAAACGAATGCATAAATCGGCACAGCGTCGGGCTGGTCATTCTTAGAAATGAAGATTCCATTTTGCTTTTCATCGTTGGTAGAGGCCATAGTCGTGCCGCTCGTGGGCAACGTAGGGTTGAAGGAAGTTCCGTTGGTTGACGTTGCATAATATGTAGCTCCGCCCACCGCTCTTTCTTCTAGGGTGATCTTACCAGGAAGCTCATTGTATCCCGAGGTGTAATAGGCATAGATCGAGGTGTTGGTGGCGTTTCGGTTAATCACTTTGACGAGACTCAGCGCGGTATCTTCAATGTCTTCCGCCGGTGTTCCTGCAGACGCGGCTAAAAACTCCCGATCCGCTACACTTTCGGCAGCGCTAGCGTAGTATTCCGTTCCTGCCAGAGTAACCACGTCCTCAAACTCAATGGTTACACCTGCCGCCGTGGCTGTAGCGGCTACGGTCAAAGTCACTGCGGTAGGGCTGTCTATGGTCAAAACCCTTGAGGTTGCGGGAATTCCGGTTCCTCGAACTTTCATTCCGACTCGTACGTTTGTTGTGGTCCCGAGGCCATCCAAAGTCGTGTTGGTATGAGTATCTCCCGTTGTTGCTACATAGCCAAGGGCGGGAGCACTCGAGCCAAGCAAGGTTAGGAACATACGGTTTTTATTTCTGGTGTTGGCGTACAGAGTCAGACCGTTGAATAAAGCGATGTCTTTCGCGAAAGGAGGTGGAAGGTTTCCGTTCTCGATTCCTTGCTGCGTTGGCGAAGTGTAAAGCGTTGGTCCTAGTAAAGCGTCCGGAGTCGAATCGGTGACGGTAAGAAGATTAGCTGCAATTTCTCCGCTGGTCGGATTGCCCTCTAAACACAAGTACATCTCATCGTTAGGCGTTGTTCCTGCTGCTGTTTGAGAGGTACGGTACACCTGATAAAACCAAGCCGTAGTAATTCCATCAGGAATGGAAAAGTTAAGAGATACATCCCGAGAGCCGCCCGTTGTGTTTTCAAGGGTGAATCGTTGAGAAGGTGAACCAAGAATCAAATTGTTGTTAGCGTCTTTGTATCCCCAAAGCATGCGGTAGCCTACGCCAAAATTGTTCGCCAGAAATCCCGATCCGCCCGTTAAAGAGCCACCTAAATCTAGCCCCGGAGGTGCGCCCGCGTCGGTCGGGGTTCCGGTAACACTATCGAGTTTCTTAATGCCCGTGGACGTCGTGAAGTAGAAGTTCTGATTGGCTTCAACGGATCGAATCTTAAAATCGGTATCAGGATCTGCGAAAGAACCTGTGTAATTTGTAAAAACACCTGCGCCAGCGTCATAGGCTAAGGTGGTGCCAAAATGCACTAGTAGCGTATTGTTGTAATTGTACATCATATCTACAGTTGATGCGAAAGCCGCAGAGCTGTAGAACGTTTGACCTCGCCTTGTGTCAAATACTGAATCTTTATCAATCACGCCGTTGGACGCTTCTAGTAAGGCTCCAAGAGGAACGCTGCTATAATCGTTTGGCGAGAGATACAAGCCCTTTACTTTTAATTCTAGCTTCTCCATCCGAACCCACACCACGAAGCTATACCGTTCCCTGCAGGAATGGCCTTTTTGACACTGCCATCGACTCGGGGCGTAATTACGTCCATCACATAGCTAACCAGCATCTTGTATTCCACCGCCAGCTTTTGATAGCCCTCGGTGTCTCCAAGGCTTTTTAGAATCTCTAAAGAAGCGGCTTGAACGAGTAACTGATGCACTTCGACAGGAACCTGAGCAATTGGACTGTATCCGTCAAGAGCAATCCAATTCGTTACGGCAATGTCCGTCACATCATCAAGCGTGACATCGTTGCCAGAGATCAAAGTAATTTCACGTTCTCTTGCGACCGTATTAAAGCCAGGCTCGGCGTCAATCGCGTTGATGGTATCTCCCACAACCCATGAAAGAGGAACATCGGAAAGAGTTAGGATGTTTCCGGCAATACTCTCAACTTGGCCGCAATATACCGAAGAAGTTAGTACGTTGACGCGTCTCAGATAGTACATTCTCAGCGTATCGGAGGGCGTCGTTTGATTTGGCGGCCACAAAATGATGTTGTTGTTCTGAACGTAGAAGCCAAAAGGAACATACTGACCGTAGTAGTAGCCTGAAATCTGCTCTAAACTTAACCGAGGCAAATTCGTGAGGTTTAGCGCTCCCGACTGATTTAGTAAACCTACCGAGCGAACCTTCATCCCCACGGCATTAGTCGGGATAGCGTAGCCTGTAGTGTTTCCTTGAACAATCGTATAGTCTTCATAGTCGACAAAGTATTCTTCCCGTGTCGTCATCATCATCGGGATGATTTTGCTTTGAAGAACCCTCGTCATGATTTTGATGATTCCATCCGTAGTGAAACGAGGCTGAGCCGCTGGCACAGAAGCCGTCGTTTTGATATCTGTGACCAGCTGATCTACGGTGTAATCAATCATGGACTAGTATCCTTTCATTTTCTTTTTCCAGCGGGGAAGCTGCGCCATAAGCTCTGGATCTTCCTCCGTTACTTCTTCGCCTTCCATATTCATTTCGATTTCAATCTCACCCTTTGCCGGAGCACCTGCGAGAAGTGCTTCATCTTCTGGATGTCCTTCTTCTTTTTGAATCTCAACGACTTGTTCAGGTGTTTCGGGTGACTCCGTAGGCATCAGCTTTTTCGCTGTAAGCCCGCCCATGTCATCAATGACACTTTGAAGGATGTTAACGACTAGTTCTCTTGTTTTTTCATCTGCGATTTCCATCATACTTTCTCCTTAATCTGAGGATAACATATTCACTACGTGATACCTCAGCCTGTAAAAAATCTTATTTCCTGCGCTACCTGCTGTAAAATCTGCTCCTGACACAGTAAGTACAATAGACTTCCCGCCTTGAGTTTGAAGATCAAAACCCGTGGAGGTTCCTGTCGTTGCGTCTAGGTCGTACGCGCTCGGTTTTATTAATGACTGTACATTAGAAACGCCTGTTAAAAAGGTTGAATCAAGTAAGGCCAAGCTCGAACCGCCACCGTATTTCAGAATCAAGTCAGAGCCAGCGGTGTACGCTGCTACTGAATATGCATGCAAGATTTGGAGTTCATCAACGACGTACGCAAGCGCACTATCAATCGTCGGAAGCAATGCAAAAGGGTTACCAGCTAAGTCAAGAATCTGCGCTTGAGTAATCTGGCCCGTTGTTTCCTGCGCAATCGTCGTTATGTTGTGCTGAAAATACCCGCACGCTTCTAGAATGGTTGACGAGCTTGTTACTGCTCCCGCTTCAATCGTAATGCCTGTCAAAGCTTGCCCTGTTACCGCTCCATTTCCAAGAGTCACAGTGCCATCTGTTCCTAGCGTAATATCACCAGATATCGCAGTAGAAACAGGCTCCTCTGATACATCGCCAATATAGATTTCACCTTCATACAAGGGAGGGACGCTTCCTCCGCCGCCGCCTAAAGGAACACCGTCAACACTAGCAACACCGTTGGACATATACAGACTCGCCTCGGTATTACCGTTGCTGTCGATAAAGTCGAATCGATCCCCTTTAATCGTTATCGGCATAGGTTTTTAGCCACCGTTTGGCCCTCCGCTATTATTGGTTAAATTGAAACTGATTCGAAACTCGAAGAAAGTTCCATCGATTCCAAAATTAGAAACGGCTAAAGCATAAGATCCAAAACAAAGTATTGGCAAAGTTATTGCCTTTGCGTTTAATCCTGAAATGTCTTGCGTACCTACACTTGTACCGTCGACAAAAAGTTCTCCGTTCCCTGATCGATCGCATACCCATCGGTACTTATGCAGGGCCCCATCATTGAAAGAGACCGGAAGCGTGTAGTTTATAGAGACATTGGTGCCGTCATCAGCTTTCAGTGAAAAGTTTAAATTTCGAGTCACGCAATTAAGTAAGGCATAAATTCCTTTGGTCGCATCGTCATGATGAAAGAATAAATAGTTTGAGGTGTTCGTTGAGTCCGAGGTTTTAAACCACCATTCGAACGTGAAATCAGAAGTACCTATAGATATATCTGTAGATGGATTCTTCTTGTGTCGAACTTGCCCTGCATGAGCGTAGGTAATTCCGGGAGAAACGCCTGCAAAATCCCCTGTCGCCGTGACATTAAACGTTGGTGATCCGTCGACCGTCAAAGTTATACTTGAGACTTCATCGACTATAGAGCCGCTTCCTTCATCAAAAAGCCATTGAGCTTCCACATCTGGCTCAACAGCGCCATAAGCGGGATATCCATAGTGATACCCTGTATCACCCACTGCGCTAGCAATAGCTCCAATCACGCTTAGGTTCATGCTGATAGTGCTCCGCAAACGATCCAAGTATTTGTTCCCGTTTTAATGAGTGTCGCCACACCATACTGAGCTGATATTTTTAAACCTGGTTGCGCTTGAAGCGTTACGCCGCCCGTTGCCACAATGGTTGTTTGGCCAGCACCCAGTTGCTGCACGACAATCTGTGTACCTGTAGGAAATGCGACGGTAGCATTTAAAGGGACTGTCAAATCGTTAGCACCAGCCACACTCATGGTGATTACTTTACCGTCGTCGGCAAGGACTAGCGTATAGCTTGCGGTTTGCGCATTGATTGCCACATGCTTAAGCGCCATTGTGCCCGTTGCGTCAGGACATGTAATAGTTGTGTCTGATCCGCTCGCAGGTGCTACAATCTTAGAGAAGCCAGCGCCGCCCGAGTTTCCAATCCAAATACCGCCCGTTGTCGTTGCTGAAAGACCGCTCTGAATAATTCCGTTTACGTTAAGCTTTCCGTTTTGATTGGAGGACATCCCGATGTTAACTTCATTTTGAGGTCCGTTAATGTAAAAAAGGTTCGCGTCGGTATCCCCTTCAAAGCGCGCTGTGACTGCACTTCCTTGGTCATTGAAAACTAAGTTACCGCTTGTATCAATATCCAGAACGTCGCCTGATGCTGCGCCAATCGTGGGCGAGAGCATGAAGTAAGAGTTTGAACCCGGAGCGGCTACTTCCAGTCTTGCGTTTGGAACATCGCCTGAAACTGCGCCAATACCCACCATTCCGCCGTCTTCGACTCGGTGAATATTTAAAATCTGTTCGAACGAGTTATCCGCTGCATTTCTTCCGTTGATTTGAAATCGATCATTCTCCACGGATAGCTCAAATTTGCCCGCCGGAGAAACCTGCCCCGTTTCAATCAGCTCCAGGTTTGGATTCGGTGCGTCAACTCGTATACTCGCTGCGCCACCGGCCGCAGAGGCACAATTGATGCGGAGTAGCGGGCGATCCCATGCGGCATCCGTAGTTTCGATCAGAACTAGATTCTGTCCTGCGCCAGCGCCTAAGGAGGAACTAACTTCAAGCCCTTGCTCGGTAGAAATATCAATGGTTAGCTTGCCGTTGTCATCGATGGTGACTTGAGACGCTCCTTGAACCGTTGAGCCGCCCGTACCATTTGTTCGAACCAAAGCGTTATCGGTTGCGCCAACATTTCCGCTGATGTCACCTCCTCCGCCTCCTGTCGAAATGGGAGTGCCGTCTATCGTAATCACGCCATTAGAAAGGTAGATCTCTTTGGCGATATCCCCTTCGTTGTCTAAGATTTCTATTTTCGAAGTCTTAACTGTGTTTAGTGCCATATCTTTTCCCTTCTATTGCATTCCAAAAATAACAAATTGAACTTTGTCACCCGTGCCCCAATTTTGAACTAGTCCTGCAAAATCCCATTGCTTCAAAATAACGGTCGACGTACCCGACATCTCGTCGGCTACAAAAATCGCGGTGCCGGTAGATATGTTGCCAACAATAGCCGCTTCTGTATTTGCTAGCGCTGTGTGAAGCGTAACGGTTAACGATAAACCGCTATAACTTGCGGATGCTATATTAAAACCTTGGTTAATCGTAACCGCTCCTGCAGCTCCACATGTTAAAAAAGCCCACCCCTTACACATAGAGTTTGGATAAATTGTATCAGCCGTAGGAACTGACGCCGTTGCTAAATTGGAACCAGTCAATTCTATTTTATTTCCTGAGCTAGATATGTTGTTACTGTCATCTACAATAACAGAAGAACCTTGAAGAGTTTTTCCACCCGTTCCGTCGTATCTGGGTATTGCATTATCTGTAGACGACGCTGCTCCCGTAGCTTTATCTGTAAAAGCCACTCCTCCAATAGTTGCCGTTGAGGCAGTTAAGCTTGCTACACCTGTTACGTTATTTGAATCATCAATAATAACGCCACTGTTTTGTATAATTTTCCCAGTGGTAGAGTCAAATCTTGCTAGTGCGTTATCTGTTGAAGATGCAGCACCTGTGGTTTTGTCTGTAAAAGCTACTCCGCCAATGGTTGCCGTTGCTGCTGTAAGAGATGCAACTCCTGTTATATTGTTAGAGTCATCCACAATAACGCCACTGTTTTGAATGATTTTACCCGTAGTCGAATCAAATCTTGCTATCGCGTTATCCGTCGAAGATCCAGGGCCAGCCACGTCGCCAGTTCCCACAGCCAATTGAACCCCGTTGAAAAGAAGCGCATTTGATCCGTTAACCGTTAAAAGCAAATCTCCATCGTTGGCATTGTTGCGCCACCCCATGCCTTCAGAGACAGCTAAACGAAGAACCCCCGCGCTCGAAGGATTAGCCGTCGGCCCTTTATAGTACTGAGACTTAAGACCATAGGTTGCCCCGAAATAAGTTTCGGCGGTAAGAGTGAACGTACCGCCTGACTTTTGTAGAACCGAATTGACGAGAGCTACGATAATATCGGCTTGAATATCGCCCCAAGGTGGTGGAGTTCCTTGGTTTGGTTGAGCGTATGTAACACCGTTTATCGTGACGTTTACACTCATGCTAGCTCATATCTACTGCTAAAGTTGTTCCCGCCGTACCACCAGCAAACGCTACTAAAGTAACGTTTGAAAGTGTTTCAGATATTTGCAACCCATTACCAGCTACTCCAGGCACTACGGCAGTGATTGTTGTCACTCCAAGTGCTGAGGTTGCTGTTACAATGCCCGTCAAATTTGCAGAAGCGTTAATGGCTGCCGCAATGTTAGCCGCCTGTGTTGCCGGTGTTGCCGAAAGCGTAAACTCGTTGGCCGCCGGAGCACCTGCTACCGCTGTCAACACTACGTTTCCTATTGTCACCGTTTGCGCTGCCGTAGCTGCACCTGTTGATGTCAAAGTAGCAGACGCTTGAACGCCGCCTACTGCGATATCAATTTCAGCTCGGAAAACACCGCCGTTGATACCTGCTAGATAATTTTCATACGATTGAACCGCTGAAGTAGCGCCATTGTTTAAGTCAACAATGCTCAATACTTGGGCGGCTGTTTCTGTTGTTTCGATGGTTAAAACTTGGAAAGCCATATTTATTCTCCTTCAAAAAAGGGGAATGTTTCACGTGGAAACACCCCCCTCTTTGGTTAATAATTAAGAAGTTGGCAAGAAGCCAGAAATGTATGCGCAACGTGCAGGCGTCATGATGATTAGCGCTTGCAAGCTGTACAAGTAGAAGAAGTACGCGCTTGTACCTGGAATTGGGTACAAGAAGTTCTCTTCCGATGTATTCCCGAGAAGCGAGAACGACATATCAAGTGCTCCGATTCGAAGTACTCGTTTCATTGGCAACACGAAAGCATCGCCTTGTTTTACGAATAAGTGAGGGACCACTTTTACCATAGCTCCTTGAGGGCCGTAGAAGGTTAGCGAATCGCTTGCGCCCATTTTGCCCGTCTTGTTATCTTCAGCATTTGTGAAGCGTCGAAGAGCGGTGATCTGGTTCGATACGTCGATGTAGACCATGGGGTTTACAAGAACTACGACATCTTCATCAAGACCGCGCACTGTGCATTTCGCTACTGCTTGCTGAATTCGACCGTAGTTCAGAGAACCAGTGATCGGAAGCAAGTTTGCTCTCCATAGGGAGTAGGTTGCAGCATCGATGTTGAACAATGTGCCAGTGTTCGACAAGATCGCTTGGATACCAGAAGCCTCTACACCAAACGCACCTTGGAAGTACGGACGAACCGTTGCTACCGCAGTTACGCGAGCTTCTAGCGCTGAGATACCTGTTGCCGTACCAGTAATGGTCAGTGTTCGGGTATCAGGATCAACACTTGCCAAAGTGAAGACTGCATCCGCGCCGGAAGAAACAAGAGTCGAAGCTCCTTCGTAGAAGTTAAACTTTGAGTTCTCAAGACCTGACCAGATACCAGCACTCCATTGGCCTTCGTCTACGATGATGGTTGTTTCAGTGGCTGAAACGTTCACATCAGAGTTCTGTGTGATTGTTCCAAGTCCTGTTGTAGAACCGCCGTAGATAAACATCAGCTCAAGACGTTTGCGCATCGATTCAACAGAGTCATCGATAACCAGCTTGGTAGCTGATTTGAATGAGTTCTGCTTGGATTTCGCAACGGATTCAAAACTGATTTGGTTCTGAAGGCAGAGCTGAATACCCTGAATCTGAGCATCTCGGGTGTTCATCGAAATAGAATCATTGAGCGTTAACGCGCCGCTTGAAACTGCTCCGTATGTGAAACCCTGAGAGCTGGTTAGAATTACAGGGAGATGAAACAGGTTACCTGTTCTTTTCTCTCTGCTGATAAATGGAACTTCTTGTTGAACAAAAGCACATTGCGGAATGAGGTTTTCGATCTCACTCGCATACGCTTCTTTAAAATCACCTTGTAAATTGGTTGAATTGGTTGCAGCCATTTTGCTGTCCTCCGTAAAAAGTTAATAAAATCACCTTAAACGAATAACTTTTCTGCAAAGGATGGCTTATTCAACGTCCATTGGGCAGCTGATTACTGGAAGGTAGCGAGCGTACGTCCTAGAAGGGTAGCACACTTACATCGACAAGCACCGTGCCGTGAAAGTATTCTATTACCCTTATTGTGACGGTACTTTCGGATTTGAGTCAATCGTTTTTTTATTTTCTGTAAAAACAGCTACCAAACCATCTTTTAAATATGGATCAAAGGTTATTTTTGCCTTTACGTTATGCAAGTGAAGGACAATGTAATTCTCTTTAGTTTTGGTTATCCCGTTGTAAACAACGCGAAGCGCTCCTAACTCTTCACTCAAACCATAAAAGAACTTTGGTGTTACAATAGCTTCAATGTTGGTTGTAAGCCTATGTTCTACCCACGGTGATAAAAGGTTATTTATTTTTTGAAGGTTATATTCCTCTGTTTCAGCAAGTCGAAACATTCCTTTGTAAGACCATTTTTCACGCCAAAGCCTATCTTCTCCAAATAACCGATCAATCATTTAATAGTCTTCAGGGAAAACGTACCGGCTGCCAAATTCTTCTTCGTTTTTCTCGTCAATCGTCTTGTATTTCTTCTTTAACCCTGGCCGAATGGGTTGAACTGCCTGTGGTTTTGGCGCTGATTTTGGACCGCTCGCTAGTTCCACGTGAAACTTCATTAGATCTTTAACCCTGTCAGGGCCTATCATCTCATACATTTGCTTAGGGCTCGCCTTTGAAAAAAAGGAAGTAAAATCCTGTCGGAAATCCTCATTTACTTTTTCAACAATCGATTCCTGCGTGAAGGGGATTTCGTTTCTAATGCAATGTTGCATGTACTGCGCAATTCTCCCAACAACACGTGGATCATGAGGCAAGTTTGAATCAGGACTGTTTAGGATCTTCCCAATCGTTTGAGCAATCGCGTTCTTGCGCTCGGTGGTAACCTTTTGCATGTACTGCTCTCGCTCGGCTTTCTCCTTCTCCTCTTGCTCAGCCTTTATTTTTGCTTCACGCTCTTGCTCACGCGCTTCTAGC
>Ga0181346_1000081_pt1 | contig 37038 bp, 54 predicted proteins | sample Su13VDMM15DN_FD_130100 | JGI IMG/M metagenome (GOLD analysis project Ga0181346, IMG submission 130100) | Freshwater viral communities from Lake Michigan, USA - Su13.VD.MM15.D.N | ecosystem: Environmental > Aquatic > Freshwater > Lake | place: USA: Michigan | collected 2013-07-15 | reverse complement strand
TGTTGTTTGAGGATAGCCTAAACCGCCCAAGCTTTACGTTAACGTAAACCTATCTGGCATAAATAAAATGGCGCGCGATCGCGGCGCCTATAAAATGGGTTTTGATAGCCTAAACCGCCCAAGACAAATGACCGCGCCCAAATCCTGCGCGATCGTGGAACGCTTTTTGCCGCCAGCTTGCGAGGCCGGGGGGTGGGGCCGACGCGCGGGTGGCTGTCACGGGCTGGGTACGCAAACAATTTTTTATTTTTTAAAAATTTGCATCCAAGCCCGAATGCAACTATTATGCTGCACCATGACCTTTTACTCCCTGCCGTTCACACCGGAGCGCCCAGCGGCGACTGAGGCGCGGTTAGAGAAAATCTACGAAGCCGCTAAGTTCGGCTTGAAGGGCGACAGCCTCGCCTTGGCGTCTGGCCTGACCCCAGCGCAATATCGCCGATTGCATGAGTTCGACCCGCTGGTGGAGATGGCTGAACAGAAGGGCCGCGCTGAGGGTGAGTACGTCGCGGCTAAGACCTTGCACGCGGCAGCCGCCGACGGCGACAGCAAGGCAGCCCTTGAGATACTCAAGCATCAGCACGGCTGGGTCGCCAAGCAGCAGATCGACGTATCTATTGACCAGCAGATCAGCGTGATCGGCGCACTCGAACGCGCGCAGACCCGCGTGATCGAAGGGCTGTACACGGAAATAAGCAAATTAGAGGATAACACATCAGATGCAGACGCCCATCTACTCAGCGCAGGACGAGATGGAACTGATGTCGAGGCTGTGGTCGCCGAGCATCAAGGATGACCCGCTAGCGTTCGTGCTGCTGACGTTCCCGTGGGGCGAGAAGGGCACACCGCTGGAACACTTCAACGGGCCGCGCAAATGGCAGCGCGACATCTTGGCCGACCTGCGCGACCACATCCGACAGAACAACGGCAAGATGGACTTCGATACATTCCGCATGGCGGTGGCGTCAGGGCGCGGTATCGGCAAGTCGGCACTCGTCTCATGGGTCGTGATCTGGATGCTGTCCACACGCATCGGGTCAACCACCATCGTGTCGGCCAACTCCGAAGCGCAGCTACGCAGCGTCACATGGGCCGAGATTACCAAGTGGCTGGCGATGTCGCTCAACAGCCACTGGTTCGAGATCGCCGCCACACGCATCATGCCAGCCAAGTGGCTGACGGAGATCGTCGAGCGTGACCTGAAGAAAGGCACGCGCTACTGGTCAGTCGAAGGGCGGCTGTGGTCGGAAGAGAACCCTGACGCTTACGCCGGGGTCCACAACTTCGACGGGGTGTGTCTCATATTCGACGAAGCGTCGGGTATTCCAGACAGCATCTGGTCGGTCAGTGATGGCTTCTTCACGGAGAATACGCCGCATCGCTTCCATTTGGCCTTCTCCAACCCGCGTCGCAACACAGGCTATTTCTACGAGACATTCAACTCGAAGCGGGCGTTTTGGCAGACGCGCAACATCGACGCCCGCACGGTCGAGGGAACCGACAAGAACGTCTATCAGCGCATCATCGACGAGTATGGGGCTGACAGCTACCAAGCGAATGTTGAAGTTTATGGTCAGTTCCCCAGCGAAGGGGATGATCAGTTTATTGGTGTCAACCTAGTCGATGACGCCATGCGGCGACCCAAGCACAAGGACAATACCGCACCCATCGCAATCGGCGTCGATCCTGCACGCTTCGGCAGTGATGCAACCGTCATCGCCATCCGGCAGGGCCGCGACATCGTCGAGATACGCCGCCTGCGCGGTGCTGACACGATGGAAGTGGTCGGGCACGTCATCGAAGCTATCGAAGAATACAACCCGGCCATTACCGTGATCGACGAAGGCGGCTTAGGCGCAGGCGTCGTAGACCGGCTCAAGGAGCAGCGGTACAAGATCAGGGGCGTCAACTTCGGCAATAAGGCCATGAAGCAACTCATGTACGGCAACAAGCGTGCTGAGATGTGGGGCGCGATGCGTGATTGGCTCAAGGATGCCCACCTGCCCAACGATAGGTTCCTGAAAAGCGACCTGATCGGGCCGCGCATCAAGCCTGACAGCAAGGGGACGATCTTCCTTGAAAGCAAGAAGGATATGAAGGCGCGCGGGCTGGCCTCACCAGACGCTGCCGACGCCATCGCGGTGACGTTCGCGTTCCCGCTGGCAAGCAGAGAAGCACGCGTTGACAAGAAGCGCGTAGGAGCGTATTCTTCGGGTGGAATTGCCACATCTTGGATGGGTAGCTAATATGGCCGACAAGAAGAAGTCTGTCTCACTGTCTGTTGGACGCGGCGAAAAGCTGTCTGTGTCCAAGGGCGCGGGGCTGACTGCCAAGGGTCGGGCCAAGTACAACCGTGAAACCGGGTCTAAACTCAAGGCGCCAGCACCCAACCCCAAGACAAAGGCCGATGCAGGGCGCAAAGCGTCGTTTTGCGCGCGCATGGGGGCTGTTGCTGCCAAGGCTAAAAACGGCGAACGTGCCAAAGCCAGCTTAAAAAGGTGGAAATGCTCATGAAACCGGGTCTATACGCCAACATTGCCGCCAAAAAGGCCCGCATCAAGGCTGGATCAGGCGAAAAGATGCGCAAACCGGGCACCAAGGGTGCGCCAACCGCTAAAGCGTTCCGCGATAGCGCCAAAACAGCTAAGAAAGGCAAGTAAATGGCTATGAAACCGAGCGGATTTAAGCCCATGCGGGGCAAAAGCATCACGATGAAGATCGGTGCGGCCAAGCCTATGCCTAAGCCTAAGCCAGCAAAACCGCTGTCTAAGACGGCACCGCCGAAACCCGCCAAGTACGGCATCGCACCGCCCGTCACGCCCGGCAAGCTGGCCCGTGCGCCTGAAGCGGACGATGTGTTGATGGCACGCCGCGGGTCTAACGTCATTCGCACAACCGTGCGTGAGCGCATGACACCGGCTAAAAAGGGCAAATAACGATGCCTTTGGTGAAATCGACCAGCAAAAATGCGTTTCGCAAGAACATTAAGGCCGAAATCAACGCTGGTAAGCCGCAAAAACAAGCTGTAGCTATCGCCTACAGCGTCAAGCGCCAAGCTGCCAAGAAGGGCAAGAAGTAACAACATGGCCGATCCAACAGGCATCAACAAGGCTGGTCAAGTCGCCAACGTCGGGTCTAACCCGGCAAAGTCGTCAGGTGATGACGACAAGATGGCGAAAATGCGGTCGCGTCTGCAAATGGCGCAGGCGGCATACTCCGATAGCCGCGAAGATGAACTGGACGATCTCCGCTTCATGGCGGGCAGCCCTGACAACCAGTGGCAATGGCCTGCCGACGTGCTGCAAACGCGCGGCTCTGTGCAGGGCCAGACGATCAACGCACGCCCCTGCCTGACCATCAACAAGCTGCCGCAGCACGTCCGTCAGGTGACGAACGAGCAGCGTCAGAACCGCCCGTCGGGCAAGGTCATCCCCGCGGACGACAACGCTGACGTGCAGGTCGCTGAGATTTTCAACGGTGTGGTGCGGCACATTGAGTATATGTCAGACGCCGACGTTGCCTACGACACAGCGTGCGACAACCAAGTCACTTACGGCGAAGGCTACATCCGCCTGCTGACCGACTATTGCAACGAAGAGACGTTCGATCAGGACATCAAGATCGGACGCATCCGCAACGCATTCAGCGTCTACATGGACCCGACCATCCAAGACCCATGCGGTGCTGACGCTGAGTGGTGCTTCATCTCTGAAGACATCCTCAAAGAAGAATATGAGCGGATGTTCCCTGACGCGACGCCGATCTCGACGCTGTACGCGCAAGGCGTGGGCGACCAAGGCATCTCGTCATGGCTGACTGAAGACACGATCCGCATCGCGGAGTATTTCTATTACACGCACAAGCGTGAAACGCTGCACCTGTACCCTGACAACCAGACTGCGTTCGCTAACTCGCCGCAAGACAAGCAGCTTCAGGCTATGTTTGGCAAGCCCATCCGCACCCGCGAGGTAGACCGCAAGAAGGTCATGTGGATGAAAACCAACGGGTTTGACGTGCTCGACGAGCGCGAATGGCCCGGCAAATGGATACCCGTTGTCCGCGTGATCGGTAACGAATGGGAAGTTGACGGTCAGATTTACATCTCCGGCCTTGTCCGCAACGCCAAAGACGCGCAACGGATGTACAACTATTGGACGAGCCAAGAAGCTGAAATGTTGGCTCTGGCCCCCAAAGCGCCGTTTATCGGCTATGGCGGGCAGTTCGAAGGCTACGAAAATCAGTGGAAGACCGCCAACACGACCAACTGGCCGTATCTGGAAGTTAACCCTGATGTAACGGACGGCGCAGGTAGTGTCTTACCTCTCCCTCAGCGCGCCCCGCCGCCGTTACCGCAGACAGGGCTTATCCAAGCCAAAATGGGCGCCGCTGACGACATCAAGGGCACCACCGGGCAGTATGACGCCTCGCTGGGCCAACAGGGCAACGAGCGGTCTGCAAAGGCCATTATCGCCCGTGAAAAGCAGGGTGATGTCGGAACGTACCATTACGTTGACAATTTGGCCCGCGCGATCCGTCACATCACGCGCCAGATCGTCGATCTGATCCCGAAGATTTACGACACGCAGCGCATCGCCCGCATCATAGGCGTTGATGGCGAAGTCGAAATGGTCAAGTTTAACCCCAGCCAGCAAGAGCCGGTCAAGGAAATCCGCGACCAAATGGGCGCCCTGATCGAAAAAGTTTACAACCCCAACGTCGGCACATACGACGTGATGGTTACGACAGGGCCGGGCTACATGACCAAGCGTCAGGAAGCCCTCGACGCCATGAGCCAGATTTTGCAGTCCAACCCGCAGCTTTGGACGGTTGCAGGCGATCTGTTCATCAAGAACATGGATTGGCCCGGCGCGCAGGAAATGGCTGACCGGTTCAAGAAAATCCTTGATCCCAAGGTGCTGTCGGAAGGCGATCAGTCGCCTGAACTGATGCAGGCACAGCAGCAGATCGAAGCGATGACGCAGGAACTAAACCGCGTCACCGACATCATGGAGAACATCCAAGATAGCGCCGAGCAGCAGAAGCTGGTGATCGACCAGTTTGAAGCGCAGGTCAAAGCCTACGACGCTGAAACCAAGCGTATTACGGCTGTCCAGAACAGCATGACGCCAGAGCAAATTCAGGACATCGTTATGGGCACCATCGCGGCTGCCCTTGACACAGGCGATCTGATCGGCGGCGCACCTGAGATGCGCGAGATGCCTGAGATGCCTGACATGGAAGCCCCTCAAATGGCCCCTGAACAGCCTGAAATGGTCCCTGAAGCACCCGAAGGAATGATGTGATGAAATGCGCTGAATTTGTAGGTATGTTCTTTCTGGCGCGGGATGTCACGCATTCGGTGCATCTGAACACGCGCAGCTACGCCAAGCACGTTGCGCTCAACGAATTTTACAGAGCTATCGTCAAATTATCCGACAAATTTGCCGAAGCCTACCAAGGCAAATACGGCCTGATTGGCCCGATTGCGCTCATGTCCGCCAAGAAAACCAGCAATGTCGTAGAATTTTTGCAGGATCAGGCTGACGAAATCGAAAAAGTGCGCTATGATGTCGTCGATAAGGAATGCACACCGCTTCAGAATATCATCGACGAGATTGTCGGGCAGTATTACTCGACGCTGTATAAGCTGAAGTTTTTGGCATAAAGGACGTATCATGGCTGCATTATATTCAAAGATTAGCGCAACCGCACAGGTGAAGGTTGGCGCAGGCAAGCTGAAGAGCATTTTTGTGTCTTCAGGGACCAGCCCCACGGTCGCTATCTACGATAGCGCCACAGCATCCACCAGCGATCCGGTGATCATCGCGCAGTTCACTGCCGCGTCGCCGGGCCTCTACGCCTTGACGGGCGATGAAGGTGGCGTATATTTTAGCAAAGGTTTGTACGTCGTTCTCGGCGGCACAAACCCAGTAGCTTCTATCTTTTACGAGTAATTAAGGCTCGAAAAACCGTACCGGCGAGGCTCACCGGGAACTCTTAGGAGTTAAACATGGACGAAACAGTCCCTAACCAAGCGGAAGTGCCCGCGCCAGAACTGGAAGCCACGGCAGCAATCCAGCCTGAAGAAAACACGACGCCGGAAGAGCAGCCTGTCGAACAGGAAGCATCCAAGTCCTTCACACAAGAAGAACTTGATGCAATTGTTGGCAAGCGTCTCGCAAGAGAGCAGCGCAAATGGGAGCGCGAACAGGCCCAACGGCTCGAAGAGATGCAGTCTCGTAAACAGGCAACGCCTGTTGCAGACATCGTCCCAGAGCAGTTTGATACTTACGAAGATTACGCCGAAGCCTTGGCAGAGCGTAAAGCGGAAGAATTGCTGAAACAGCGGGAAACCCGTCAGTATCAGCAGGCTTTGGTCGAGCAGTACCATGAACGTGAAGAGACAGCGCGGGATAAATACGATGACTTCGACCAAGTCGCGTACAACCCCAACCTTCCCGTCACGGAATACATGGCGCAAGGCATCCAATCCTCTGATGTTGGTCCCGATCTCCTTTATTGGCTCGGTTCCAACCCCAAAGAAGCGGAACGCATTTCCCGACTGCATCCAATCTTGCAAGGAAAAGAAATCGGAAAGATTGAGGCTTCACTGTCCTCAAATCCGCCGGTTAGAAAGACTTCAACCGCCCCGGCACCGATTGCACCTGTCACGCCCCGTGCCAATGGCACGCCGTCGTATGATACCACCGACCCTCGTTCGACTAAGTCGATGACCACGTCGGAATGGATCGAAGCGGAAAGGCTACGGCAGATCAAGAAGTACGAGGCACAACGTAACCGCTAATTTGGGATTTTAACCATGTCTAACTCAATTCTTACTATTGACATGATCACGCGGAAGGCTCTCGAAATTCTCGAGAACAACCTCGTGCTCACGCGCAACGTCAACCGCCAGTACGACGACAGCTTTGCCGTCGAAGGTGCCAAGATCGGCTCCACCCTCCGCATCCGTCTGCCTGACCGTGCTCTCGTCACCGACGGCGCTGCCCTTCAGGTGCAGGATGACAACGAACAGTTCACAACGCTGACCGTTGCCAACCAGAAGCACATCGGCGTGAACTTCACGTCCGCCGAATTGACGATGCAGTTGGACGACTTTGCCGAGCGCGTTCTCAAGCCGCGTATTTCGCAGCTTGCGTCCAGCATCGACGCTGACGTTGCTAACGCTTTTGCCACCATCGGTAACTCTGTCGGCACGCCCGGCACGACCCCGGCTTCGTCGCTGGTTCTGTTGCAGGCGCAGCAGAAGCTGAACGAAAACGCCGCTGTCATGTCGCCGCGCTACGCAACGGTTAACCCGGCTGCCAACGCTGGTCTGGTTGAAGGCATGAAGGGTCTGTTCAATCCGACCGACACTGTCAGCAAGCAGTTCAAGAACGGCATGATGGGCACGGGCGTCCTTGGTTTCGACGAAATCAATATGTCTCAGTCGATCAAGCAGTTCACCACTGGTTCGCGTACAGCGACCGGCGGCACGACTTCGGCTGCTATCACGTCGGAAGGCGCAACGGCTGTTGCCATCACTGGCGCTGGCGCTAACGCCACTGTCAAGGCTGGCGACGTGTTCACGGTTGCTGACTGCTATGCCGTCAACCCGCAGACCCGTGAAAGCACAGGTTCGCTGTTCCAGTTCGTTGCGCTGGCTGATGTCACGCTCAACGGCTCTGGCGCTGGCAGCATCACGGTTGCTCCGATCTACTCGGCCAGCCATGCACTTGCCACTGTCAACGCCCTTCCGGGCAACAGCAAAGCTATCGTGTTTGTCGGTGCGGCTTCTTCGCAGTACGCGCAGAACCTCGTCTACCACAAGGACGCCATCACCTTCGCAACCGCCGACCTTCTCATGCCGCAGGGCGTGGATATGGCTTCGCGTCAGGTGCACAACGGCATCAGCTTGCGCGTTGTTCGTCAGTACGACATCAACAACGACCGTATGCCTTGCCGTATTGACGTTCTGTACGGCTACAGCACGATCCGTCCGCAGATGGCTTGCCGTCTCTGGGGTTAATCTAGTACCGGCCCCGGCTTTAAGTCGGGGCCAACTTATAAAAGGACTATTATCATGGCTCTTCCTAACGGCGGTTCCGCCTATCAGGTTTCGGATGGTAACGTTGACGCAGCCAAGCTGCTCGGCGGTTCGACACTGACCTTTTCGTCGGGCGCAGGGATTTACTTCCTGACAACCGCGATCACAGCTAACTCGACCACAACCGATGCACCGGCGGGTTCGTTCGGCATGACCACCAACGCCACTGGCCTTGGCAAGCTGTTCTACTCGGACGGCACCAAGTGGCAGTACGGCGCGGTTTCGTAATCTACACGGCCCCCGCTTAACGGCGGGGGCCAATTCTCTTGGAGGTTACTATGCCTAACACCAAAGCAGTCGGCGTTGCTTACGCTGACCCAGAGTTTGAAAGCGTTTCCGTAACTGGTGCTATGAGCGCCGGTAGCGTTGTTTCGACGGCGTCCAGCGGTGCAGTCGCGTCTAACGCGAACGCAGGCGTTTACATTCTCAGCACAGCGATCACCGCTAACTCAACCACCACTTCGGCTCCTGTCGGTTCGCTTGGTATCACAACCAACGCAACTGGCCGTGGCAAGCTGTTCTACGCAGACGGCACTAAGTGGCAGTTTATGGCGATCAGCTAATATGATGGACGGCTTTCGGGCCGTCCATTTTAAGGATTTTTTATGGCTGTCATTTACATGGTTCACGAAAAGCACGGGGCCAAAGTCGCCATTTCGGAAGACGAAGCGATTTCTGATGAAATGTATGGCTGGATGCGCTATGATCCCGACGAACCAGCTTCTGAAGAAGATGAAGAAGAAGCTGTTAACACTTTGGCGCCGCAAACCAGCGGGCGCCGTCGAGTAGCGCAGGAAGGTTAACCGATGACGACAGCCGGGGACATCATCAATGGTTCGCTGCGGCTGTTAGGCGTTCTGGCCGAAGGCGAAGTTCCTTCGTCAGAAACGTCGCAAGACGCGCTGACCGCAATGAACCAAATGATTGATAGCTGGAACACAGAGCGGCTGTCGGTTTTTTCCACGCAAGATCAAGTGTTTACATGGCCTGCCGGTCAGTTGTCGCACACGCTTGGGCCGTCTGGCGACTTTGTCGGCAACCGCCCTATTTTGTTTGACGACGCGACGTATTTCAAAGACCCCGGCACGGGCGTCAGCTACGGCATCAAATTCATTAACCAGCAGCAGTATGACGGCATCGCGGTCAAGACCGTAACGTCTACATTCCCGCAGGTTATCTTCGTCAACATGACGTACCCCAACGCCGAAATGTTTGTCTATCCGCGCCCGACCCGCGATCTGGAATGGCATTTTATTTCCGTTGAAGAACTTACAACGCCCGCCAATCTTGCGACGGATTTGACTTTCCCGCCCGGCTATCTGCGGGCGTTCCGCTATAATCTGGCGTGTGAAATGGCACCTGAGTTTGGCGTTGAGCCAAGCCCGCAGGTATCGCGCATCGCCATGACATCCAAGCGCAACCTCAAGCGCATCAACAACCCTGACGACATCATGTCGATGCCATACAGCATCGTCGCGTCTCGCCAGCGGTACAACATCTACGCGGGTAATTACTGATGAAGACGCCGATCCTTGGGTCGGCGTATGTCGCCCGAAGCGTCAACGCCGCCGATAACCGCATGGTCAATCTGTTTCCTGAAGTCGTCCCTGAAGGCGGCAAGGAACCAGCGTTCCTTCAGCGTGCGCCGGGGCTTCAATTCCAGCAGACAATCGGCACTGGCCCCATCCGTGGGCTTTGGTCGCATCAGACCAACGGTGAAGACTTTTACGTCGTGTCGGGCAACGAACTCTATAAGCTGACCGGCTTGACCAACGCACCGCAGTTTATCGGCAACATCAGCGGCACTGGCCCTGTTTCGATTGCCGATAACGGCACGCAGCTTTTCTTTGCCGCTGATCCTGACGGCTTCATCTATAACGAAGTCACAGGCGTTTTTCAGCAAATCACCGATCCCGACTTCCCCGGCGCGGCGACGGTGTCGTACCTCGACGGCTATTTCGTGTTCAACGAACCCAACAGCCAAAAGATTTGGGTCACGCAGTTGCTGGACGGCACCAGCGTCGATCCGCTGGACTTTGCCAGTGCTGAAGGTTCGCCCGACGGCGTTGTGGCTGTGCTAACCGACCACCGCGAACTGTGGGTGTTTGGCACAGACACGACCGAAGTCTGGTACAACGCAGGGCTTACCGATTTTCCGCTGGTCCGCATCCAAGGCGCGTTTAACGAACTTGGCTGCGCGGCTCCCTATTCCGTCGCCAAGATGGACAACCAAATTTACTGGCTGGGCCAAGACGCCCGCGGTCAGGGCATCGTCTATCGGGCTTCTGGGTATATCGGCCAGCGCATCTCTACGCACGCCATTGAATGGCAGATGCAAGAGTACGGCAACATGGAAGCCGCGACAGGCTACACCTACCAGCAGGACGGGCACAGCTTCTATGTGCTCAACTTCCCGTCGGCCAACACAAGTTGGGTATACGATGTCGCCACTGGCGCATGGCATGAGCGCGCAGGGTTTGAGAACGGCCAGTTCACCCGTCACCGCGCTAACAACATGTGCAATTTTGACGGCAACATCGTCGTCGGCGATTACCAGAACGGCAACATCTACACGTTTGATCTGGAAGTTTACGCCGACAACGGTCAGCCCCAAAAGTGGTTGCGGTCTTGGCGCGCGCTGCCGACCGGCGCTAACACGCTGGCCCGCACGATCCAGCATTCCATGCAGTTGGATTGCGAAACAGGTGTCGGTCTAGTCACAGGCCAAGGCAGCGATCCGCAGGTCATGCTGCGCTGGTCCGACGATGGCGGCCACACATGGTCCAACGAACATTGGAAGTCGATGGGACGCATCGGTCAATTCGGTAAGCGCACGATCTGGCGGCGTCTTGGCGCGACCATGAAAATCCGCGACCGCGTCTATGAGTTGTCCGGCACTGATCCTGTGCGCATTTACATCATGGGCGCAGAACTGTTGCTGTCTGGGACACGCGCCTAATGGCTTCGGCACCCCCTAATCCCACACAGCTTACACCGCCGCGCGTTGCGGTCATTGATGAGCGCACAGGCGCCATCAGCCGCGAATGGTATCGGTTCTTCCTGTCGCTGCTGACATCAACGCAGGCAACGTCTGCTGCTGCCGACGCGCAGCCTGACACCAACTCACTGTTGGCAACCTATGACGCCATGTTGGCGTCGCTGACGCAAGAAGTGCAAAACGCGCCTGACGCACCGGCAGCGGTAGCATCTTTAGATTTCAAAGTAGATAATCTGGCGCAGGCTTTTGGGGTTAGCCCCCAGCCGCCGTTGGGTACGATGGCGTCCGTACAGCAAGATAACGTCCGCTTTATTGGATACTCAACGCTGCCATCCCCGCCGGTGGTTTCAGCCCCCGGCGTAACGTCATGGAATAGTGAAGACGGCACGCTCTATCTCGGAATGGGATATGATGCCGTTGTGCAGCACGTTGGCTTGGACCAGTATTTCCGCATCAAAGCGTCCGCTGCCATCACTAAAGGCCAGTGCGTCATGTTCGATGGTGCTGTCGGCGCGTCTGGTGTGCTGAAGGGCAAGCCTTCCACCGGCGTCACAAATCCCCAGTATATCATGGGCGTAGCGACGATGGACATCGCCAACAATGGCTTTGGCTATATCACCAGCTTTGGGACTGTGCGCGGCATAAACACAACAGGTTCGTCCGTCGGCGAGACTTGGGTGGATGGCGACATTCTCTATTACAATCCTGCCTATACTGGTGGCCTGACCAAGGTAGAACCTATTGCTCCACTACCAAAGGTTGTTGTGGCGGCAGTGACAAACGCTGGCTCTGGCGGCTCTGGTTCACTGTCGGTTCGCATTCAGGCGGAGCCTTATCTGCAAGGCTTGACGGACGTTTATGCGCCATCACCTATATCCAATGGGCAAATCCTGATTGGTGATGGACCGCAGTCTCGCTGGGAAGCAGCAACGCTGACCGCAGGAACGTCTATCAGCATCACGAACGGTGCTGGTGCCATCACGATTACAAACACCGCACCGGATCAAATTGTCAGCCTGACGGCTGGCACGGGCATTTCCATTAGCGGCACTTACCCGTCGTTTACGATCACCAACACCGCCCCGGATCAGATCGTCAGCCTGACCGGCGCGGGCACGACGGTCGTTACAGGGACGTACCCCAACTTCACGATAACGTCGAACGACCAGTACGTCGGCACCGTGACGAGCGTCAGCGGTACAGGTACTGTCAATGGTATCACGCTGACCGGGACCGTGACCAGCAGCGGCTCCCTGACGCTGGGCGGCACGCTGTCGGGCGTCAACCTTACGAGCCAAGTCACGGGCACATTGCCGGTTGGCAATGGCGGCACTGGCACGGCTACGACATTTACCGCCGGGTCTGTCGTGTTCGCGGGCGCGTCAGGCGTTTACTCACAGAAGAATGCAAACTTTTTTTGGGACAACACCAACAACCGCCTTGGTATCGGAACGACAAGCCCTGTTGCAAATATAGACAGCCGTGGCGTTGTTAGTATTGGCGGCGCGGCAGATGCGTCATTGCATATTAGTCAGGTGTACGGCGGTAATGGCCGATTGTCGCAAATGTCGGTTAACAGCAACAGCACCGATGCCTTAAACATCGTTGCCTCTAAAAATGGCGGAGGAACGGAGCAGTGGTATTCGTATGGCGTCACGGCTGCAAACGTATTTAACATTCAGCAAGGCGTTGGGCTTGGCACGGCTGGGCTAAACATTAGCAGCAATAACCAAGTCCTGATCAACACGAACACTGTATCTGGGGCGTCGCTAAATCATACGCTTGAAGCCAATGGCGACATCATGTCGACTGGCTCTGCGGCAGGTTTGTTTTGGGCTAACCGATCTGCTGCGCCATCGCCGGGTGCTGATTGGTATGGCTGGTATACAACCGGCGGCACGATCTATCTTTATAACCCTGCGGCGGGGAACATCGCGTCGATCAACGCATCAACGGGTGCGTATACGGCGCTGTCGGATGCAGCGAAGAAGAAAGACTTAGAGCCTTCTTCGGTCGGCCTTGACGCTATTAAGGCGCTCAAGCCCACGCTGTTCCGCATGGAAACGGACGGCGTCGAAGCCCCTAAACAGCTTGGCTTCATCGCGCAGGAAGTCAAAGACCATATCCCGCAAGCCTATGTTGAAGAACAAAACACCGACGCTGGCGGCAATGACACGACGTATATCGGCTTGAACGACCGCCCAATTATCGCGGCTTTGGTTAAAGCGGTGCAAGAACTTGAAGCCCGCGTAGCGCAGTTGGAAGGGTGATTTACAAAAATGAGATTATGCCGTAATATCACGCCTTGCATTACGGCCTCCATCAAAAGGACTAGCAATGACCGTTAATCTTTCGCCGTTGGCCGGGGCCGGATGGCAGTTCTTCGACAGCAATGGCGACCCCCTGTCGGGCGGTCTTTTGTACACCTACGCGGCTGGCACGACCACGCCCGCTACGACCTACACGTCGTCCAGCGGTGGCACAGCCAACACCAATCCGATTGTTCTTAACTCCGCCGGGCGCCCGCCGTCGCAGGTGTGGCTGAACTCGACGGATACATATAAGTTTGTTCTGGCAAACTCCAGCAACGTCACGATCTGGACGATGGACAACGTCCCCGGCATCGCGTTGTTCGTCACCACCACAATTGCCAATCTGCCGTCTGTATCGCCGTCGGCGGGCAGCGTTGTGTTCGTCACGGACACAGGCCGCGAAGGTACATTTATTTGCCGTGCAGGTACTGCACCTAGCGACCCGCAACAGGGTATTTACGTCCCGTCCAACACCGCCAACTTCTATTGGGAGCGTGAGTGGGACGGAATTAACGGCTATCCTGAATGGTTCGGTGCCGTTACGAACACTAGCGCAGCCGCAGCCACAAACGTAACCGCAATTCATGCGTGCCTTGCGCTCTGCCCCGTTGTTAATTTTAGTCTTGCAGACTATTGGGTCAACGCGACGCTTAAATTTAACGTGCAGTATCGCACCATCCGCGGTTGCGTCCTGTCAAATGGATATGACACAGGTACGGGCACTCGGATCATTTCCGTGAACGCGGCTGCCAATATCATTCAAGTTGGGCCTGACAGCGCGCCCGCCAGCACAAGCCTATATTACCGTAATATCACGGTCGAAAATCTTTCGGCTCAATACGGTGTCACCCCGACACCTCCGTCGTCAGGTAACGAAAGCAGCGCCGTCAAAAACTGGCTGGTGCAGTATCTCGTTAATTGCCAAATTAAGAATTGCGCAGCATGGGAGCCAATCATCGGCTTCTATTTTTATGGCGCTGTCTACACCAAAGTCGATGATTGCGTCGCGTTTCGATCCGCTGTTTTTGGCGGAACAAACGACTTCTTTCGTGGTTTTTGGGCGCAAGGTGCCCCAGCTATTCTGGCTGGTGGCAATCCGTCGCTGTATCTTAACCGATGCAATGTTTCGATGGGCGGCGCCCCGGCGCTGGTTGATCCAACCGGGCTTTTTGCAAACGGAGATTTTGCTGATCTCTTTGTCGATGATCTTGAAACATCGGCAGTGCCTAATGGTATTTGGGTGACCGGCGCTGGCGCGTCAGGCACTTACGGCAAACTTGATTTGCACCTGCGCAATGTCGTTATCGACCAATGTAATGGGACAGGCATTTTAATTAACGCTTTGAACGACACCGGAATGGTGACCATTACCGGCGGCTACATTCAAATTAACGATACCGGCATAGGTAGTAAAGGTATTTGGATTACAGGGAGTGCCAATGCCGGTTCCGTTTCAATTGACGGCGGCGTTCAAATTTTAAGCAGCACTGGCACAAGCAACAAAGGCATCTACATCAGCCAGCAGTCAAACGTGAAGGTCGATAGTTCGGTCATCATCGAAGATTTTTACAAGCCAGTTGAAATCGACGGCGGCGCAGTCAACTGCCAGATTGAGGCGACGATTAACAACCCCAATACAGGTAATGCTGGGTCTGCCGCCGTCTTGGTTAACACGGCAGAACGCATCACTGTAGCTTGCAGCATTGACGGCAAAAGCAACGCCTTCGCGCAGGGCTTTTATTCGGTTGGGACCGCTTTGAACAAAGCGTCGATTGACCCCACATTGTTTGAACCAACAGCAATTACTGGCGGCGCGGCAAACAAGGTCCAGATCAACTCAATCCAGATCACATCGCCGGGCTATTACACAACGGCAGGCGCGTCTGGCACCAGCGGCGCGGGCATCTTTGTGACCGGCATCACGGCGTAACTCGGAGATTATCATGGCAGTCTCGATCAGTAATATCATCCCGGCGAAGGTCGCTGAGAACTCGCAGACGACGCAGTACACGTCCACGGGCGTGCAGACGATCATCGACAAGTTCACGGCCACCAACTACAGCGCCTCGGCAGCGACGATCAGCGTCAACCTCGTCACGCCGACCGACACCGCTGGCAACCAGAACTTGATTGTCAAGACCAAAACGCTTCAGGCTTCTGAGACGTACACCTTCCCTGAACTGGTCGGTCACGTCCTTCCGGTCAGCGGGTTCATCTCGACGATTGCAGGAACGGCGACCGCCATCAACATCCGCGCGTCAGGCCGTCTGGTCAGCTAATGTCTGTCTCTGTCCGCATTCCCACGGCAGAAGACATCCCAGCCTATATGGACTTGGCGGCAGCGTTTGTCGCTAAAACGCCGATCAGTCATATCGTTCCGTTTGACCGCGAAGGTACAGCGGCGTTTGTTTTGGCAGCGTTAGGCAACCCCAATATGTTGATCTTAGTTGCCGAAGAAGCGGGCGAGATAATCGGCATTACAGGCGCTTTGGCGTACCCAATGTACTTTAACCCAAGCAAGTTGGTGGCGCAGGAACTGTGGTGGTATTTGACGCCGGATGCGCGCGGTGGGCCAGCATCAAAATTGCTGTTCCAAACCATCGAAAAATGGGCTAAAGCCATAGGGGCTGAAGCCATGTTTATGATCGCGTTAGCTGATGCGCGCGTCGATACGATGGAAAAGGTGTACAAGCGCGGCGGTTATGCTCCTGTTGAACGAACGTATGTGAAAGGTTTATTGTAATGGCTATCACAACCGCAGCGGCAATCCTAGGTGCCGCCGCCATCGGGGCAGGCACCACCGTAATCGCGTCCAGCAAAGCCGCTAAAGCGCAAGGAAAAGCGGCAGAAGAAGCGAAAAACATTGCCGAAAGTACGTTTGAAGAACAGAAAGAACTTAACGAACCTTTTCGGCAAGGTGGCCTTACCGCGCAGAACCGTGTTTTGGAACTGCTTGGCCTTGGCCCGCGTCCTGAACCGGTTCGGCAACCCAACGTAAATACGTTTGCGCCGACTAATCAACCTAACGTAAATGCGTTTGCGCCGACCGCACGAACACCAGAAGATTATGGCCTGACCGAAATTAAAATCCCCAATATCATGGGTCGGCAATACGGCGACACGTCGTACTTGATGGATGCGGAAGGCAATTACGATCCTGACTTCCTGATTGATGGTCAACGGACCGGCGTCTATCGGGACGCACAGGGCAACTTTATCACTGACGTAAATGCCTACATGGCGGAAAACCCGTTGCCTGCGGACGTTAATATGATGGCCGCACCCGCAGCAGCAGCCCCCGCAGCAGCACCGCCGGAAAGCGACTACGGTAAATACGCGCGCGACTTCAGCATGAAGGATTTTGAAGCCGACCCCGGCTACGCATTCCGTCAGTCTGAAGGCATGAAGGCGCTGGAACGGTCGGCAGCGGCGCGCGGCGGTCTGCTGTCCGGCGGTACACTGAAAGGCATCCAACGCTTTGGTCAGGACTTGGCGAGCACCGAATATACTAATGCCTTTAACCGCTATCAAGTGAACCGTTCTAACCAGCTTAACCCGCTTTTCTCGTTGATGGGCGCGGGACAAAACGCCACTAACATGGTCACAAACGCGGCGGGGAATGCGGGCGCGAATGAGGCCGCAGCAGTTACAAACGCTGGCGCTGCACGCGCGTCTGGTTATGTTGCCACAGGAAATGCAATCAATCAGGGCTTAGGTTCTTTAACAAATTATTACGTTAACCAGCCGCTAAACAATGCTATGATTGGATATTACAATCGCGGCGCAGCTAGCACCACTCCGGCTACTGGCGGATCATTCGGCGGCGGCGGCGGGATAATAAACCGAGGCTACATCAACCCATATGCTTCCGGCTATTAAAGGTAAAGATAATGGCTAACCAGATGATTGCTCTTCAAGCCCGTGGCCCTCAATTGCCGGATATGGGTGCGATTAACGCGCGCTACGCCAATATAATGGCTAACACGGCTATCGCGCAGGAAAAGCAAAATGCCTTTCAGCGCGCCGATGAGTTCCGTCGTCTGGCCCAAAGCGGCGTAGACATCACAACGCCGGAAGGGTTTAACCAACTTTCGGGTCTTGACCCTGAAGGTGCGGCGGCGTTGCGTAAGAGCGCGTTTGAGACAAAAGCTAAAAACGCCGAATACGCTATCAATTTTCTTGGTGCTTCATACGAACAGTTGAGCAAAGCTAATACCCCTGAAGAGGCGACCGCCATCGGCGGAATGCTGAAGCAAGCATACCCAGAGTTTGCCGCGAACGTCGATAGCGCGCTCAGTAAGATGCCTTCCGATCCCGCGCAATTTGCGTCTTGGCGCACAAACACAAATCTTTCTGCGCTTAAATCGGCAGAGCGCATAAAATTTGATATTGAGGAAATCCGGTCGAAAGAAATCATCGGCGAAAAAGGTGAAGTCGGCGTTCTTACTTATGGCGGTGGCCGAGCACCATCGCTCGTTAAATCTAAAACTTATGTGCAGGACGGCGGCGTTGGTGGCCCGATGGAACCTGCACCGATGGGCGCTGGCGGAAATGATGTGGCTGGCGTTGCGTCAGTGTTGTCGAACGTAAGCAACGACGCCGAATACCAATCGGTGCTTAAAGCGATTGACCTTCAGAACCCACAGATAGCGGCGTCGATCCGTCAGGCTATGCCGCGTTTTGATCCGCAGCGCATGGCTGGCATTCGCAACGAAGCCCAAGCTGCGTTTGGCGGCGCTGGCACCCCTGACCAGCCGGGTCTTGTATCAGGTGATCGCGGTGTTGGCGGCCCATATGAAGGCTACGTCGAAGCGCCGACGCCGTTCCGCGCCCGTGTCCCCGCACCGCCTGTAGGCCCGCAGCCGCGTGAGACGCCACAAGAAGTTTATCTAAAAGAAAAAGCACGCATCGACGCACAGCGCGACGCAGGGCCAAAACCCTTGACGGCGCCGCAAGAAATGAAATTGCGCGATAACATCGCCAAGGACTACAAGTCTGCGCGCAGCACTATCGAAATGATGGATGGTGTTTCGCGCGCGGTTAATGACGTTCGCAATTTGTCGCAGGATCAAAAAGAAGCCATCACAGGTTTGAGCGGCTATACATACTCAATCTTGCCTTCGTCGCGTTCCGCCGACACAAAACTAAAAAATCTTCAGGGTAAAGTCACTGAAATGGGTAAGGCCGCTGCGACCTTGACCGGCGCCATCGGCCAGATGGCTGTGCAAGAGTGGCGCATCGTTAGCGACATGATCGCCAGTTTGGATGTGACTGGCATGGAACCGGGCGATTTAGACAACCAGCTTGACATTATCGAAGGTCAAGCACGCCGCGCGGCGTCGATCACACGCGACGCATATGAAAACCAGTATGTTGAAGACTTTGCCCGCTACCCCGGTCGGTTCCAACTTCCTGAAGCCGGTGGCACTGCGTCACAAGGGGCGCCGAAGGCTGGTCAGAAATATCCTGTACTCACACCGGATCAAGTGCGCAAAGCCCCTAAAGGGACCACATTTCGCACCACAGACGGTCGGCTCATGAGGAAGAACTAATGGCTGCTGATCCTTATGCTGGTCTAGGCGTTGTCGTACCTGAAAAGCCGAGCCGCGATCCGTATGCGGGGCTTGGTCAAGTGCTTACGCCGACTACGGCGCCAGTGCCGAGGCGGACGCTGTTAGAGACCGGCGTAGAAGCCGTTTCAAACATCCCGGCTAGCGCCATTCAGTTCGGTAAGGGGCTTTTCGAGGCCGTCACAAACCCTGTGCAAACGTCGATGGGCCTGCTTGATCTCGCGGCTGGTACGCTACAAAAAGGCGCGGGCGCCGTATTGCCTCAGCCGGTAATGGATTTCATTGCCAGTATCGACAATCCTGAAGCCGCCCAACGCGCAGCGGACACCGCCAATCAGTTTGGTGGTATGTACGCCGACCGCTATGGGTCGGTCGATAAAATTAAAAACACGATTGCGACTGACCCTGTTGGTTTTGCGGCGGATTTTTCGACGATCTTGTCTGGTGGCGCTGGTGTAGCGGGCCGCGCAGGCATGACCGGCACAGCAGCACGTCTGTCACGCGGCGCAGAACTTACGAACCCGGTGAATGCGTTGCGTCCGGTCGGGCGTGGCATCACAAAGATCACCGAAAAAGCGCCGCTGGCTATCGCCAACATCATGTCGCCTAAGTCGGCGGCGTACATTGATGCTGCCGAAGGGCGCGGCAATGAACTGATACAGCAGCTACGCAGCCCGCAAAACGTGATGGTCCCCGGCAGTATGCCGACGGCAGCCGAAGCTGCGTCGCCGCTGAACTTGACTAAGTTTGCGGCGATGGGCGAAGAAGCTAAAAAGGCATTGCCGTCTGAATACTTTACGCGGGCAGCAGAACAAGACGCAGCGCGTTTAGCTGGCGTCCGCACCGTAGGTGGCACGCCGGAAGATTTGTCGGCGCTACAAAAAGGCCGCAAACTGACAGGCCAGCAAAAGTACGGTGCTATTGAAAAGAACGTCGTTGAAGTCGATGACGCATTTCGCGCGCTGACGCAACGTCCGTCTATGGATAAGGCGATGCGGCGGGCGGCTGAAATTTCGGCTGAACAAGGCGTGCCGTTCCAGATTGGGCCTGACATTCGCCCCGGCTCTATGGCTGGTATGGCAACGCCGGGTAGCCCTGCGCAGTACACTGTGCAAAGCCTTCATAACCTTAAAACGGCTATGGACGACATCATAAAAGACCCCGCGACGTTTGGCATCGGCGCTAACGAAGCGCGGCTTATGGGCCGCACGCGCAATCAATTGGTGAATTGGATTGAAAGCAAAGAGCCGGGCTATAAGAGCGCGCGCGAAACTTTTGCAAAACAAAGCCGTCGGATTAACCAGACCGAAGTCGGGCAGTTTCTTGAAGGCAAACTGACATCCGCTTTGGATGACGCCGGGCCGCAACGCGCGAATGTTTTTGGTGCAGCGGTCAAAGAAGCCCCGACAACAATCAAACGCGCAGTAACCGGCGAAAGCCGCTACCAGCAGCTTACCGATCTGCTTGAGCCGCATCAGGTAAAGGTCATCGACGCGATCCGCGATGATTTGGCGCGTCAAGCAACCACTAAACTTCAAGCCCAAAAGGGTGCGGCTACGTCGCCGCGTCTTAGGCAGCTTGCGTCGAGCACCGGTGTGCGTGCGCCTAATCTTCTGAACCGCGTGACCGCAGTTGCAAACGACATCATTCGTCGTCTTGAAGGCAAGATCGACCGCAAGATTGCCATTGAGATCGCAACTGAAATGCTTGACCCGCAAGCTGCGGCGGCTGCGCTTGAGAAGGCGATGGTCCGGCAAGAACTTGCTGGCATGACAGGTCGAGGCGCTGCTGCCGTTACGAAGGCTGCGGGCGATGTGCTTACGTCAACGCCTGCCAAGGTTGGCGGTCAGTTCCAGAACATCATGACGCAATCCGAAAACCGGAACGCGATGAACAAAAGTCAGTTTCCTGAATTTAACGAAGAAGGTGCACCGCTTACCGGCGTTAGCTATACGACAGATGAAAATGGATATGAATATGCGTACCCCAACTACGGTCTAAACCCCATCGAAGCCCGTGCATGGGAAAAGAAATATGGTCGTAAGCCTAACCAGCCACCTTTTAGAGCGCAATGACATGAACACCATTGACCAGACCGAAGCCCGTCTCAACACGCATGAGGAAGTCTGCACCCTGCGGTACGAGAGCATCTGTGCGCGGTTGAAGCGTTTGGAAAGCATGGGTATGACTGTCGCGGGCACGATCATCATGCTGCTGATCGGCATTCTGTTGGCCTTAGTGGGGGTGGAATAATGGAAGACCAACTCATCACGGCGCGCATCAAGGCGCTTATGATCGCATCCTACACGATGGCCGCTGTCATTCTGGCAATCACCGCTGCAATGGTTGCGGGACTGTTCGTGTCCAACGAACTGGTGGACAACGAGAAGGTCTTTGGCCTGCTTGGTTACGTCATGACATCCGTCGTCAGCGCGGTGGCTGGCTCCTACGCCACGTTGATGGGCATGAAGGGCGAAGTGCAGCCGCTTGAAATAAACGCGGTTGAAGAACCTGAACCCGTTGTCTCTCAGATTGAACAGCCAACGCTCGTTGTCTCTCAGGAAGTGTCGATTGTGGAAGACAACGACGATGACGACGACATGGCCCCGTGGGAGAAGTACCGCAACGACCTGCGCTACGACATCAACGGCGATGGCGTCGTCGATGAAGACGACTTCCCCGACTGGCGTAATCCGGGAGCGTAAAGATGGGCAATCTCTCGACCGTGGAGATGATCGGCCAGCTTTGGCCCATCGTCCTCGCCTTCATCACCCTGACAATCATCCTTGCTAAGATGGATGTGCGGCTGGGCGTCGCTGAGGAGAAGATCAAGACGCTCTTCGAACTCTGGAACAAGGGACAGGACAAATGAGCCTGATTAATCTGCAAAAGAAAATCGGAGTGACGGCAGATGGTGCGTTCGGCCCCGGCACGCTCAAGGCGGCGGCAGCCTATTACAAACTATCGCCCAACCGGGCTGCGCATTTCTTTGCTCAAACGGCGCACGAAAGCGGCAACTTCAAGGCGTTCAGCGAAAACCTGAATTACGGCTGGAAGGGGCTTAGGGCGATCTTCCCAAAATATTTCCCAACCGATGCACTGGCCAAGGCCTATGAGCGCCAGCCGCAGAAGATCGCCAATCGGGTCTATGCCAACCGCATGGGTAACGGAGACGAGGCGTCTGGGGATGGCTGGCTGCACAGAGGCCGAGGGGCCTTGCAATTGACTGGCGAATTTAATTTCAAAGCCTTTGCCGATTACATCGGTCGTCCCGATGTGATGGCGAACCCCGATCTGGTCGCCACAGAACTGGCCTTTGAAAGCGCCCTGTGGTTCTTCGACAAGAACAAGCTCTGGTCGATCTGCGACAAGGGCATCAACGATGCAGCCATCCTTGAGTTAAGTTCTCGGATCAATGGCAGCAAAAAACCGCACGGCCTCGATGACCGTAAACTGAAAACCAAGAAATACGCTTCTTGGCTCTAAGGAGAACATCATGAACCTGAAGAACATTCTTGCAAAGGTCGTCGCCAAGAAGGCGGTCAGCAAAATCCTGCCGATGGACGGCGTCAAGCCTGTGCTGGGCAAGAAGGCCAAAATCGCTGGCATCCTCACCGCAGCCGCAGGTCTTGCCACCGCCGTCGCCAATTACATCAGCGGCTAATCAGCCTCTGCAAATACCAGATGGCTTTCAACGTATCCTCAGCCGCGCTGCCTTTATGACCAGCGCGGCTGATGTACTTTAGGGCGTTGCCCTTGCAGAACCCGGCGAACTCTTCCGGTGTCAGCTTGGCTTGAATATAGTCGATGGCCTCAATGCCGCCCGTCTTATAGTGCGGCGGGTGATTTACCATGTCGGTCATTACATTATTCCTTTCAAGATAGCGGCGCGCTCTCTGGCCGCGCGCAGCGTTGAGAAACGCTGGTGCAGGCGCCGGACGATAGCCGGGCGCTTATGCTGTGTGATCTCTTCCTGTAGCAGTTCGGTGATCTGCTCTTCAGTCATGTGCGTCAGCTTGGAGCACACCTGATGCCATGTTAGTTTAGCCATTCTTCAATTCCTCAATAGCAGTATCCGACACCGCGCGCTTGTCGTGCAGCGCGGCCCAGATGCGTTCGTCAATAGTCTTTTCCGTCAGCATGACGTAAACCCAAACGTCGTTCGCCTGCCCACTGCGGTGCAGACGCCCAACGGTTTGTTCGTATAACTCCAGCGACCACGGCAGCGACAGGAACACCATGTGGCAGCCGCCGTGTTGGAGATTAAGCCCGTGCCCAGCCGACTTCGGGTGGACGAGCAGCAACTCGATTTCGCCCTTGTTCCAGCGTTCGATGACGTTGGCGTCGTCAATCGTCTGGGCGTGCGGGAAGCGGCGCTTCAACTCGGACAGTTCTTCTTGGTAGGTGTAGCAGATGATCGTGTTCGCCCGCTGGTTTTCGGCCAGCAACTCTTCCAGCCGGTCGAACTTATGGCTGCTGAACCAGATCGACGGCTCGGCGCTCTCGCGGTTGTAGACGAACCCTGACGCCATCTGCTGTAGCTTGGTCGTGACCGCCGCTGCGTTTTGCGCAATGACGCGGTCGTCGCCGAAGCGCACGACATACTCGACCTTCATCTTCTGGTAGGGCATCCGGTCGGCCAGAGCGCAGCGCACCTCGACCACATGGCACGGGGGCAGCTTGTCCTTATATTCGCCCGGCTCAAGGACGTAAGTCGCGGGGCGAATGCGCTGCATGACCTGTTCCAGCGCCAGCGGCGCAGGCGTCCACTGACCGAAGTCGCGGTTGATGCAGACGAAATACTGTTGCAGAAACGCGCCCTTCGACCGGCCCAGCAGCCCTTGGTCGATGATCTTGCACTGCCCGAAGACATCCTCAAGGCCATTGGACGTGAACGATCCGGTCAAGCCCCAGCGGATGTTCAGCTTGGTGATGACCTTTTCCAGAGCCTTGAAGCGTTTGCCTGACGGGTTCTTCAGCCGCGTCAGTTCGTCGAACACGATCCCATCGAAGCGGTCGCAGTTGTGCGCGACGGTCGGCAGGTTGTCATAGTTGGTGACGACCACATCTGCGTCGCTGTCAAACGCCGCCTGTCGTTGTTTTGGTGTGCCGACGCCAACGGCGACCTTCAAGCCGGGCGCCCACTTCGGTGCCTCGACAGGCCACACGTCGGTGCAGACGCGCTTGGGGGCCAGCACGATCCAGCGCCGGGCGTGGCCGTCGCGGATCATCTCAGCCATCGCTGTCAGCGTGATCGCGGTCTTGCCAGCGCCGACCGGCGCCAAGATCATGGCGCGGTCACGCTCGAACAGAAACGTCGCGGCGTCCTGCTGGTATGGCCTTAGCTGAAGCGGCTGCACCACATATCCACTTCTTCCTTAGACCACAAGCACGCATAGTGCTGGCGCGTGTGCGTCATCTCTTCGGCGAAGATTTCCTGCAACGCCGACAGCCGACCGCCGGGCTTCTTCAGTTCCACGAACCAAGCCTGACCGTTCGGCATACAGGCGATGCGGTCGGCGACGCCGCGCTGCGTGACGCTGCGGAACTTATAGGCGTAGCCGCCCATCTGCTTCACGCGCTTCACGAAATACGCCTCGATTTCTTTCTCTGTCATGCCCGACCCTTACGAAAAAATTTTTTGCATTTCAACCCTTGCATCAAATTTTGCTGCGTGTATGCTGGCCGTCCAAACAGTTCAGTGAGGTAGGATATGCAACATTCGAGGATCGTTGGCGGATCGACCGCCAAGCGCGTCATCAACTGCCCCGGCAGTGTGGCGCTGGTGGACAAGATGCCACCGCAACCCAGCAGCAAATACGCAGACGAAGGCACGCTGCTGCACGACACTATTGCCGATATTCTTGACGGCAAAGGCACGGTCACAGACTATCTGGGCCGCACGCACAACGACATCGTGCTGACGCAAGATCTGATCGACCGCAAGCTAAACGTCGCGCTGGCGGCGCTGATGGAAGTCGATCCTAAGTTGGAGATGGAATATGCAGTCGAAAGCCGGGTGGGCTTTGGCGATCTGTTGCCTGACGTGTTCGGTTCTACTGACCTTCTGGGCCGCATTGGTGATCGTGCTATTGTGTTGGATTGGAAGTTTGGTGATGGCGTTCCGGTCGAGGCGGAAGAAAACGCGCAGCTTCTCTTCTATGCTGCGGCTGCTAAACGAACGCCGCAGACGGCATGGGCGTTTGAGAACGCAAGCGAAGTCGAACTCGTCATCGTCCAGCCGCCAAGCATCAAACGCTGGCTGACGACGCTGGATCGCGTTAAGGCGTTCGAAGATCAGTTGGTCGCTGCCGTAAAGGTCGCGCTCAAGCCTGACGCTCCGCTGGCAGCGGGTGAGCATTGCCGCTGGTGTGCCGCCAAGCCTGTCTGCCCTGTGATGACCGGCGCTGTGGATCGTGCGCTGAAGGCCAAGATCGAACTGATGCCGGTCGATCAGATCGGGCATTATCTGGATCAACTGCCGATGATCGAAGCGTTCCTGAAAGACCTGCAACAGTTGGCGCACGGTCTGATGGAAGAAGGCAAAGCCATCCCCGGATGGAAGCTGGTCAACAAGCGCGCCACACGCCAGTGGACGGACACCGACAAGGCTGTTGCGTTCATGACGCAGATGGGCGTAGAACCATTTGAAGAGAAATTGATTTCGCCCGCCGCGGCGGAAAAGGTCTTGAAGAAGACCAAACAGAACTTGCCCGACGATCTTGTGGTCGCCGTGTCAAGCGGCAGCACATTGGCCCCGGAAAGCGATCCGCGTCCAAGTGTTGTCTCCATCGGCCAGACGCTCAAAAAAGCTATGGCTAAACTCCAGTAAAGTAAGGACTAAAATAATGTCGAATGAAGTATCTAAATTTGCCGCCGCTGGTCTGCCGTCCGTGCAGTCGTTTGCCGCTTCTCTCCGCAAGATCGTCGCTGATGTGGCCCCATCTGGCACTGTCATCCTCAAGATGGACAAGGCCGGTCACTGGGTATTTGGCGCGGATCAGACCGAAGTCGAAGAAGGCAGCATCTGGGCCGTCAATCCGTTCTCGTTTGTCCACGGCTTCATCGCTTGGGGTGACGGCACGGTCTTGGCTGAAAAGATGGTTCCGGTTACTGAACCGCTGCCTGATGTCGGTCCTGCTCCCGATGGCGCAAAGCGCGGTTGGGAAATGCAGATCGGGATGTCGCTGGCTTGCACCAACGGCGAAGACGAAGGAATGCAGGCGCGCTACACGGTGACATCTGTCGGCGGTAAGCGTGCGGTGCAGGGTCTGGCTCTTGCCATTGCCGATCAGGCAGACAAGAACCCAGATATGGCCGTTCCGATGGTCGAACTCAAGAAAGAGCACTACCAGCACAAGTCCTACGGGCGCATCTACACGCCTGTGTTCGACATCGTTGATTGGAAGTCGCTTGATGGCGTCAGTTCCGACGCTGCTGCTGATGCTGACGAGCATGACGAAGAGGCGGAACAGGCAGCGCCCGTTCGTCGTCGTCGCGCGGTAGCGTAAGGGGGCGCGAAAGCCGGGGCGGTAGCACCGCCGTCCCGGCGAGTAGCGGATGAAGTGAGGCGTCCGTGACTATTCTTTGGCTTGATTTCGAGACACGCAGCCGCTGCGATCTGCGCAGCAAAGGCGTTTACAATTACGCGCAGGACATGAGCACCGAGGTGCTGTGTATGTCCTACGCCTTCGACGATGACGACGTTCGGACGTGGCTCCCCGGTGAGCCTTTCCCTGACGCCGTCCGCAACCACACCGGCCAGATCAGGGCGCACAACGCAGCGTTCGAGCGTCTGATCTTCTGGTATGTCCTGCAAGTTCCGTTCGCGTTGGAGCAGTTCTACTGCACCGCAGCCCAAGCCCGCGCCAACTGCGCGCCGGGCAGTCTTGAGGATGTCGGGCGGTTCGCTGGGGCCAGCATGAAGAAAGACCATCGCGGGTCACAACTGATCCGTGCGCTGTCCATCCCGCAGAACGACGGCACGTTCCGTGAAGACGCCGCGCTGATGGCTGAGATGATTGCCTATTGCGAACAGGACGTTCGTGCTATGCGGGCGATCAGCGAAGCCCAGCGGGAGTTGTCGTCAGATGAACTGCGAGACTATCACGTTAATGAGCGTATCAACGACCGTGGTGTCTTGCTTGATAAACCTGTGGCTCTGGCGGCGATCCGTTATGCTGAAGCGGAAGCTGTTGAGATACAAGAAATTGTGCGTGAAGTTACTGACGGTGAAATTACGTCCGTCAGGGGGCCGAAGATGCGGGAGTGGGTTCTTGCGCGGGTCGGCCCGGAAGCGATCCGCCTAGCGACGATCCACAAGGATGGCGTCGAGAAGCAATCCATTGACAAGAACGTCCGTGCCAACCTGTTGGCATTAGCTGAGGAGAACCCCGATGAAGTCCCGCATGAAGTGGCAGAGGTTATCCAGTGCGCGGACGATCTGTGGGCATCGTCCGTTGCTAAATTCGCAAGGGCTGCTGACCTTGCTGACGAGGAAGACAGCCGAGTTAGAGGCGCGTTCGTATTTTCTGGAGGGAGTGCTACTGGCCGCGCTTCGTCATTCGGACTTCAGGTCCACAACTTTCCCCGTCGCTGCGCCGCCGACCCTGCACTGACCCGTGAGGCTATGGTGCGCGGTCACAAGATCGTGCCCAAGCACGGCAAGCGCGTCACAGACGTATTGAAGGGGATGCTGCGGCCATCGCTGATGGCAGAGCCGGGCAAGCATCTGATCGTCGCCGATTGGGCTGCGATTGAGGCGCGGGTGACGCCGTGGGCGTCGAACAGCAACAGCGGCGCTATGAAACTGGACATCTTCGCCAAGGGTGAGGATGTCTACAAGCACAACGCCGCCGCGACCTTCCGTGTTCCCTACGCCGAAGTCGATAAAGACCAGCGCCAGATCGGGAAGGTGCAGGAACTGGCCTGTGGCTTTGCTGGCGGTGTCGGTGCGTTCGCGTCGATGGGGCGCATCTATAACGTCGTCCTGACCGAGAGTGAGAGCCGCAAGATGGTTGACGCATGGCGCAGGGCCAACCCGTGGTCTGTGCCCTATTGGGCGCGGCTTGAGGAATGCTACATGGGCGCGATGCGTCATCCCGGCATGGAATTTACCGCCGGTCGCGTCACATATTTATTTGATAAACTGCATCTTTGGTATGCCCTGCCGAGCGGTCGTGTGCTATGTTACCCTTTCGCCCGCTTCGATGAAGAGGGCAACGTCACCTATGCAAAGGCGTCTTGGAAGCCTGCCGCCGATGCAACGGAATGGCCGCGCGCCCGTCTCTGGAAGGGTCTGGCCTGTGAAAACATTACGCAAGCGATAGCCAACGACCTGTTGCGCCATTCGCTGGCGCGGCTTGAGGAAGAGGGGTTGGATGTGGTTCTTCATGTGCATGACGAAATTGTCTTGGAGACTGCCGACCCTGAAGCCGCTGCCGCTGCATTGCTGCGCGTGATGACAACCGCCCCGGCTTGGGCGCAGGGCTTGCCCCTGAACGCCGAAGTCGAAACTATGACCCGTTATGGCAAGTGAGGTTCAATATGGGGAATAGTCCTGAACCTAAACACAAACGTAACTGGGCGATATGGCGCGAATACCGCGCTGGCGGTGTCACTTTAGCGAATGTTGGCGCAAAACATGGTTTTTCTGGAAGTCGGGCGCGTCAAATTGTAGTTGGCTGTGACAAACAGGTTCTTCACGCATTGCGTCGAAGGATAAGTCCAGCCACGGAACCTTTACCAGATCATATGCGAGAAGGTCTTTTAGGGGTCGAATTTACCTTTCGTGCGGACGATCCGTGGAACCCGTTCTGTGGATATGGCGATTGGGTTAATGTAGATAATTCGTGGTTTCAAATAACTATAGGAGCAAAGCGATGAGTGAGGATCGCACTAAATTTATTGAGTTCGTAACAGGGCTTGTGGACGCAGAGGGCGAGACAGCCCTGATGTTGCGTCAGAAGCCTACGCTGGCAGACGGCCAGATCGTCTACCACGGCGACGGCGCACCCAAGGCCACATGGCCGTCATTCTTGCCTGAGAAGGCCAAGATCAAGGATGGCGAGGCGTGGTACGTCAACACCGGATCGTTCATCGTTGACCGCTTCACAGACGGCAAGCCGTCCGCCAAGGGCGAGAACTGCGAATACGTCCTGTTCATGATGCTGGACGACATCGGCACGAAGTCGAAAGTCCCGCCGATTGAACCGACATGGGTGTTGGAGACATCCGCTGGATCGTTCCAATGGGGCTATGCGTTCAGCGCACAGCCAACCAAACATGAGTTTACGGCTGCCATCAAAGCCATTGCAGCGGCAGGATACACCGACCCCGGCGCGACCAATGCGGTGCGCAACTGTCGCATCCCCGGCAGCATCAATCTGAAGCAGGGCCGCGACAACTTCCCGGCGCGGTTGGTGTCGTTCAACCCAGAGCGCGAATACACGCTGCCTGACATCTGCGCTGCGCTGGACGTTGTGCCAGCCGAAGCCGACAGCGCCAGCTTCAAGGCGGTCAGCATCCGCGACACGGGCGGCGACACTGTACTGCAATGGTTGTCGGAAAAGAACTTGGTTCTGACCAACGTCAATAACGAGGGCTGGTGCGGCATCGTCTGTCCCAACCATGAAGAGCATACCGACGGCAACATCGAGGGCCGTTACAAGCCGCTGGATCGTTCGTTCTGCTGCTATCACGGCCACTGCCAAGACATCGACAGCCGCACGTTCTTGGGTTGGGTCGCAGAGAATGATGGCCCCAAGGTGCTGCCGGGTCTGCGTGATGAACTGATCGCCGAGCGCATGAAGCAGATGGCCGAGAAGATCGCACCAACCGAAGCCTATCCAGACGAGGCGTCTGCTATCGTTAAGGAAGTCGAGCGCAAGGAAGCTGGTCGGCTGGAAAAGAACGAGTGGTTCGCCCGCTACGCCTATGTTCAGTCGGACGACAGTTATTTCGACATGGTGACGCGCCGTGAGACGCCGCGCAACGTCTTTAACGCGCTGTTCCGTCACGTTGACTGTCGGTCGGTCCATTTGCGTACCAAGCGTGTGCAGGCGTCCGTCTATTTCGACGAGCGCAGGCAAGAAAGCGGCGCGCCTGCTGTTATAGGCATGACATATGCGCCGGGCGAAAGCGTGCTGGTGGCGCGTGACGGGCTTGTTTATGGTAACCGCTGGGTCGATATGCGCCCCGATATGTCTGGCAGCGATAAGATCGTTGACCGTGACATTTCTGTTTGGGTCGATCACTGCCGCGCGTTGGTTCCCGAAGCGGTCGAACTTGAGCACATTTGGAATGTGATGGCTTACAAAGTCCAACATCCGAATGTGAAGATCAATCACGCTGTCCTGCATGGCGGCGATGAAGGGTCAGGCAAAGACAGTATGTGGGCGCCGTTCCTGTGGGCCATTGGCGGTCCGCACCAGCATAATCGCTCGATCATTGAGAACAAGGGGCTGGACAGCCAATGGGGTTATGGCCTTGAGGCTGAAGTTGTCATCCTGAACGAATTGAAAGAGCCAGAGGCGAAGGAACGCCGGGCACTGTCGAACAGGCTCAAGCCGATCATCGCTGCCCCGCCTGAGACGCTGACGATCAACCGCAAGGGTCTGCATCCGTATGAAATGCTTAACCGTTTGCAGGTGATCGCGTTCACGAACGACCCCATGCCGATTTCGATCCCGACACAAGATCGCCGCTGGTTCTGCGTCTGGAGCCATGCACCCAAGATGGACGCTGACACGGCGGATGCGCTGTGGGATTGGTATAAGAACGGCGGCTTTGCCAAAATCGCCGCTTGGCTCTGGCAGCGTGACGTTTCGGCGTTCAACCCGGCTGTCGCACCGCCAGTGACCGAATGGAAGCTAAACATGGTCGAGCATGGCTTGAGCGTTGCGGAAAGCTTCCTTGTCGATCTTATGCGCAACAAGGTTGGGCCGTTCAGCAGCGGCGTTGTCGGCGGGCCTTTCCACCGCCTGTGCGACCAGATCGTGATGAACCATGTGCCGCCGGGCACAAAGGTTCCGCAAGCGGCTCTGCTTCATGCGTTCAAAGAAGGTGGTTGGGTTGACTGCGGGCGTGTTGGGTCGGCTGACTATCCGACTAAGCGGCACATTTACGCCGATCCTGAGATTGCGAAGAAATATTCAAAGTCCGAATTGCGCCGCATGATAGAAAATGTTGCATCGGTCGGTCAAAAGGTGGTAAACATCCGCTAGTCGTTTGCTCCGACTGCACTAAACCCCCTGACAGGCTCACTACTGTCAGGGGGTTTTTCTTTATCTAATGCGCGTCACTGTGGTGATGCGCGTTTGCTTGTTCGTCTTGCACCGAAAGTATCGGTCGTGCCGGATGCCTGTCTGGCTGGCATTGCGGGCGATGCGGGTAACGTCGGCGGTTGTCGGGGCTTCAAAGTCCCGCGCCTCGCCGACTTCCAAGTCGAGCAGCCGATAGGTGGATGGTCTGCCGAATGTCATTTCAAATGCGCTCCTGCTTCGATGTCGTCGGCGGTTTCAGTATCCGTGGCCCACACACAGGCGCGTTCCCGCAGCCACGCCACGATCTTCGCCCGCTCATCCCGGCGGATGGCTTCCTGCGCCATGTCCACCCAGAATTGCACCTGATCGTTTACGAAGTCAGGGACGTTGCGCTGCAATAGGTTTGTTACCAGTTCTAGGTTCATTTCTCATCTCCCAATGCTGCGCGGTCTGCATACCACTGCTTCTGAACGCCTTTAAGCCGCGCCTTGGCAATGTTGGCTTCCTTTACCATCGCCGCATGATCGCGCCGCAGTTGCTCGATCTCAGCCGCTTGGGCTTCGATCTTCCGAAGTGCGCCGTACAGGTCGATCAGCGGCTCGTAGTGTTCCGCCATCTCAGCGGCGGTGATGATCTTAGTCATTTTCCAAACCCCTCTTCCCAAAGTTCGATGGCGCGATAGCAAGCGCCTCTGCCAATCCAATCTTCACCCCATCCAAACTCACACATCGCTTCCGCGACACACAGCAGCTTGCGATTTACGGGTGGTTGCTCGTGCTTCAAGATCATGTCGCACAGGGCGCGGTAAGCTTTGTCCTCTTGATATTCAGCATAAAGCGGTGTTGATTGCGGCCATCCGCTCCGCTTCGCAGCTTCGATCAGCACCCAATCGGGCGGTGTTTGTTGGTCAGTCATTCGTTTGGCTCCTTATTCCGATGCGTCCCAGCATGGCGAGGACAGTGGTCGGGTCGCGTTCCATGATGCGCCCGATCTGCGTTGTGTTGTAGCCCTGCTTCTGTAGGGCGTCGGCAGCGGCTCTCCGGGCCGCTTGGATGTATTTGTTACGCTCTGGGCCACGCATACGCTCGACAGTGACATAGTGCCTCTGTGCGATGCGCAGCATGGTTGCGTCTGCCTGTGGGTCTGGCGTCATTTCAGGTTCTCCATGAACAGGCGCAGGGCGTGAGGGATGCTTTCATCCTCCACGGATTTCCAAAACCGCTTTAGATAGGTGTCAGGGATTTTATTCCCGCCATGCCATGCTGGTTTAGTTGGTTTCATTGGTCAGTCCTCCCAACGATCTGCGTTGTGTTGGACAGGTGTCATATCTTCTTCTGTGTCGTGCAGCACTTCTACGCGCCATTTCAGGTCAGTATAGCCGCGTTTCCCGCCGTTACCATCGGCGAAGGGTTTAGAGGCTTCGATCCGTTTGCCTTCGCTTTCGGCTTCATGCTGCGTATTAAACCCGTCAAACAGCATAAACTTACGCGCGTCATGTCCGCCGCGGTATTCGCAGACAAGGGCAAACGGCTTCTTTAAATTAGCAAGCATTTCGCGTGTCACTTGGCGTTCGGTCGCTTTCATCAGTCAGTCCTTCCAATTCTCTGATCGCCCATTGGATGCCTTGGATTTCAACACCCATGTCATGCAGTCCGTGCGCGTCCTTGGCGGACATGAACACGCCCGCCATGTTCCAACAGACTGTTTCACGATAGCGCAGGGCCGCGATGCGGTTTGCAATTTGCGTTCGCATACGCTCCCGCTCTTTGCCAGCGCCGATGGTTTCGGACACGTTCGCCCGGATTTCATTCATCGCGGGTATCTCAGCCCCGCAATCGCACCATGCGCGTATGTCACCGCTGCGCACGATCGCGCAGTTGGGGTTATGCTCAACAGGTGTCATGTCTTTCTCCATCAATTCAACGCCATACTCGTCAGCGTCTTTTCACAGGGTTTACAGACTTCGCCGTCTGTCTGTCTGAACAGGCGGCAACGGGGGCATTTGTTGCCGGGCGCAGTGAACCACATCGCCGCAACGCGCGGCAGTTCAGGGTCGTCTCGCTCGGCCTCATGCGCTGCTGGCGGAAAATCCGCCCCCGTGACGATGCACACACCTTCAATGGCGCTGGTCTTGCATATCGCCGCCATGTCTGAGGTGAGCGCGAACAGCGCCGCCGTGGTCGGGTTGTCGGTATAAAGCATCATGCTGCTGTCTTCCTGCTCTGTCACGCGCCCTAGTCGGCGTTGTTCTTCACCGGCCAACAGTGACGCGCGTCTAGCTAAGCGCATAGCCGCGCCCCAATCGCCGATGTCAGTCATAGCAGCCCCCTAGCTTCGCAAGCATTGCGCAGATGGTGCGGCTGGAAGCCCCAGACGCCCGCCGCAACGTCATATTCGTGGCACAGGGCCTTGATGCGCTCGTCTTGGGCCTTGAGTGCCTGACGGGCCTTCTCGTGGTCCCTGAGTGCCTTAGCGGCCTGTTTTAGGATGGCTAATTCGTCGCCACGGCGCTGGCGGCTTGCGTTGAATGATACAGTCATGGTTCAATCCTCTTTGATATAGCGGCCCGTCTTGCGGTCGCGTCGAATGCTATTCTTGCGGTATTGCGTGAAGTATGCGTCCAACAGGTCGTGTTCGCGCCTCCATCGCGCGGCTGTGCGCTGTGCATCGCCCAAGGCGGCTAGCAGAGCCGCAACGGCGGCTGTCAGCATGACGATTGCAGCAATTTCTAAAGACATGGTTCAATCCTCCATCAATAGGGCCAACAGGGCCAATGCGAGGGCGGCCAATGCCGCCCCCATCAATTCATTTCCAATTGTGCGTATAAGCCGTTCAATTCAGCCCGTAGGGCGTCAATGCGTCGGTCTAGGTTTTTGTTGTCCTCTAGCAGATCGGCGATAGTTTCTGCGTCGCAATCGTACTCTTCTAATCGTTCGCCCAAGGCGATTGTCAATTCGTCGCCGCTATGGCGGGCCTGTTCGATCAGCAGGACGGTCGGCAGTGCGCGGTAATAGGTTCTATCAGTCATTGTTTTATGCTCCTACGGGTTTGAGGTGGGCGTTGTACGCGGGGATATCGAAAACTAAATCCTTGCGTGCACAGCCGGTTAAATGCGTGACTGTTTTTCGAAACGGCGTCGGGCCTTTTGTTTTGGCCAGATAGACATAGCCCTTGCGCGCCATTGCGTGCTCTAAATCCGTGAAGTCCATTTTATCGGATCCTTTCCTTTAGCTTAGGTATATTGGCCCCGTATCGGGCATTTGGGTTGCATAGTGCACCGGGCGTTCATATCGCCCGGTTTCATCCCGATAGACGCTAATCCACCGGCCATTGACCGCTAGGCCTATCGTCTGGCCATAATTGATATTGACGCCTAGCGGCCAAATATCGTTCAAGCTTTCCGCGTCTAGGGCGTCGGATAGCGTCGGAAAATAATTGCGCGTTGTCATAGCTTAAAGCCTTTCTACGCCATGCAACCGGGCAAGCTTAAAGCAGTCGTTCCAGCCGCGCCGATAAAGCGAAAGCATAACGTCAACCACGGCTTGTTCGGGCTGTTCAATCATTCCAGCGCGCAATATGCTTTCGATATCGCTTTCGCTTTCGGCTAGCCATTTAAAGCTATCCTCTAGTTTCATTGTCATTATCGGTTATCCTTTCCTCATTTGTGATTGATGACAGGCGCGGCTTCAATGACTTGCCAAGCTTTATCGGCGCCTATGCGTTGCGCTAAATCCTGCAATGCCAGGCACGCGTCGGCGCGGCGATCGCGTCGGCGGTTTGAGCGATAGTTTAGGATAGCGTAGTGTCTTAAATCACATATCCTGCGACCGCTGGCATAGTGCGTTAGTGTATCGCCATGAATGAAAGCCCTAAGCTTGCGATCGCCTAGCGTTAGAATTGCGACGGCGCCTTGCACGCGCGCGGTTGTTCCATCGGCGTGCACAATAGATATCTCGCGTGCCATAGTTTAGTTTCCTTTACGGTCCAGAATAAATGCCAAGGCGCAAAGCCCGGCAAGCCATATCCAAGCGAAAGCTTGAATTGATAGGTACGGTGACAAATCTAATAGCATTGCATCGGATCCTTTCCGGTTATGGCCTAGCGCCATGATAGCCGCGCGCCCGGTTAGACGCGCGGCGATCGGGCGCTAGGCGTGCTTTTCCGACTGAAAGCCAAAGGTTTTGACGTTGCGATAGCGCCCGGCGTAGAATTGCCGTTTTATCCAATGATAGCGCCAATGCGCTTTTGACCACGTCAAGCCATCCCATGATTGCGCCGGTTGATCATCAGCAAAGCGGACATAGGCGCGAAAGGTTTCCGTATATGTCATTGTTGCGCCCCCTTATGCCGCGATCGCGGTTGACGCGGCGTGGCGCATAATGCGCATATCGGCTTCAAGCCCGGCTCCAAGCGGCAGGCTATGCGTGACAACAAAACCGCTTGTGTCTTTCTTTGCTTTGCGCCCCTTAGGCGTTAGCCCGACAATATAGCCGCCTTTGGCGTCTAAATGGCGCAAGTCATGCTTGTCACCGTCGATAACCGGAAAGCCTGCAAAGGTTTCTGGCAAGCCGCCATGAAATACCATTGCGACGTTATGGCCTGCTAGCAGCGCGTCAACGCAAGCTTGCGCGTTGTTTCCGCTATAGGATAGCGTCAAATCCAGATTGCGCGGCGCCTTGCCAAGCCGCGTCGGATTTTTGGTATACTCAACAAATTGAATAGCAGGAAACAATTGCGGCAATGTCACAACGCGCCCGGCCATATCTGGCAAGCGCAAGGCTTTTGCGGTTTTGGCGTCGATCGCAAAGCTAATGCGTTCCCAAACGATATCGGTTGAACCGTTCAACCGTACACAAAGCTTTAGGCTTTCGCGCGTCGCTTGTGCGTCAAGCTTGACGATATCGCGCGCAAGGCGGTTCATATAATCGCCGCGTGCACGCATAAACAATTGCGCCTTTAGCTTGCGGCTTTCGCGCGTCGGGTTAGTATCGGTTTCTAAATCTGATACCATGGCGGCTTGACCGCTATATTGCCCTAAGCACAATGCAATGCACGCAGGACTAGCGTGAGAGCACAAATTGCCGACGCCGCCTAGCTTGTGCGGCGCCATATAATGAACGGCGTTTAGATAGCCATAGCCGCTAGCCTTTGCGGCTTTAGCGTTGTCGGTTGAGAAAAGACGCGGAAAGTATGCCATTTGTTTTGCTCCCAATTGGCGTTGAAACTATCCTCTAATTATAGCCTTTGAGGATAACGTCAAGCCCTTTTGTGGATAAAAAAATGTTAGGCTATCCTCAAAGTCAAAATAGCCCAAAAATGACTATTTGTGCTGCAATATTTGTTGCGCGGTTTTGCCGGGCGATCGCGCGGTTGACGCGATAGTCATTTATTGGGCGGTTTAGGCGCGCGATTAGGCTATGAAACATTTGAGGATAGCCTAAATTTAGGGGCGGTTTTGCGCGGGCTTGACAACCGGTTAGGCGGTTTAGGCTATTGGATATGACTAAAATCTAAAAAAAAGTGTTAGATAAGAATCGTTCGCAATAAGACATAAATTCTGGCGACTTCAAACTGATAGCCTAAACCGCCTAAACCGCCCAAAAAAGAAAAGCCCCCCTTGTCTTTGCCGCGTTTCCTTTCCCCCGGTTGTCATGACTTTGAGGATTGTTGTTTGAGGATAGCCTAAACCGCCCAAGCTTTACGTTAACGTAAACCTATCTGGCATAAATAAAATGGCGCGCGATCGCGGCGCCTATAAAATGGGTTTTGATAGCCTAAACCGCCCAAG
>Ga0181346_1000078_pt1 | contig 37575 bp, 56 predicted proteins | sample Su13VDMM15DN_FD_130100 | JGI IMG/M metagenome (GOLD analysis project Ga0181346, IMG submission 130100) | Freshwater viral communities from Lake Michigan, USA - Su13.VD.MM15.D.N | ecosystem: Environmental > Aquatic > Freshwater > Lake | place: USA: Michigan | collected 2013-07-15 | reverse complement strand
CATGGGGGGTCACTAAACAAGGTACGCAACCCGTACTATGCGTATAACCGTGCAGCGAACACGATGCTAGCCAAGATTAAACCTCTTGAGACTATCAGGCTTGCGGGACTTACGCAGACGGTACACGACGACCTCTATAACTACGCTCTTCCCTCGGACTTCCACTCAATCATTGACCTAAGTCCCCAGGCAGAACGTAATAGTTTTGACCAGGGTACTCGTGGATTTGCAGAAAATTTCGACAGACGGAAGAAATTAGACGATAAACAGTTCACTATTGAAGCACGAGACGGAACAAAGATGATGCGCATAAATTGGCGGCAGCGTACATCAAAGCTCCTCAATTCAAACGATTCCTATGACGGGAATGGCACCTGGATTGCCGTAGCAACCGCGTCAGGTATTCAAACAGATACTATCTACAAGTATTCAGGTGGAGGTTCTGTACGCTTTGATTTGGCAGCTACAGGGGACGGTATAAGCAATATAGGGCAGACGGCAATAGACCTCACAGAAGAGGATGAAGTGGGAACGGTTATTATTCCTGTGTATTTTCCAACTGTGGCAGCTCTGACAAGTGTCACTGCTCGTTGGGGCAATGACATCACCACAAAGTACTGGACTAGCGTAGCGCAAACTACCCAAGCGGATGGCACAGCGTTCAAAGCTGGCTGGAATATCCTCTCTTTCCCATGGAGCACCGCCACAGAAACAGGAACAGTAGACCCGACACTCGTAGATTCATTCAGGCTCACCGTTGCATCAACAGGTGCCATTGCAGATATTCGTGTAGATAACATTCTATTCGGTATTGGCTTCCCGTTTGACATCAAGTACTACTCAAAGTTTCTGTTCAAGACCACGGCAGGCACCTTTATCACCCAGCCAACAACTGACGATGACCTAATTGTGCTCGATAACGATTCAATGCAAATCTACCTATTAGAGACACTTATTGCTATGGCTCAACAGGTAGAGGGGTCTGATTCAGACTTTGACATAGGCTTTGCCAAGAAAGAGCTACATGGCGACCCTTCCGCACTCGATGTATCGGGACGTGCTGGACTCTATGCAATGTACCGTGCAGAACACCCAAGTGAGAGCAAGAAGCAGGTAAGTAGTTACGGCTCCAAGCCTCGCTTCCAGTACTAAGTATGTCTACCACCAAGTTTCAACTTCTTGATGAATGCCTCGGGTACCGAACGAGTACCGATGAGACAAACGAAGATGCTCGCTACTTGGTGAGTGGCTCTAAAAACGTACTTATAGACCAACAGAGACAGGTAAAGACTAGAGCTGGATATACCCGTCTAGGAGCCTCAAATTCGGCCCTCACGCCCGTTAGGACGGCAAAGACGTGGAATACCTCCACAGGTACAGAATTACCTACAAGACAGTATGACGATGAATTAGAGGCGTACTTAGACACGGTAGACGGGACATCGGTAGCAGCATGGACTAGGGTTTTCAACGGACTCTCTACTACTGCAAAAGTACGTTCGGCTTTGTGGTGGGATACTACTGAAAACCTTGACCTGTTCTTGTTTATTCAAGGGAGCGCAAACGTGTATGAGTGGAGTGGTGGTGTTGCTGTAGTCTCATCTATCACTGGTACAACTATCACGAAGACTGGCACCCCCACATTTGCAGAGAATAGATTCTACGCGACCCGCAACATGACTCTTTTCTGTGTACGCACAGGGACAGAGTACACATACACAGGTGGAACAGGAACCACCACCCTAACAGGCATTGCTGATACTACAGGACTCATTGCAGGAGATGTTTTGATACAGAAAGTAGTCACAAACGCGAGTGAACCAGCAGCAGGACGTAATAATCACACTATCCATGTCCATGAGAATCAACTTGTGCTCGGTTCGGAGGACGACCAGGAAGTTTTCATCTCAAAAAACACTGATTTCAAGGATTTTGCGTTCTCTACCCCAAGACTTCCAGGTGAGGGCGCACTTTTGTCCCTTGAAGACCCCGCAGGAGGCTTTGGTAGTGTGGGACAGGTGCTCGTTATTTTTGCAGGACGAAATGGGGTGTACAAAACAGAATACGCACAGATAACCGTAGGTTCTACCCTCTCAGAGACACTGAAAGTAAAGAAAATACAGAGTGGAGTAGACCAAGCAGCGATTTCACCTGACTGTATTGTCTCAATAGGCGACGAATTAGCGTATATATCCTACGAACCTGCTCTCAGAATTATCACTGACCCACAGGTACTCGCGGGAATAGACCCAAAAACCTACTCAAACCCTATCCAGCCTGATTTTGATGACGAAGATTGGACTGGATGTGTGGGACATTGGTTCAAAAACACCCTTCATATTACCTCTAACGTCAATTCCAAGCTCTATATGCTTGTGTGGGACGAAAACGAGAATGGAAAGATAGAACGATACTGGCAACCACCGCAGACGTTCCCCGTTGGCCCACTCTCTACGATTGACGGAGCACTTTACGGCCACTCAAACTCTGTCCCTGAATCATACAGGCTCTTTTACGGCACTTCAGACGGTGAATATACTGACATGGCAGTAGAAGATAAGTTTGCAATTCACTCTATTGCTCTGTTTGCCTACCGCAACTTTGGCGACAGAGAAAAACTAAAGACTCACGATGAGTTTTACCTTGAAGGAAAGATAACCGCAGGGACAGACTTCACCGCGACTCTGTATTACGACTTTGGTGGAGATTCAGGCAACATACAAAAGACTATAGATGGTGCTGACGCGGGGATTGTGTTTGAAAATGCATCACTTGCTTCGCTTGGTCAGTCCCCTTTTGGCACGAATCCATTAGGAGGGGCTTCGGTGGAGCCTGAAAATACCCTGAAGTATCGTGTGGTGTTTGAAATGCCCAAGGAGGATTACCATGAAATACAAGAGAAATACGAAAGTGAGCAGGTAGATGCTTACTGGAGCATTCTTTCACGAGGCCCAAATACCACACTTTCCTCTAAGCGGGACAGTGTGATACGTAGGTAGTTATTAACATGAGACACTTGACCATTATTACTTTATACTTATCAATATGAATGAAATTCTCTCCTTTGTAACTGGTGTAGCACTCTCAATAGGTTCATTCCTTGGAATATACCAGCCGCCAGTAGAGCCACCTATAGAGTTTGGCTCCACAACATCTATAAATCTTGCAGGAACCTTTCCTTACTTCCTTGCAGGGTCTGGCATTTCTTCGTCTGCGACATCAATCGTACTCACTTCATTCACGCTTCCCCAGAACAGCTACCCTATTCAGGACGCTGACCTCGATGCTACATTTTATATAACAATAGAGCCAGGAAACAGAACGAAGCAAGAATTCGCATCGTGTACTACTGTAGGAACAAACACGGGAGGCACTGTGACCCTTTCTGGTTGTACTCGCGGTCTCTCTCCTATTACGCCGTACACCGCCTCAACGACTCTTAAATTCGTTCATGCAGGGGGTTCAACGGTCATTCTCTCGAATCCCCCACAGATTTACGAGGATATTTATGACTTTGTAAACGCTGCATCGTTTGCTGGCTCAGTCACAGCCACAGAGGCTGCTAAGGGTATCTCAGAGCTTGCAACGGCAGCGGAGCAAGCAGCGAGTACGGTGTCAGGTGGCTCAGGGCCTCTCGTACTTCAGGCACAATACGCAACGAGTACCTACAACAGCGCAACAGCGGCGAATAAGGTGGTGGTGACGGGGAGTGGAGGCACTATAGATGCAAACTTCATGCCCGAAGTCTTCACTAAGAACCTTTCGTTTTCAGGCACTGCAACCTCAACCTTTGCAAGTACCACGGTTTATGCAACTACCACCACAGGAACGTGGACCAAGCCGTCTAACCTCAAGTTCTTAATAATTGAAGCAGTTGCAGGAGGAGGAGGCGGAGGCGGTACCACGACTGGAGGTAGAGGCGCAGGTGGCGGCGGTGGCGGTGCGTATTGTCGCTCTGTAATTCCCGCAGCAGCTATTGCTTCAACTGTTACGGTGACTATTGGTGCAGCAGGCACAGCAGGAGCAGCAACGGGTGGTACAGGGGGTACCGGTGGCACTACCTCATTTGGCACTCATGTCTCTGCTGCAGGTGGTACTGGAGGAACTGACGCAGTTCCATCTGTTGGTGGTACTGGTGGTACATGCACTACTGGAGACTTGAAGATACAAGGCAGTACTGGTGGTACAGGAATTGCAAACTCTGGAGCTACTACTGCATCAATCGGTATAGGGGGATATGGGGGCAACAGCTTCTTCGGATACGGTGGCTCTCAACAGACAGCTAGAGATGCGGGCGAGGTCGCAGGTGTCGTAGGAACTGGGTACGGAGCAGGAGGTTCAGGGGCAGTCATTGCCGGGAACGGCTCGAACGATACTGCAGGAGGTGCGGGTACTGCAGGGTTAGTCGTAATCACCTCAGTCTTCTACTAACACCATGCTACAGCCCCTCACCGGACCAGGTTCAGTAGCAGAAACCAACCGACTGTTGGGTGGTGATTACTTTGACAGTACAGGGAAATCTCTCAAGGAGTTTGTGCCCGTAGGTACCCCTGCTACCCCCGCCGGTATCCTCTCTTCAAGCGCGGGTAAGAGCGTGGTAAATACTAAGATTACTCCCGCAGTAACAACAGGAACCACAGCACAGACACTTGCAGGACAGAATCAGGCAACGAATCAGCAAGCAAACGACGCACAGGCAGAAGCAGACGCTGCTAACGCTACGCCTAGCGACATGACTGACCCTCTTCAGGCTCGGGCTGATGCTAATCAAAAGGCACAGCGAGACGCTCTTCGTCAAGAACAGCAACTCTACAAAGAGCTAACCATTGCCAATACAGAGCAAACAGCATCTCAAGTCCGTACCCTACAAGGTGCGTGGGCTACCGTACAGCGTCAGCAACAAGAGACAAATAGAAGTGCTGAAACGAATCTCACAACCGCAGGACTACGGGCAGGAACAGCTCGCTACGCCCCAACGATGAATGAGGGTATGATTTCCGCACAGAGGTCATACGGCATACAACAACTCCAGGAGATTGACGCTAAGTACAACGCAGCTATCTCTAGTGCTAACGCAGCTCTCGCGCAAAACAACCTACAAACAGCCATGGCTTCAGCTAAGGCATCACAAGAATATCTGCAACAGGCTGCTAAAGAGATTCAAGACCAGATTACGAATGTGCAGAAGATTGCAAGTGATGCAGCGAAATCAAAGATGGACTTACAGAAAGACATTGCAACCAATGTAGCTACTAAACTTGTGGGTGCTCCTCCTGCGGTACTCGCAGCGGTATCTCGTGCCCAATCAATCACCGAAGCAGTTATGCTTGCGGGGCCATACCTCGCTAATGCGAGTGGTGTGGTGGGTGAATGGCAAGCAGTAAACGCTACAAGAACAGCACAAGGAAAGCCTTTGATTGACATTGAAACTTACATGAATGCTGACGCAAATCGCAAACGTCCAGTCACGAATATCACTATGGGAGATAGTGGATACACTTCAAAACAGGTAGCCGCTATTACGCGCATAAATGACTCAATTTCTAAAAACGCCACCTACAGCAAGACAAGCTCTATGCGTAATTATGCGGACAACGTAAAAGCATCTCTTTCACAAGAAACTGGTGTGGGTGACATTGCTGCTATCAATCAATTTCAGAAGGTAATTGACGAGGGAGCCGTTACGCGCGACCAGGACGTGAAACTTATCCAGGGTGCGCAATCGTTGTCTAATCAACTAAAGTTAAAAATAAAGAAATTAGAGAAAGGAGATGCTCTATCGCCAGACCAGCGCACTCAAATTAAGAAGCTAGTTGACGACATGTACACTTCACAAGTGAAAGCACTTGAGAAAGACCCATATATCGCAGCAAAAAAGAAGGAGGTTAAGCTAAATGGGTTATCGGCTGACGATACTATCCTTAGCGAACTTTCAGGTTTTGGAGGTGATACTGCGAATGATGCGGCAAATGTTGTAGATAGTGCAAATGCTAAAATTATAGACCTGGGGAAACGTAGACCGGAGCTACAGCCGGTTATAATAAAGTTTTCAAACACAGTGCTTCCAAGTACAGGGCAAGCGCCTACCGTAATTGATATTTATCAATGGGCAAAGGCAAATAACTACGTACAATAATATGCTTACACCCGAAGATATTAAGTTTATGAACGAACAGGCAGGCACACAACCTGACCCTACTCTTTCTGCACAATCGCTTTCAAGTCAATTTCAAGCAGCGTGGGCACCAACCCCTGCACCACGGGTTAAACTAGGACAAGGCGCAGCGGGTGAGTTTGGGGCAGGCGTAGCAGGTTCACTTATAAAGACTGGAGCTGGAATTGAAAGCGCACTAGACCAAACACTAGGGCGAGGTATCAATCTGGCTCTTGGCAAGGGGAATATACCAACGACGACTGGGGCAGAAGCTCGTAGATTCGCAGAAAGCGTGACAGACCAAAGCGGTTTCTCTAAAACAGGAGAGGTTGTGGGCACAGTTGCACAACTACTCGCTGGCCCTGGGGGGCCTGTAAAAACAGCAGTAAAAGAAACTGTGGGAGTTGTTCCGAAAATAGTTGCAGGCATTGCTTCTAAGGCACCTATAGCCGCTAAAGATACCGCAATAGCAACTGCCCAGACGGGAGACGTAGTACAAGGATTAGAAACTGGTATCGGTGGGCAAGTTATTGGTGCACTTGGTAAGCCAGTAAGTGCCACTGGCAAAGCTCTCTATAAGGGATTGTCTATACCAATGTCTATGGCTGAAGCAAGACTTGTGCAAGCATATAAGGCAAATGTTCCCTTCTTTGAGCGTATAGCAACAGCGATAGCAGGCACATCAAAAGCACCAATAACGGCTGCTGAGACTGCATTTCAAAAGGGACTTATGGGTACTGAATCAGGTATAGGAGTACAGGCCAAGAAAGCAACAAAGAGTCTATGGGGAAATGTTATTGAACCGGCACTCAAGCGCTCTGGTGTGCAGGTAAGTATGCCGACATTTTTTGATGAAGCCGCTGCAAAAATAAAGGCAGATACTCCTGAACTAAGTAGACAGAAAGACCTATTAGAAGCATTGGACGCCTTGCGTGCTGATTACGCTAACGTGGCTAACGTACCAATAGAGAAATTGCAACAGTTCAAGGAAGGCTGGGCCAAAATGGTTCCACAGAAAGCGTATCAAGGTAAGGATATTGCTGGTGCCTTTGCTGATGTAAAGAATATCGTTTCTGGCGTTGCACGGGAGAAAATACACACTGCTGTAGGAACAGATGCTTCTCGTGCATATATTGATTACGGAAATCTAAGGGGACTTGCTGAATGGGGACAGAAAGCAATGACTGGTGCGAAGTTTAAGGGAGGTGCTGGAGGATTTCTTAATGCTATGAAAGATGTTGTATTGACACCAATAGCAACTATAGGCGGTCAGACCGTATATAAAATTGGGCAGGGTATGGAGTTTATTGGTGCGCCAGGAGCACGCTACCTGAGTGACCTCTTTAACGAGGAGTCCCAGCCCCAGCAACCGCAATAAAAAGTATGAATCCTAGTATCCACCAAATCATACCCACACTCATACCACACCTTGCCTAAAAACGCAACCATGAACAAACTCCAAGCATTCAAAAAGCACAAGCAAAATCCACAAGTGGAGTCCTTCAGAATGCTCTGGGATATGCAGGAGAAACTACCCCAAGTAGTGCGAGATGTAGTGAAAAGCATCGAGGGAGAGATGAACGACAGACTCCTCAAATTGGTGGACTCTGAAACAAAGAAGCTATTTGATGAACTTCCTGACCTTGTAAAGAAGAAGCTTGTTGAGATTGTAAACGAAGTGAAGCAGGGCAAAGAAGGATACACCCCTATCCGTGGAAAAGACTACTTCAACGCTGAAGACGAGAAGATTCTTACTGACTTTATTTTTGCAAATATTCCTGCCCCTATTGTGCCCAAAAACGGCAAGGACGCAGACGAGAAAGCTATAGAAAACCGTGTACTCGCCCGTATCCCTAAGTCAAAAGACGGGAAAGACGGTTCGCCTGACACTCCTAAACAGGTACAGGAGAAGATGCTTTCTCTTCCGAATCCGTGGATGCCAAAAGAAGCAATCATCGGGCTCGAGGAGATGTTTATGTCTCTTCAGAAGAACGCACAACAGAAGGGTGGAGGTGGAGGTGGTTCAGCTATTCAATACTACGACCTTACCAGTCAGTGCAATGGTGTACTTCGCGTATTTACTATTCCAAAGACACGTCGTGTGCTTGGAATATTTGGCACACAATTCCCTATCTCTTATCGACCAGTAGTGGATTGGACGAATACAGAAACAACCCTAACACTCACGAGTGAGGTATCCCCCCCTGAAACTGGACAGACATTGTATATACTATATATACCTATTTCAAGTATATGAAGTACCTCCTAACAATCCTTTTCGCACTCGTACTAGCAGTACCTGTCCTCGCGGCACCAACCTCAAACATCTTCCGCACCATTGAGAGCGAGACTACCTCTACCTACAACCTCGGCTCTCCTACTAAGCTGTGGAATAAACTGTATACAGACGGTATCTGTATCGGAGTAGACTGCCGTACAGCTTGGCCTTCAACAGCAGGTGGCGTCGCTACCACCTCCACCATAGGTATTTCACAGCTTTCCTACTACACCGGTACCTCCCCTACCGTCCTTGGTGGAGTAGCCACCACCACCCTCACCGGCACAGCCCCCATAACCTTCTCAAACCCTATCTCAGTCATTGGCTCTCTCGCTTCGGTAATCACCTGTGCCACGGCAACAGGCTCTATCCCTGGCTGTCTCTCCGCAGCAGACTGGACGACATTCAATGCAAAACAAGCCACCATCTCCACAACCTATCCCGTCACTCTTACAGGAGCCACTGTTGGACTAGCTTTCGGCACCACCACCGCAAACACCTGGTCTAACCTCCAAACATTTACCACGGCCTCCACTACAGGAACGCACACAATAGACCAGCTCTGCTTCACTACAGGAAACTGTATGGAAGATGTTGTTGTTCAGGGTTCAGGAATCACACTCTATCCATGGAACGTAGCGACAGACGTAGCAACATACAACGCACTTCGTACAGAACCGAATCTTGCTACAGAAGTAGATGTGAGCTGTGCCGCTGCTTCTGGGTACTGTGCAACTGCATTGTCTAACAACATCTCCACGACAACGCTTTCAGCAACGGGGCCACTCATTCTCAACAAAATACCAGCAGGAAACTGGGACTTCATAACCTACACCTATGTTAGTAACGCTGCTGGAACTTCGGTAATCGAGTACACAGTGTTCAAGCGAAACCCAGCAGGAACGGAAACACAACTATTCCAAGCTACTTCTACAGACATTGACAATCTTACCGTTGCTACAGTTGATACTATTATAGCACAACCAGCATTTACCTTCGCTACAGATGACCGCCTTGTATTGAAAATACGTGGACACTCTAGTGCAAGCAGGACAATCCACTATGTATATGAGGGAATGAGCCGAGCTTCCCACGTAAATACGCCTATTACTATTGCCTCAGAAGCAATCGCCTTCCTACCAGCAGACAATACATTCACAGGCGCAAACACATTCACTGGTGCAACAACACTTGCAACGAGCCTCACAGGAGTACTGAAAGGAACTTCGGGACTTGTATCTGCTATGACTGGTACAGCTAACTATGTAACACGCTGGACTGATGCAAATACACTAGGAATAGGAACGCTCTATGATAATGGAACGAGTGTTGGTATTGGTACTACAACCCCTGGCACACTTCTCTCAATCGGTGGAGCAGGTACTGGTATAAACTTTGTAGACGGCACCACAGCTACCTCAACATTTTCAGGTCATGTCCGAATAAAAGGCAACCTCCAAGTAGACGGGAAGTTCTTTGCCCCCGTAACTCTGGTATCTTCAGGAGACACTACTATCAATGGTGCATTGACCGTAACAGGAGCTACTACACTTGCTACGAGTCTCACAGGCTTCCTCAAGGGCACCAGTGGCCTTGTTTCAGCCGTATCCTCTCTTGTTCCCGGAGACATCTCCCTCACCAAGGGCAACTTCCTCGTGGGGAACGACGCAGGAGTAGCACAGGCAACCTCGACCATGTTTATTTCGAGCACAGGCAACGTCGGTATTGGCACTACCACTCCTCAAGCAAAACTTCAGATTCATAGCGTGTCTGATTCTGGGCCATCCAGCACCAGTAAGGGTACCTTCCAACTTTCGTATACCAACACAAATGGACTCTCATTTGGAACGTACGCTACAGACCCTTTTGCAAACTGGATTCAGTCTATCGATTATAGAGTCGGACAGTCCTCGACCTATCCACTCGCGCTTAATCCAAGTGGAGGCAACGTCGGTATCGGTACGTCAAGCCCGTCTGCCCGTCTTTCTGTGACAGGAGCTGGGACAGGTTCAGGACGTGCATTTGCCATTTCAAATTCAAGTAATGCAGAAAAATTCCTTGTTGCAGATAACGGTCTCGTGACCAGAACCATTGATGCATCCACAACCTGGCGTGAGCTTCAGAGGACTACCAGTATTGTTGGCTTCCTTGGAAATGCTAGTAACTACTTCCTCAACTATGACACCGCAAACCAGCGAGTAAGTATTGGTGATGCCATAGCTCCTGCGAGTAAGTTCGTTGTTGCTGGCAACGCATCTATAGGGGACGGGTACAAGACCACAGCAGCGCCGACAAACGGACTGTTGGTGGAGGGAAACGTCGGTATTGGAAGAAGTCCGTCAACCAGACTTGACGTTGAGGGTACCGATACCGTTCCGGTCTATGTGAGGAGTAGCGACACCGGGTCACTCATTCGCTTCCTTACAGGCTCTACCGTTAGCCGTGGTGCAATGGGATACGACAGCACCGGTGCTCTTTTCCTTAACGCAGCTCTTAATGCCACCAACATGGTGATTCTGGATGGAGGTAACGTCGGTATTGGTACTACTACCCCAGGCTCCATACTATCCGTCCAGGGCGTAGCAAACTTCGTAGCAAGCGGTATTTCTACCATCTACAACTCACTACGCGTCACCACTGACTTCTATATCGCCTCTCTTGCTACTCCCGCAGGTGCATTCCTCGCTATAGACCCCAATGGAAAGGTAATTGCTACCACTACTCCATCAGGAGGAGGAAGCACGGTAACGACTGGCTTTGCTACCTCTACGTCTGTCAACGCCAAGTTCTATAAGGAATACTCTGTCGTCGCTGGAGATGTGGTTCAGTGGCATGTTATGACCAAGCTCAACTCTTCATGTACTGGTGCTAACTATGCCGAAGCGAAGGCAGTCATAAAGCGTGGAACATACGCTGCAACTACCACAATAGAGACGGGACAGAGCCAGTCAGGTAGCGATGTTCCCTGTAGTGCTAACGCATTCGGTTCTGAAACCGCAACCACTACCGACACCTGGCGAGTTGGCGTGGATACCAGCGCAGCACCAGACAACACCACCCAGGGACAAACAAGCCTGATGTCCACCAAGATTCGCTAGATTTATGGAATCCCTAGCTAAAACAGGTGCCACCGCAGTCATCGCTCTTGCTATTGGTGCTGGGGGAGCTACCGCAGCGCAAGGTACCGAACTGACGGTACAAAAGCAGCTAGCCGAGCAAGCCACCAGCCAGAAGCACGAAGTCCTAAAGCAGTACATCTACGCTCAGGCGCGACTGAATGAGGAACCCGTACTCAATACTGCTACCGCCTCTTCAGAGGAAATGGTGGCAGCCTATGTTGCGATTGCCAACGAAAAGGGCGCGACAGAGAAAGAAAACCTGTTCGAGGGATTATCAGATAAAGCCAAGCAGGACGGGGTGTCTTGTGTGCCACTATGACCGAACCCACCAACGCAGACATCAATGCAATTTTTCATCTTCACGCTGAAGAAGACCATAGATTTCAGGATGAGACTCGGTTAAATCACGAGGAAACAAAAGGTACCCTTGCTCTTATTCTTGTTGAACTACGGGAATTAAAGGGGGAGGTAGCAGAAATAAAGACCAATATGGCTCCTATCCTAGAACTCTATGAGGGTCTTGTCTTTGGAAGTGGTGCATTGAAGTGGACATCAGGTATCGTGCTTGCTATTACGGTTATAATCGGTTCGGGGATTGCAGTAGTTAAATACTTAAAAGGATGAACACTGAAACTGAAAAGGTCATTAAGGAATATCGCTTTACTGTTATCGTTCTTGGTGGAATCATTGTGGTTTGTATGGTTGCTTTGGGATACATATTGCTCCTCGCCGTACCAGATACGGTATACAAAGTAACCAAGCAAGCACTAAACGCTGTACTAGATGAGCGTGAGGCAGAAATAACACAATAACCTATGAAGCTCTCATACACTGGAAAGAATGGTAAGAAAGTTATCCTGAAACTAAAGTCAGGAACGAAGAATCCTAAAAAGACTCGTAGCTCACGGTATGCCTAACCCAAACGGATTTGTATACGCTCCTACTCCTCCAAAGGCTTGGACACTTGGGTCTAAGAAGGCCACTGTACGCTTCGGAGCTACATTCCTTATGCCTGATGGTCACGGGTGGAAGAACTACGTCCCTGACTACGAGCTACAGAACATAAACGATGTAGAGAGTTTCGCTTGTACGGTCTACGGTGCTCTCAAGGCGTGGATAACTCTTTCTAATTACTACGGGTATTCCCTTCCAAAGAACTGTAGCGAGAGGTTCAGTGGGGTCATGGCTAACCTTGGCCCTCCTGGGGGCGACCCACACGTCTCGGGAGAGGCTGTTAGACAGTGGGGAGTGATACATAACAACCTTCTTCCTTTTGACGAGACAATCAAAAGCACCTTTGAGTTCTATCAGCCAAAGCCAATGGACGAGGGTTTCATTGCTGAGGCTAAGAAGTCGGTACAGAAGTACGAGTTTGGACATGAGTACGTGTTTAACGAGTCTCCCTTTGCGCCGAGACAGAACCTTAATAGACCTGCTCTATTGAAGTACGCCCTCGCACGAGGCCCTGTGTGTGTCTCGGTACACGGGTGGAAGAAGAACGCTGATGGTGTGTACTACAAAGAAACAGGAGACAGTGATAACCACTGGACACAACTCCTAGACTACAAAGAGGGGGAATACTGGCTCATTCACGACCAATACAAGCCGTTCATTAAGAAAGTAGCGTGGGACACCAAATTCCAAACGGCCCAGGTCTACTTCCTTAAAGAGAACACTTCTGGTCTAGCTCCTAATGACATCACCTACTTCCAGAAGATACTCAAGCAAATGAGTGAAATGGTTGCACGATTAGCACTTCAATTCAAATCAAAATGACCATCCTCACCACATTCATTGGTGCGGTAGTCCTCTTTCTGGCAGGGGTGTTCTCCCTATGGAAATACAAAGCCTTTGCAAACCAGTGGGAGGACACTGTAGAGCCTCTGGAAGCCCCAGAATTGCCCGCTACGCCCTCTTTACCAGTTGAACCGATAACTACACCGCCTATGAACCCTGATGGCCCGAAGAAGCTAGAATTGTACTACGAGACCCAGCCCTGGAAAGTGACCCAGCCGTGGGGAGTGTACGACCCCAAGACCTACCGACGGTTTGGCTTTGATGAACACAGCGGTATTGACATCGCTCCTGGATACAATGACCGTATTCGTGCTCCCTTTGACTACCACATCATTGGCACGAACTGGCAACCGAACGGTGGGGGCATGGTGCTGTCTATCGTGTCCAAAGACGAGTACGAAGGACGGGGATATGTTCGGCTAGACTACCTACACCTCGCCAAGTACATAAAGACCAGTGGGGACGGGAATACAGGGGATTTGCTCTGTCTCACGGGCAACACGGGGTACTCTACGGGGAAACATACCCACATCAAAGCGACGTGGGTTACGCCAGTTGGGAATAAGTGGCAAGAAATGGACAAGAACAGTGCCGACAATACCTTTGACCAGGAACCCTACTACAACGGGTTGTTTGCAGTTGACTACGCTTAATAGGTGAAGTTTTCTATAGATGGTATATAATAGTGGTATATGGAAATATCACAGAGCAGGTACTGTCAGACGTGCAAGATAGAAGATGTGCCACTTATGCGTATTGCCCTAGTCATTCGTTCAAATGGCGATAAGTTGTATCGTTCAATGTGTAGAGCGTGCAATACTGCACGTGCCTTAAAATATAGAAAAACAAAAGTTGGTGCAGAGAATATCAGAAAAGCGGTACGCAAAAGCACTATAAAACACAAGCACAAACAGGACGCGAGGATAATGTTAAATAGAGCTGTCAATTCGGGCTTGGTAGTTAAAGAGCCGTGTATGGTTTGTTCATCCAGACAAGCAGAAGCACATCATCCTGACCACTCAAAACCACTGGAGGTTGTGTGGGTATGTAGACAACACCACGCAGATATACACAAGACAGAATTTAAGTATGGGTATATACTTATAGACGTATGAAAATTACCCCCGCAGTAGCAGGATTCATTAAGGGATTGCTTATCGTTGTAGTGTTGGCTGTTGTTTCCTTTCTAGGAGACTCAGCAAACCTCAACGGTGTTCTTTCCCCTGTTCTCGCAACAGTAGTGGCCGGACTCTTCTCCTCTTTGGAGTCAAGTATGAAGGCAAAGTCGGACGGAAACAAGGCTCTCTTTGGAGCAGTTTCGGTCAAGTAACTTATTTTACCCTCAATATTTAGTGTTTTAACGCTCTTATTTGCGCCTGTGCAACAGATACCCGTAATGGTACACGTTGCCGAAGCAGCGCAGACTCCCATAGTGGAGGTGGTTTCCTTGACTACCCGTGCTTCAAAGGTTGCTGATGCAATTCGTTTCGCTGAGGGCAGATGCACACAAGGACAGTCTGGTGAGTACGGGTGCTACCAGTACCTGCCTTCTACTTGGCGTGCGTACTCTATGGTAATAGCAGGTGAAGTATTACTTCAAACAGAACAGAACGAGCACAAGATAACTATGGGTATGATTTCTAAGTGGCTCAACGAAGGTATGAGTGAGCGGGGCATATTCCTAATGTGGAACCAAGGCAGTGCGACTGGATGGGGCCCTGGAACGAAAGATTGCTATTCAGGTACAAATAAATGGGGTGTTTATTATGACTCGTGCGCGTATGCAGAAAAAGGGTTGAACTATCTTGCGACTCATTAAATGAGCGGAGACTCACCATTACTAGGTGAGTCTCTTTGTCTAAGGTCTATTTTTAGGGTGGGGGTCGAAGAGTATCTACGCATCACTCACAGTTTGGTGCCTTAGCGGAGTTCGCTCGTATTTAATGATAGCACCTGTCCACAGGTGGAAACAAAAGAAAGGGGATAGTGTGCGGTATAATACAAGAGGAAAGGAAGGTGCGAAATGAAGCTTAACTGTCCGCAGTGCGATACCCCAATCTCGGGGAACGAATGTTCGTGTGGGTTTTCTTATGTGACCCACCGACCACAACAATGTGAACTACAACTTCACACGTCTACGAGAAACGAACGTCCTCAACAGTTCGTTCGCCCACCCCCTCGGAGACATTGAAAGGAGGCTCCATCTAATTAGGAGGCGAGAAGACCCCGAATACCCAAACTAACCCCGCTGAAAGGCGGGGGATTTGTCTATAGAACCTGCTCAAAGAAAGTCCATTTCTTATGTTTCCCGCAGTGAAAACACTCCATCGCTGTTCGGTACACCACTTCAGTGGGGGTAAAGATATTCTTGTCTTTGAGTATCCAAAAGTGCAGCCCGAGCCAACACTTAATCTTTTTCATACTCGTCTCTTGTAAGGAATAGCACACAGACAACACACCGTATGTTCCGCGAGAGGTATCCCACAGGCGGGATTCTTGCCTTGCTGCCAACAATGGAAGTGGTCTATTTCGTGATACGGTCTCTCGGGCTTTTCAGTTGTCTCGTGCATGAGAACAAGCATGAGTGTTATGTCCTCATCGCACCTAGGACAATGAAGTTTTGCGCGACCCTTTCTCACAGGGTTTTCGTAGTCGTGTTCGCACTCCTTCACTTCATTGGTATTGTTCATGGTGTTTTGCTCGTAAAGATAGTCCCACGGCTAATTTTTCCGTCTGGTAGCGTCACCTCAACATCTTGCCCTGTGTTTATGCAGTTCTGGCACCAGTGGTTTTCATCGTGCTGACACTCTCTGGGTCTTTTCGGAGGGTTCTTCGCACGTCCCGCAAGGTATGTTTGGAGTGAGTTTTGCTTCTTCATACATCTATTTCTCTACGGAACTGTTGGTAAGTAGGTCTGCCCATCTAGCGTCAAACTCGGCTTTCTCAATTTCATCGTAAAGTTTCATATAAGATTTATGCTCGTGATAATGGTTAGGGTGTTGAGTAATTGCAGAGTGCCTTCAGTTGCTCGTAATTAGAGTTGCTCGGTGTTATTTCCTCAAATTGCACCATCGGGTCAGTCGAGCAGTGTTTGATAAGTCGCCCGTCTTCAAGTTCAAGGATGAGTCCAGTAAATCCGTACCCTATTGTTACACTGTGCCCAGGCTTCAGGTCCATGAAGTGAATCTGCTTAACGCGCTGAATTGTTGCTGTTGGTTCCATAAGATTATATATAGAGTTGTAATTACTTAGTTGGTGCTTCGTAAGGTCTACAGTAGGCGGAACAATGTCCACACGGTCTTTGTGGGTCTTTCTCAATACAAGGGCATCTGCACTCGTGGTTCACGTTCTTAGTCATAAGTGGGTTAGGGGTTAGAAAGTCTTTGGGTACAAGATGCCAAGATGCCCCAAGACTACGTACACAGGTATGAACCACGTAGCGATGCAAACAAGCATAAGTATTGCTTCTACCTGGCTCTTTAGTAGTGAGTTTTTCATACTATTCCTTAGTTGGTGCTTCGTGATAATGGTTAGGGTTGGTAGGCAATATTTCCATTACGTCTTTTAGAACTTGTAGCTTTGCGAGTTTTACTTCTTTCGTGGTTGAATAGTCCTCAATAACACCCTCGCGGTATCCCTCTAAGAAAGGAATCAATCTGCGGGACACCTCCGCTTCTCGTGTGGTGAGTGCGCTCTGAACTATTTGCGCGTGGTGTTCTTTAGTCATCGGGTCATTTTCCCATCTCTGGTTCACCTCTGCTTCACGGGTGGTGAGTTCGGTGCGCATAAACACGATTGTCGCTTGAACTGCAAACGGGCTAATCTTATGACCCGCGTCTCTCCAGTTTTGCGTTAGCTTCAAATACTTCTCAGCCCACTCAGGAATAGCTCTGGTCATATGTTTTCTTTAGGGTTGGTAGTGAGGCGGTCAAGCTGTAAGATGTTCTTTTCGTAGCACATACAGTTCTCCTGGCTACTTTTTAGTGCCTTCTTACATCGCTTTATTGTCTCCGCTTCTCGGGTGGTGAGTAAACGATTTATTGTTTCTAAAATCGCTTGGTGTGCGGGAAAAATCTCGCTTGGTTTGCTTGCTACTCCAAGGTCTGCTAACTGACTGTTTAGTAGCTCCCACTCAGGAATAGCTCTAACTGCTTTCTCGGTGTGGCATTTGCAAGAAGTATCTGCGCACTCCTCCCACTCATTGAACAACCCAACAAAGCACTTCTCGCAACACGTAGCTTTCACTTCGTTTAGGGGGGTCATAGGGTTTCAAGATATTGTCTGCGCTGAGGACGCATGGTAAGTGCTTTTTCTATAGGATGCTTGAATACGTTCAAACGTGCCCAAATGGTTCCGACTTTTATGCCTGTTATCTCAGACCACTCAGTAAGTGTCTTCGTTTCTCCCCTGAATGTAATCAGTCTATTTGTACGGCGGTTCCGCATGTTCTCACTTGCGGTAACCCATCGGCAATTTCCCTTCTCATAATTTCCGTTGTTGTCGGTACGGTCAATCTGAAGTCCTATACCATATGTTGGAAGCATGTCCTTAACAAAGTTGGCTGGGTTCTTCCATTCCTCGGAAATACTTATCCCCCGACCTCCGTACCACTTATATACAGGACACTTTTTGTCGTAACATCGTTTCATCATGCCGCTCCATATGTGATAAATAGGGGTCTGGGATACCCCATGAGTTGTGGTTTTGCCCGTAAGACTTGAGCACTTTAGACTACAAAAACGCCGCGCTTCCCATTGCTTCAAAGAAGAATGAGGCCTTTTGTATGTCTTGCTGCACATTTCACAGACCTTCATAGTGTTTTCCATACGTTATCTATTCTATAAGGTAGCCAAGAAATCGTCAATAGTCTTACCCTCGGCGAGGGCGTTTGCCATGCCAACCATATTTGCTTTCCACGAAACTGTCGTTAGCCAAGCCTCTTTGCTGCTTTCCACCTTCCCCACAGCTTGCCAAGCGAGTGGGTCAAGAATCGCCTTTAGTTTTCCGTGGTCGCCCTGCCAAGACTGTTCTTCCCAAGAGTATGGAGCATCGTACCCACCCTCAATCGCCTTCTCAATGAACTGTTTGATTTCCATATCTAGGTCACTTTAGAGTCTTTTAATAGGGCCTCAATATCTTTTTTCGCTTGCACATACCCCATAGCAAACAGTTTTCTATCCCAATCTTTTCTACCCTTCAGAAAGAACGGGTCTCTGAACACAGAGTTCCCTTTTTCTTTTTCAGGAGTGACACCCTCAATCTTCTCCCGCAGTTCTCTATCCCTTGTTGCTCTGTCAAATGATATTTCCTGTTCCAATAGTTCCATAACCGTCAATTTCTTCTCACTGACTTCAGGAGTAATCCAGTATGCGGTGTTGTGTTCACCCAACATACCAATCATTCCTTTTAACCGTTCCTCTAGGATTGTGGGAGTGGTCATAGGGTTAGTTGTTACCGTCGCCAAGACGAAACTGCACTACCTCTCCACTCTCAATATTTGCGGTGTACTGAGGCAGTAAGTGTTCTCCAAGAGTCGTGCTCCGTCCCTGCTTGTCAGTAATAACAAGGTGAGACATGAACTCCTGCTCAAACTCGGTAAGGCCGTTCCCAATAGCTACAAACTTTGCTTTGAGGTGGTTGAGGAGTATGCGGTGAATGATGTTGAGTTCCTTGTTTCGTGTCTCTGGTGAGTCGGTGAGCTTGGTGAATAGGGGTACTACAATGCGTACTGCTTTCGGTATCGCTGTTTCGGTAAACTTCGCCATAAACTCCAGCACGAAACGGTCTGGCATTGAGGTAAAGCGTATCTCGTTGATACCTACCTGGTCTAACATCTGCATAATAGATGCCTGAGACTTCGCCCAGTGTATCTGTGTCGTTTTGTAGGAGGACGTTATCCAAGTTGGTTGTTTTTTCATATCTAGGTCACTTTAGAGTCTCTAATAATCTGAGAATCTTCTGGGCGGGATTTGACACCTATGCTGGTACTTTCTCCGTATGCCTCACCTGTCTCTGTGTTGTAGAAACCTGCGGAGACAGCACGCCGAGGACAATCTTCTTCGGGACAACCGCATACCTGGTATGCGTGTATAGATGTTCGCGGGAATACTTTTACTGTACCGTCTGCACGAATAACGTATTTCATTTCCATATCTAGGTTACTTAGAGTCTTCTAATAGGGCCATTCGTCTTTCATCACACCACTGACACTGAAAGGGTTCGCCATTTCCATCTACACACGTTCCATTCTGGTCGCACGAAGTGTCGGGACAAATGGCTATTTTCAATAATCCGAGAATACTTCCCTCCCTTGTTGCTCGGTCTAGGAGGATTTCTGATTGGATGAAGTCCTTGATTGTTGGTGTTTCGCCCCAACACACCTTAAAACTTCCGTCTGCATACCATTCAGCACCATAAAGTCCGTGTGGGAACTTCTCGTCAAACCGTTCCTCTAGGGTGGTGGGAGTGGTCATATAACTTCTTTGCTAAAGAGAATCTCGGGAGCGTTGACTTTGGTGCAGGTGAGCGTGTACGCGGGGATATTCTTTTTCACCTTCTCTTTGTAGATGAGTGGCTCAGGACGGTATCTGCTCAAAATCAAATCATAGACAAGCGGGGACGCCTGTTCTATCCGAAACACCCCACCCAGCTTTCCACACTCCTCTGCCTCCACCAGCACCGAAACCTCTGTCCTCACGATTTCCTCCTTGATAGGGAGAACGAAATGTACGCCGCCAGAAAGGATGACAGGCACCAAAGCAATCGTGCCGATAGTGAGTCCGATGATTACTAATCCCAAAAAGTTTACTAATTTGTCCATACAGAGTATTAGTTAGGTGCTAGATTCTTTTCCCTGCCTCAAGAATCGGTAGACCTGCTTCTGTTGGGATGTAGATGACTTGCTTCTCTGGTGACTTCTCTAGCATATGGATGTAGAGGTAGCGTAGGTATCCTTCTGGCCCTCCAAGTCCGTCTGCCACGATTGCGTTGGCTTTGGCGACTCCTTCAGCACGAGCTACTTCTGCCTGAGCATTAAGAGAAGCGGAATCAAGTGCGGCTTGTGCCTCTAGTACCTTGATACGGCGATTAGATTCTGCTTGTGCGTACTCTGCGTGTCCTGACATTTCGGCGGAGTACACCTTGAAGGACTGAAATCCCCAGATGAGTCCTAGAATAACTCCCAGCCCAATTCCGATTAGGATAACAACGCCCACGATTCCAGATATTGTTTCGTTCATAGTAGTTATTAGTTAGGTGCTAGATAATTTCCATTCTTTTAAGTGCCTCCCGAATAAGTGTTGCTTCGTCCCGATAATTCATTGCGCTCCTTCCCAACTTCTTTGCCTCTTTTTCAGTAAGGCGAAATCCTTTGCGTACTGTTAGTAGTTCTCTAGCCATAGTGTTTATTCTTCTTATATATCTCTATTGTAGCCGACAAGTGGCCGACAGTAAACAGAGAGGGTGTGCATAACTAAATCGTAGCCATTACCTTATCCATTTCAGTAGTTGGCGGTGGTATCTCAATTCCCAAGTCCGTAGCCTCCCGTATGCACTGTTCTATGTACTCACCAAACTCCTCGTGAGTAAGTTGAGTTGTGCTTTTGAGCACCGTCAGCTCCATACCCCGCCATACCCGCTTGTGCCGTAGGAACTTGGAGCGTAGGCATTCGTGTACTTCCTCTGGTAGAAAGCCTGTGTGTTCTGCGATGTAGTAGTACACTACCCCCCACAGGTATGCGTTTTGGTTGGTACTTCGTTTGTTCTTTCTACGCTCCACCAGAATAGTCACCTCGGTGTCCTCAAAGAGCTGCAACATTCCTTTCCACCACCTGCCATTGTCTAGTACAAGCTGGCCGTCCTTAATACGCCCACGGTGCAGGAGACGGTCAAACTTCTTACTCATAGACAGGGCGTACTGTGTTGTTCTCCAACTGCTCCCAGCGCACGATTCTCTTTGGTCGGTTCACCCAGCGATACTGGAAGTTCTTAGTCCCCTCTATGTAGCTTCCCTCTCTCTCCAAGCCATCTGCACGCAAGCTGTGAATGATTGCACCGAGACGTAGCATATGGTGCTCAAAAGCGTATATGTTGGTAATCTCTCCATCTTCTCTTAGTTTCAGTAGGACTATATCCTTTTGGGTCTTCTTTGCCATACTATTTTCGATTAGGGTAGAACTTCGTTTGTCTCTCCATTGCTCGGATGCTCTCAAAGAGTTCTTCAAGAGAGTAGAACGACTGAGACTCGCGCGGTGCTAATATCTTATGCTCCTGAGTATCTTCGTTCTGTACAAAGATACGGGAGTCATTGGGCCATTGGTATTGCATACATTATGTTTTCTTAATTACTTTTTTTGTAAACGCATCTTCTATTGTCCAGCCCCTTCTCAACCTTCCGTGTATAAGTCCACTACCGCCACCAAGTCTTTTTGAGGCAAAACAAGCATTTTCTCCATTAAGCTCAATTATTTTCATCTTGACTCTCCATTTTGCAAGACGTGTAGGGTAATCGTACTTTGCGTGACAAGCCTTACACAGACGAATCCAATCACTTAGTTCCCTCTTATATTCCTGACTTTTGTTTGCCCAGTCATACTTTCCTTTTTTAGTATCACCACAATGTTCACATTTTTTTGGCTTTCCCAGTTTACGTTCAACCCAGTTGTGAAGTGCGGTTTTGCCAACCTCATCTCCTTTCCAGTTTGGGCTTGCCTCGTCTCGTCCAACTATCTTGATAAATCGTTTGTAGTAGCAAGTTCTTGAACAGGTCAAACCTCCACCTCTTTTAATTTCAGTCGGCCAAGTCATAAACTCCTTCAAACATTCAAGACACTTTCTTTTTATTGTTCTGACTCGTGCATCTTTCTTAGTACATTCTTTACACTTTCCCAAGTGACCATCTCCCATTTGTGGGTGTTTATAGAAGCCGTCTAGGTCTTTTTCCGCTCTACATTTGAAGCAAATCTTTTTCATTACTCCATTTTAACACTATTAGAACGGAATACTAGATGCAATATCCTCATCTGTTGTGGCGGTCTCTTTGTTTGGTTTCCAATCGTTTAGGGCTAAGTACATCTTTGTTCCATCTGTACTCTCTTGCAAGTCTAGGTTCACAAATCCACTAGCGTTCGCGTTTGAATTAAGAAATGCGATAGCGTCTGATACTTTTACACTCACGCGACCTTTAACGAATGACGGTGCTCCTGCCCTCGGCTTTTCTACGAAGAAACCCTTTGCGAATACTTTATCTTTTGCCATAATTAGAAACTTAGTCTTGTAACAATTTCCTCCACTTCCTCCAGCACGTTCTTCTGGTACGCCAGCATTTCCTCCACTTCCTTCTCCACATCTGCACGCTCAATCGTGAGATAGAAGAATGACTTATATGTTAGACGCGGGTCATAGAAGGCAAAGTAAAGCCGTTCAAGTGCGCCGTTTACCGCAAAGTATTGTATCTTCTGGTACTCGTACTCGTCTGGTACTTGCTGGGTGAGATACGCTTCAATGTGGCGAGCTGACGATAAGCACTTACCCTCTACTGCTGCGCTCTCACCTAGTACTGACGCATCTGGTGAGATAGCGATGTTCTCGTTCTCCTCTCTAGCCCAAATAACTAGCGAAGTATCGAGCTCCTTACCCGTCTCCTCTTGAAACTTAGCCATACACTCTGCTTCAAGGCGTGTACCCCTATCCATTGGGCTTTCGTTTCCGTCCTCCTCAATAGCAAGACGCTCGGCAATTATCTCGTAAAAGCCTATTTTCTTGCCCGTCCCACGCTTTACCACAATATCCTTCAAGCGTGAGCCTGTAATCTTGCCCTTACGGGCGTCTAGCCATTCTTCTCGGCTATCGTACTTGGTGGTAATCATAGGGCTTCACTCGCTACGCTGGTAAGTATTGCTTTCATCTCGTCCTTCTTGGTTTCAAGGTCTTTCTTCACTTCTGCTGGTACTTCGGCCCACGCGGTCTTTAGTTCCTCTAGGCTCTTTACTCCGTCCAGCCTCTCGGTCATAGACAGGATAAGCTCTTGCTTTTTCTCTTTTAGGTATTCGCCGTATTCCTCCATTTCTTCGCTAGAAGCGATTGCGCCGTCTGCCCCATACCCAAGCATTGCAAGTGCGCGTCCAACTGCTAGAGTCTCGGTCTTTTCTAGCCCCTTTTCGTCTTGGCTATCACCTACTGCGTGTCCTGTACCACGAGCTGTTTCATCAGCTTTAGCGCGGTCTTTTAGGATTACGGCCTTCACAAGAACCTTACCGTTTGTGAATGTAACTTGAGTGTCAATATCACCGTTTGCACATTCCTCACGAAACTCTTTCAGGCGGTCTTTGACTTTTGCGTAGTCAATAGTCATAGACTTCTTCTCGCCTGTTTTCTTGTCCGTCCATTTCTTCTCTATTTTTGTAGTTTGTACCCTACGTTCTGTTTTTGACATACTTATTTGGTTAGATACTTCTAGCAAACTTCTTTCGTCTGTCCCTCCCATTCCTCGTAAATCTGCAAGTCGCTTTGTTTGATACTTGATTCGGTGCTCTGTGCCTCAACCTTCAGTGGACGGTCTACAAACCAGTACACAAAAAAAGTAAATATGAGTAAGGCAAGAATCCAAGCGAGTCGGTAGTCTTTCTTCTCTGCGATTTGCTTCATAGAGAGATACTTGCGCTCTGCATCTGTGAAGCCGTATTTCTCATTTGATGGTGCTCCTAGAGGGTTCATACGTCTGTGTGTTTAAGTGCTTCTTGTAAGTCTTCTGGTTGTGTGCCAAGTCCCCATACCTTTTTGCACATACCGCAAGCACCAAAGATAATGAGATTCTCAAAGTGGTTCGGGCAGTCTCTCATACTTTGTTCATCTTTACCGACACCTCTGGGTAAAAGTGCTCACACCCACACTCATCATTTGGAGTGCAGTCGCTTGTGCTATATGAACAAACCTGTGGGCCTAAAAACATCTTGCGAACTTTGGTCTTCTCCATATCTTCTATCGTTAATCTTCTGGTATACCCTTATACTAATCTATGCGCCGACAGGTGTCAAGCGTCTATCGTGGAGAACTGTATAACTTTTTACGCTTATCAAGGTAGGAACTGTCAAGTAGCTGGTATACGCGCTGGCGTGTAATGCCTAAAAGCTTGCCTATTTCAATACAAGTCATTCCTTTGTCGCGTAAAGCGCGCACTGCTTCTTGTCGTGTTGTTTTCATTGTCCCCACCTTATCATTAGGTGTATAATATGTAAAGACGTATACTACGTCAGTGCGATTAACAGCTTTACGCCCTGCGTTCTGCTCGTACTCGTAAAGCGCGAGCAGAACATAGGGGCCTACAACAAATGGCGCAAAGAAGAATGACCAGTTTGGAGGTGATAGACACAGATGCTTTTATGGATATGCCCGTATCCTGTCAAAATCTGTACTTTCACCTGAACGCAAGGGCTGACGATGATGGTTTTGTATCTAACCCAAAGAAGATTGTGCGTGCTCTTGGAGCAGCCCCAGATGACCTAAAAGTGCTCATAGCAAAGAAGTTCATAATAGACTTCAGTGATGGAGTTTGTGTAGTGAAGCACTGGAGAATAAACAACTTCATTCGCAAAGATATTTACAAAGAAACAAAATATCTTGACTTAAAACAAACGCTCTTTATTCGAGCAAATGGCGCATATACGCAGTCTTATGACGACAGAGCTATTCCTGTACCGAGAGGACACTACAGAATAGAAGACGTTGACGCCACGTTAACGAAACGTCAACTTAGTATAGGTAAGGTAAGTATAGGTAAGGAGAGGAGAGATACCCCTATGGGGGAGTCCGAGTACTCACCCGAGTTTCTTTCTTTTTGGAGTGCCTACCCGAAGAAGACAGGCAAGGGAGAAGCGTACCGTTCGTGGAACAAGCTCAAACCCTCCAAAGAACTGTCCGAGCGAATTGTAGCCTCTGTGCTTGCACACGCAAAAAGTAAGGACTGGACAAAAGACGATGGTAAGTACACCCCACTTCCTGCGACGTTCCTAAACCAAAAGCGATACGACGACGAGATTTCCGTGGCACCATTAAAAGCTAACAACGATAAATATGCTTCTTACTAAAATCCCAAAACGGTACGAAGACGTATCCTACCGCGATGTTCCTGAGAATATACGTGCTTTGTTTGAGCAGATAAAAGAAACTCGCAAGGGTATGTACATTCACGGTGGTGTTGGCTCTGGTAAGACGCACATTGCCTATGCGCTGCTAAGGGCCACGGAGTACACCACAGAGTACCTAGACACCGAAATAACGGGAGAGGACGGGACAGTTAGAACCGAAAAAAGGCCCACAAGAGTCCTGGCTGATGGTGCAGTACTTCCAATCAAGTCCCTACTGTGGAACACGCCACGGCTGATAGATACCCTCAAAAAGAACTTCAATAAGAGCGAGGATTTCTCTGACGACCAAGATGAGCCTGAGTACCTATTCGACTTCTACGGGCTTTTGTTCCTAGACGACCTAGGTGCGGAGAAAATGAGCGAGTGGGTAGCAGAGCAGTTCTACCTAATCCTAAACTTCCGCTATGAGGCGAAACTACCAACAATAATCACGTCGAACTATTCACTAGGAGAATTGTCCGAACGGCTTGGAGACAGAATTGCTTCCCGTATAGCCGAAATGTGCGATGTGGTTAAAATAGACGGCAAAGACAGACGCTTGAAATAGTATGGAACCAGAGTACCCAAAGCGAATTACCGTACTACCAACTCAACCACACGCAAGAGAATGGCAGGAGTATTTTGACAGACAGTACGAGGCACTGACGAAATGAAACGCACCGAGCTAAAACGAGGAACTTCCCAAATGAAGCGGACGGGGTTCAAAAAGCCTTCAAGCGTGAAAAAGAAGCCAAAAGCAGGAACAGTGCAGTATACGGATTTAAGAGGCGCACAGAGGCAAATCTCGCCTTCCAGGGCTAAAGAAAGAGCATGGTCTGCTTTTGCAAAGTTCATTAGGACGCGCGACCCAAGATGTTGCACTTGTGGAGCACCCACAACCGAGGCAGGGCACTACCGCCATAACTCCGACAAAAAGAACCAACAGCTCGGAGGGAATATGCTCTGGTATCACGAACGCAATGTTCACGGACAGTGCCCTACCTGTAATCGGTACCACTCGGGAAGGCTTGACGTGTACGCAATCTTTCTTCAAGAGAAATATGGAGGAGATATTCTCGGGGAATTGAACCTACTTTTCAGGACTCCGAAAAAGTGGAGCGTGCCAGAATTATTAGAAATAGAAGCCCGATACAAAGCCCTACTAGAGAAAGAATAGCGTTATCCCCACCCACCTATTGACGACCTTAGCGGTAAGGTATAGAGTATAGATATAGCAATAAGAACTTATCTATGAACACTATCTACAGCAAGGAATGGGTTGACGGAAGTTCTGTTGAGACAGACACAGGATTTGGTCACGAAGACAGGGACGAGGCAATCATACAGGCAGTAAATCTTGCATCAAATCTTCAGGCCTCTTACATAAAAGAGAACAAGCGAGTCTATCTTGAGTCTGGTAAGTGGGGTGGGCGTTTTGTTATCAACGTAGTTGGTGCAAAGTCCCAGATACTTGCACAATATAGTGTTTAGTATGGACACAAAACTAGCAGGAGCACTAGGAGGAAAAGCACGAGCAAACAAACTTTCCCCAGAACGCCGAAAGGAAATATCCAAGCTCGCAAACGAGGCAAAAGCAAAGAAGAACACCATTACCACTAAAGAAAAGAATTAAATATGGACTTACAGACAATCTTGGACAATGCTGTTGCCGCGAAGCGTGCAGAGGAGATGAAAATTTCCGCACAACTCACACTAGGGGAACTTATCTTGAAAATGGAAGGAAAGAGTGACGACAAGCCAGTTGTGTTTGACGATGGCAAACATTTCCCTACCTACCTTGGAAGCTGGCGCGGTTCGTACTGTGAACTCGCGCTTGGCTATAATGAATACGAAGGCGAGAAACCGATGGAGGGTTCCATATTCGCAGAAAAACTAAAAGAAGCCGTAGGAAAGACCTACCAAGGGTACAAGGGCGGAGACTTCACTATGGGCAAGACAACCCCTGTATGGGTAGCAAATGATGGAGAAAGCTCTGGTTTCCGCGAAACAACAGAAGACGGACACGAAACCGCAATCGTAGATATTGTAGAAACTGAAGACGCAATCGTTCTACAAACCTTCAACACGAGCTACTAGAAACCAACCAACACTAAACTCTTATGGGAAAGACGACTAAAAAGAAAAGAGTGAGTGGACAGTGTTTGTTAGGAGCTAGAGCGTGCTTCCACGATTCGTGCAGAAATCTCCTCACACCGTTGTCCACACCCTCGCGGAAAATACCCTTCACAGAAGAAAAACCATAGTACACTTGTTAGTAGAAGCAGAACTTTGAAATCGTGGAGAATAGGAGGGGGTGAGGCATGTAATTCACATAGAACTACCGTGTGTACACACGAAAAGACTAAGCCTTGTAGTTCTTCCCCTCCTGCACTTCACACATAGAAAGAGAAGTAATGGGATGTTTTATTGTCTCGTGGCGGAATAGGTAGACGCATGACAGTACAATCAGGAGCAGGGCTACTCAAGTAGAGAACTGGCCAGGAATGGTATCCATGCGAGGTGACAGATTCGGAGCCTACAGAATTTGCCGCAAGGTGATGGTGATAATACATAAATGCCGTAAGGCAGGCTCAGTCAAATCCTCGCCGAGACAACAAAGCACCCCATTACAAACATTACTTTAGGAGGGAGACATTTGGGTGGGTCTGTTGATGTTGGGACTAATTACCCTGACTAGAATTCATCAAAATGTACGCCGAGATGCCGCCAGTAAACAGACACGGCCATAATGCTCGGTAGCGACTGCAAATCGCTAGGAGGAAACAAGGAACGTATACGCCTTGAATCCACCCAAATGCCCCTCTCCAAGAGAAGTATTCAAGTGTTTTCTTCTGTGCTCAAAGGGCTTAGGCCGAATCCGAGGCTACTACTCTTACGAGAACAGCCCTGCCAAAAATATCGGTCAAAGAGCATAGACGTGAACACTGGAATACTGTTCTACCGGGAATTGCGAAAAACAGGATTCCCGGTAAAGTACGCCGTTTTAGAGAAGTATTCAAGCGTTTTGTGTAGCTCGTGGATTTGTTGTATCACTTCGGTGGTACCCAGTTAACTCCCCGTGAGCTACACCGAGTGCTGGAACTGTTTGTGTGTAGTGTCTTGGAGTGGCGGAAAGAGTAGACTATAAATAACCGCTTGGTAGGGTAGTACCCCAAAAGTCTGATGTGAGGTGACTAGACGGTAAAAAACTAGCGTCGTGGCGCAATACCACCACCGCAAATCCTCGCCTCCAAGACTGTGCATGTAAACAAAAATTATTAGATTTATTCTCCGCGAACGAGTATGAAAGCCATTTTTATGACCGAGTTTGGAGGGAAGTTGATGGAGGTGGAACGGCGCGAGATACCTCCATCACCAGATTATTATGTCGCTGTACGCTCACCCATCCAAGTACGTGCCTTCGTAGGCGAAGAAATACCTCAAGCATTAGAAGCAAAACGCGAACACTGGGTGTGCCGTTCAACACCGAGAACGCCAGACGATTTCGCAGTATTCCTCTTAAAAGAAATAACCTAGCCCTAACTTAACATTGAGGATATGGAGAAACCACTACTCGCCACAAGGAAAGCCTTTACAAACCCAATAGAGTGGAGGGCAGCAATGGAACTACTGAAACGCGGATACTCTATCAAAGACAGGCAACGACACATCTTTTGGGAGTGGGTTGCTATAGAAAAACACTAGCCCTTAATGACCCTATACTATGGAGAAAGAAAACACTTGTGCCAATTGCGGAAAGGAAGCAGTTATTGACTTGGAAAGTAAGTTCTTCGGCGGGTGTGCAAATTGTGGTTGTGAGGTAGACGGGAAAGAGCTTGGTCGTGGGACTTTATTCGTGAGAGAGGCGATAGAAAACGGATTCACGTCAAATCAAGCAATATGGCTCCATAACCAGTTCTACGAACTAAAAGCAATCTAACCCCAACATAAATCATTTATCTATGGAGAAACTTAACATCCTCGCTCTCATTGAAAAAGACAAGAACTTTGTCATAACTGAAGCTCTTGAAAAGATAAACGAAATCGTGGAATGGATAAACGCCACCCCTAAACCCTAGATATGAACATACCTTTCGAGTTAGCAGTTGAGTTACGAGACGCGGGATACGTTTTTATTAGAAACGGCATTGAGTGGGACGGAACAGAAGTGAATTATCCGTTATGGGAACCAACCCTCAGTGAGCTTATTGAAGCGTGTGGGGACAACTTCCTAAAGCTCACGAATTTCTCCAGTGGTGAACTTGCAACATGGAGAGCCGATGGGAACGAAGAGATAAATAATGCGCCAGACTGGGGCTATTCAATGGGTGGGGCAACACCAGAAATTGCAGTAGCCCGTTTGTACCTCGCACTCAACAAACCCTAGATATTCTCTCGATAATGCCCTGCGCTCTTTGTAAGAAACCAATAAAAGGCCCCAAGTACGGCCACCCAAAAGGCTGGGTCTGTGGAGAATGTAATAACCTGAAACAATAATGGCACTATTCCCCGTATGTAGTAAGTGTGGAGAGGACATAGGTTTGCGAAATGAACCAACAGCCTATAACGACGATGGGCAGTGGAGGTGTCCCAAACACCGTTTACCGCAAGCAATGGACTTAATGGAGCCTATGTATATTATGAAGAAAGTCTGGGTATATTCTATTCCCCCACACCTCCTCAAACGATACAAAAGAAATCAACAGCTTGCAGAACGAAAAAGAAGTATATGATTATAAATGTTACTAACTTCATCCCTTGTGTTCTGCTCGTCCTGATGAAGTGCGAGCAGAACAGAGGGTCACTACCATGGAACTAAACGTAAAAGACTTTGCAACACGAGAGGATTTAGAAAACACAGTACAGAGCACAGAGGGACTAACAGCAATCACAGGAACTATCGAGGAACTTGCTCGCTTAAACCTAGACCATACTAGCAACATCCACGGAATACATTGTGTTGCCTCAGATTACACCGCACCATCTCCCGTAGATAAGCCAAATCGCGGGGAAATATTTGAATCAAGTCTTGACGGTGCGCCCTTGAAAAAGTCTAAGAAAACCAAATAGTATGGCCAAATCAACACTCGTAGCATTAGATGCCAAAGCTCTCGCGTACGCCAAGAAGGGTGTAGATGCTATTTACGAACCTGTCCGTCGCACATTTGGCCCAGAAGCAGGAACCACGCTTATGTATCGCTCCTATGGCCGTGGCCCACGCTGCGTAGATGATGGGTACTACACGGCTGAAGTAATTACTCCCAAGAACCCGTTCGTAAAGCTCGTTGCTGAGTTTTTCAAAGAAGGTACTAAGAAAACTAACGAAAAGGTGGGGGATGGAACCACAGGCACCACAATCATTGCAGGAGTCCTATTCAATGACATATACGCCAAGTCCCAAGCCCGTACACAAGGCTACTCAGCAGGAGACACCAAAAAGAAAGGATTTATGGAGATGCGTCGTGAAATCCTAGAGTCCGCAAAAGACATCAAGGACAAGATTCGCACAGCATCCAAGCCCGTAAAGACTCTTGAAGACCTGGAGAAGATTTCAGCAATCTCTCTCGGAGAGGATAACGATACTTCAAAGAAAATAGCTCACATGGCCTATGAAGTGGGCGTAGAAGGTTTCATTGACGTAGTAGAGGGATACAACGGAGAAGTAGAAACAGAACTTATTAAGGGTATGCGCTTCCCTGCTAAGACGTGTGGCAAAGCATTTGTGAACAAGCCAGAACGCCACGAAATGGTCATTGAAGATTGTCCTGTATTCATAACCAACTACAAACTAGATAATGATGCGCTCGTCCGCTACCTCGTAGCTAAGTTTGGCTCCTCTAAACTCACTATTATTGCTCCTGACTTCTCGGAACAAGTGCTCATAAGCATGGTGCTTGGACGCGAAAACGCCACATTTGTATGGCCTATCAAGGCACCATCACTACGCACAGAGCAGATGGAAGACCTCGCCGTATTCTTTGGTGCATCTCTCGTAGATAAAGACAAAGGACATAAGTTAGAGGGAATCACTGGAACAGAAGTAGGATTCGTAGACAAAATAATTGTAAAGGACGTAGAAACTCGTGAGGACGTGGTAGCTCTTGGTGGAAAGGGGGAGAAATCAACTGCCGTAAAGGACAGAATCAAAGTCCTTCAAGGACAGCTCAAAGAAGCAAAGGAGCCACAGTTCAAGAAGCTCCTAGAGCGTCGTATTGCCTCACTATCCGCAGGTGGTGGAGTAATCCGTGTAGGGAGTCCGACAGATGCAGAGTCACTCCCACTTAAATTAAAGATTGAAGACTGTGTATACGCCTGTAAGTCAGCACTCAAGAGTGGGTATGTGAAGGGCGGAGGACTTTGTCTCAAAGAAATCGCAGACACCCTACCAGATACTCATATTCTAAAGAACGCACTCTTGGCTCCACACAAGCAGATTCAGGATAATTCGGGCGGCGCTCTAAAGATTGGAAAGGACGTAATAGACCCTACGGATGCGGTGTACTATGCAGTGGAGCACGCAACCTCAGTAGTGTCCTCTCTCATCACTGTAAAGACATTGGTAGTAGAGGAACCTGAAATGGAACTTGGTGAAGGACAGCTTGCCATTGCTCAAGCAATCAATAGCTTCGTAAAAGCATGGAGTAAGAAGGAAGGTATTATGACCGCTAGCGAGGAAGAAGCAGAGAAAGATGCTATGGGCGGGCTCACTCAGGATGAACGCGTGCTCCTAGACCAAGGGTAATATCCCCCACTGGACAAAATAATCAAAGTAGTATACTTCATCTTATGAAAACAATATACACGTTACTTCTTGCAGGTATTCTTGTTCTACCGTTTGTAGTTAGTGCAGACATGGGAACTACAACACCAGAAGTTCGCCATTCGTCTGGCAGTATGACCCCTCGCGCTTTCATCATCGCTTCAGGACTCTATGTACCCGATGAACTTCTTGCACGTCTATGGGCAATCCCTTCTGCTCGTGAAATTATTATGAACATTTGGAGGATTAAGACCTTTGGAAACTAATCTATGGCCAACTCACGAGCTTCAAAAGACGCAATGTACAAAGCAATGGGGCGACCAGAACTGTCTTCAGGCGGTCTACAGGGCTTAAAGAATAAGATTCGTAACCTACCAACCTCAGCAGGAACAGGAGAATACAAAAGCCTCACGGTAGGCGAGAGCTTCGATAAGCTAAGAAACTTCTTCAAGAAGTAATGTTCAAATCCTTAGCCCAAGTACGACACCTGTTCAAACACAATCCCCTCCTAGCAGAGAAATGGGCAAAAGAATCAACAATCAAAGGACTCCCCAAACGAATACATGAAAGCAAACAGACCAACAAAAGAACACAGACGAAAAGTAGCTAAGAGAACTCACATAGACAAAGCTATGATTCTTCAGTTGATTGGTATGAGGAATGCAATGAGAAATGGAAAAGGAACCTAAAGATAAGGGCGGAAGGCCAAGTATATACACACAGGAATTAGCAGATAAAGTCTGTGAGGCAATAAGTCTAGGTAGCTCTCTACGTTCAGCTTGCCTTAGTAAAGACTTGCCTTCTATATCAACTGTGTTCAAATGGTTGAGAGAAGACGAAGGGTTTACAAAGCAATACGAGAAAGCTTGTGAGGAGAGGACTGAATACCAAAGGGAAGAACTGTTAGACATTGCAGATGATGGTACTAATGATTGGGAGGAACAAGAAAGGACTGATGGCTCTACTTTCGTGAAGCTAAACAACGAATCTATACAACGCTCACGCCTTCGCGTAGATACCCGCAAATGGCTTATGTCCAAGATGAAGCCTAAGAAGTATGGAGACAAGATGGACGTAACCAGTGGCGGTGAGAAGATAGAAAGCAATGCAATAATCTTTACCGACTTCTCTAATGAAGCAGACAGTCAATAAGGTATACAAGCCTTTATTCACGCAACGCCCACGCTATGCGATTCTCATGGGTGGACGTGGTGCTGGTCGTTCTACCGTGGCCTCACAGTTTGCTAACGCTAAGCTCGTGGCCCCTGAGTACTTTCGCTGCGCAACTATGCGTTATGTACTTGGTGATATACGCAACTCTATCTATAGGGAAATCACTGACCGCGCTGAAGAGAATGAAGTATTGGAGTCGTTAGATATAAACGACAGCACCATGACTATAGAGTATGGTGCTAACTCTATTAACGCTGTGGGCTTCCGCAAATCATCAAGTGACCAGAAGAGTAAGCTCAAATCCCTTGCCAACTATAACTGCGTGATTATTGAGGAGGCTGACGAAATACCAGAGGCGGACTTCCTCCAACTAGACGACTCACTGCGTACTATCAAGGGGGATATTCTTATCATTCTACTACTCAACCCACCACCAAAGTCCCACTGGATAGTGCAGCGATGGTTTGACCTTGAGGATAGCGAACAGAAAGGGTTTTACGTACCAAAGCTCAAGAAAGACATAACAGATACACTGTTTATTCACACTAGCTTCCTGGATAACATTCAGAACATGTCTGAAGCCAGTATTAAGAACTACAAAGAGTATCGTAAGACTAAACCAGCCCACTACTGGAATATGATTGCTGGACTCATACCTGAAGTGGTACGAGGCAAGATATATAACAACTGGAAAGTCATTGACGAGATACCACACGAGGCACGCCTTGTGCGCCATTGGCTAGACTTTGGTTACACAAACGACCCCACAGCCATTGGGGACGTGTATGAATACAATGGTGGACTTATCCTTGATGAGCAGGTGTACCAAAAAGGTCTAAGCAACAAGCAGATAGCTGACATTCTACTCAACCTAGACAACGCCCTTACTATTGCTGATAGTGCAGAGCCTAAGAGTATTGACGAGATTAAGAGCTACGGAGTGACCATACTACCAGCCGAGAAAGGACAAGGAAGTATCAACGCAGGTATACAGCTCGTGCAAGACCAGCAAATCAGTGTCACCAGACGTAGCTTGAATATTCTCAAGGAATCTGATAACTACGCATGGAAAGAAGACAAGGAGGGAACTACAATCAATGTGCCTATAGACCTATGGAATCACCATATGGATGGTATTCGGTATGCAGTAGACTCACTCAAGAAGCCGATAGCAGCGCGAGTATCCATATACAAACCAGCCCACTCTGGCTTTCGCAGATAAAGTTATACCCCTATGACTATTGACATTCTAATTGCTATACTCCTCGTATGATTACCGACCTACTAGAGAAAGACTCTCCAGTATCTACCTATCGCCCTTCTAAGGAAGTGGCTGCGTTTCAAAATATGGTGCAGAAAGACTATACACATGGTCACAATATCCTTACAAAGTCCTGGACTGAATTAAACGATAACTCGGTCATTGAGGACATGAACCGTGGGCGGAGAATGATTAACTCCTACGTGAATGAGGGATACGAAGACCCTGCTACAGCGTGGAAGTGGCGAGGTACACGCTCTAAGGCCCGCAACAAGGCCATTGGCATGCACGCTAACCTAACCGCAGCGTACCTAATCCCTAGCTTTGAGGCGCAGAATGAGGACGGAGAGCAAGACAGGGAGTTCAGTGAGTTCATGTCTGACATTGTTGAGTGGATGGCAGGAGATGAGAACTCTAACTACAAAGAGAACTTTCTATCGCTTGTGTTTGCAATGGAATCAGACCCTATCGTGTACCTAGGAGCTGAATACCAGAAGGTGATGCAGGACATAAAGATTAAAGGTGAGGACGGTCGATACACAAAGAAAGAGATACTAGACGAGGTGCTTTCAGGCTTCAAAGCTCCTATCTACACAGCAGACCAAGTACTTATCTCTAATGCCTTTGAGCGCAACCTACAGAAGCATCGTTTCAATGGCAAGCGCAGATGGATTGAATATGATGAAGCTAAGGCAAAGTATGGCGAGCACGAGAACTGGGACTATGTAAAGAAAGGTTTTAGTGCAGTATTTAATGCAGAAGACAATCTGTTTTATGAGATTAAAGACGAAGACCACCCTAATCTAGTGGAAGAGTTCACCGGCTCGTATCGCCGTGGAGACACTGAGGTATGTTTCATTGGTGGTATCTACATGGGAGACACAAACGTAGAGAACAATCCGATGAAGCACCGTGATAACTTTGGTGCTCCGCGCTACAACATTCAGCAGTTCGGGTACTACCCTATTGGCTCACACTTCATCTTCTACAAGAGCATGATGAACACGATGCAGTGGGACAACCGCTTGTATGATGCAATGAGTGAAATAGGTATGAACAGAGCTATTCTGGAGGCTGAAATGCCCGTTGCAGTGTCTGGTGCGGATAAGATTGATACTGAGATTATGTTCCCTAATGCAGTCATTTCGTTTGCAGACAAGGACACTAAGGTCACACCACTACTCCCTGCTTCACAGCTCGGCACCCTGTTTACGGCTCTTGATAAGACTGATGAATCACTTAGTGAAAGCTCTATCAGTGAAACAGCCATGGGCCAGCTCCCTCCTGCTTCACAGAAAGCATTTACCGTTGCCCAGGCCCAAGCAAACTCACGCAAGATATATGCAGGTGTCGGTAAGGGACTAGCATCATCCGTATCAAAGTACGGCCTACTTATGGCTGATATTGCTATCAACCACCTCACCGTTGCAGAGGTAGAGGAATTGGTGGGCGACACAACAAAACTCAAGTACCGTAAGTTTATTCTTCCTGAGAAGATACAGGGTGGTAAGCGCAACGCTAAGATACTACGCTTTGATGAGGGTCTTATGGGTAAGGAGATGACCACAGAGGAAAAGGATAGCGAGAACCTCAAGCTATTGGAGGAAGCAGGATACCCCGATAGTGAGAAGGACATCTACGTGGCTAACCCTGAGCTATTCAAGAAGATGAAGTACCTATCCCGTGCAGACTATAAGGAGCTATTCCCCCGCGATGACGTGGCCATGCAAGCACTTCTCACGGGACTCTATATGCAGACACAACAAGACCCACTCGTAGACCATGAAGTTATGCTTCGAGAATTGATGTACAGTTACTTCCATGGACGGGGAGATAAGTTCGTGAAGAAAGACACGATGCTCGCACTTCAGCAGGGAATCACACCAAGTGTACCTATTACGGGGCAGAACCCTGCACAGCAACAGTTATCCCCCGTTGCCCCGCAGGTGCCAGGGGTACAATAACAACAGTAATTAAAACAATAGCAATATGGACACAGATAAGTTTGATGTCATTGACGGATACGTGCTAGAGAACGCAGACAAACTAGAGCGCGTAGTGCTTGGTGATATGCAACGTACAGGGCTTGTCGGTGGAGTAGGCGAGGATGCAGACCCTGCACTCGTACTTGCTCGTTATGACCGTCTTGGAGGGCTTGTCACTAAGGACGGTACTCGTATCAAGACAGGTTCGTTCTGGGATTTCAAGGCAAAGGCTCCGCGTGAAGTACCAGAAGTTACATTCTTGTATAACATTGGCGGCGACGTAGTGGAGGTAGCAGACCCCGCAGAGCTTGGTAAGGCAATCCAGACTCTTGAAGTAGCTCGTTCAAAGAAAGAGACGGAGTTTAAGGAAAAGAAAGCACGCGCCAAGGCAAAGCGTGGAGACACTGAGTAATGAGGAAGTACCTTATCAAACTTCTGGGAGGGTATACGGATATTGATTCGTTATGCACAACTATCCCAGAGGAAGAAAAGGGTAAGATACTTTCAGGAGCAGTCAAAAAGGTCTTTAACACCATAAGTGAGGATGACATTCTCAAGATAACGCCAAATGGCTGGGAGCACAGGGGGAAACCTCTCACTCCTGAAGCAGTAGAGCTTCTAAAAGGCCAGGCACGAGAATTATCAACCTCATTCTTATGGAACATTCTAAAATCAGAGCTTAAGTGGGTTGCCATAAAGTCTTTGATGGAGGATGGGAAAGATGGGAATGACATACGGGCAGCACAGCTCTTGGGCTATCTAACAAGAGTTGTGGACGACAAGATTAAGAAGATAGGGGCCTGATTGTGCGAGGGGTGCTTGTTGAAGAGCGGGAGCTACCACCTACTTTCCACCAAGCCCCTCTCAAACGAGAAGGCTGCGCTACGGGAGCGTTTCCCGATGCACAAACACTAACAGCTACAGTG
>Ga0181346_1000076_pt1 | contig 37677 bp, 57 predicted proteins | sample Su13VDMM15DN_FD_130100 | JGI IMG/M metagenome (GOLD analysis project Ga0181346, IMG submission 130100) | Freshwater viral communities from Lake Michigan, USA - Su13.VD.MM15.D.N | ecosystem: Environmental > Aquatic > Freshwater > Lake | place: USA: Michigan | collected 2013-07-15 | reverse complement strand
TGTGATACTTCACGAATAGTTGTACCACCATCGTTCATTATGTAAAGCCTTCCCGCTTCCCATTTATGCTCATAACCTACTGCACATATTTGTGAAATACCTTTAGCGCCACCATTTCCAGCATCAATAGTTCCTTGTCTAATAGATGAGCCATTTTGTAAAGCAATAGCATCAATATCATTTAAAACAATATCTGTTCCGCCTGTTTCGTTTCCTGCTACTAATACTTCAGCAAGTGTTGGAGTAGTAGTGTTATCACCAACCCACTCTCTTGTAGCAAATATTTTATCACCATCTGTTAATTCTGCATCATCCGTTGAAAAATTATTTCCTGTAGTACCAACATCTGTTATAACAAACCAACCACCATTTGCTGTAATTGTACTCATAACATTAGCGCCATCTACAAAATCTAAAGATGAGCCGTTTCCATTATCAATTTGTAATTTACCACCGTTTAAAATTACATCATTAGTAGTAACATTGCTTTCGTCAGTAACCTCTTGAAGTGTTGGAGTAGAATATGTTGGAATATCTAATAAAGTAGCTATTTGAGAACTTACTCCATTTGGTAAAAGATAATCTATTCCATTTACAATAATCTTGCTTCCTTTATAATTAGCTATATTAGAACCTTCATTTATATTTAAAGAGTTTGGTTGTAGTTGAGACGAATCTCCTTCAGGTTCTGATACAGCAATTGCTCCTTGACCTCCATCATTATACAATTCAACAAGAACAGATGTTGAATTTTTAACAATTATAGAATTAGTTGTCTCATTGCTTTCGTCAGTAACCTCTTGAAGTGTTGGAGTTCCTATTTCAATAGTTTTATTTTCCCACTTGTTAGTAGTACTATTATAAGTTAGTACTTGTCCATTACTTGGAATTTCAAGTGCTACATCAGTTAGATTTTCTAATTTTATTGGAATTTGAAACCAAGACAAATCATCAGTTGAAAAATAATAAACTAAATCAGCAGCTGCCGTTTGATTAATAAAAGCATAAGAGCCATTTAAAGCAACAGGATGAGCCGTTTGTAAAGCAACTAAAGTATTATAACTTCCTAAAAATAAAGCATCACCACTTGCTAAATTGATAATATAAGGACTTGTTCCTGTACCATCACCTGTAAGGTTAACTCCACTACCACCTTCAATTAAATTAGCAATGCTAGTTATATCTCCATCTTGTTGAAATGCTGGATAATTAAGTTGTTCAAGTCTTAATGATAAAGCAGTAATTGTATTAAACGTTTCAGCACCACCACCATTAACAGCATCGTACAAAGTAATGTCTGTTATGTTATAAATAACACGTCTGCTTTGTCCTTGTTCGACAATTTGAAAAGAAACATTGTCAGCATTAAAATAGAATTTAGAGATTATAAAATCACCTAAAATACTATCTGTATGCACCCAAGTTTTTAAACTCCTTTTTCTTATTATTAATGTACTCATTATATTTAATCGTTTGTAAAGTAATATCCATTAATTGTTACTATTCCACCTGCAAGAACTGCCATTCCATTACCAAGCATATAGTTTGGATTTGATAAAAAACTAATTAATCCTATTGTAGAAGCATTTTTTGCTAATATTGTTTGCGAACCTGCAGCCAAAAATTCGGTATTTGTAATCTCGCAAATTTCATTTAAAATAACTGTTGCTGAAGTTGAATTAGTTATACTGCCTTGTATAAATACAATATTTCCTCTTTTTTTAACTTTGAACGCATAGGTAAATGCAGTTTGTAAAGTTCCACGAGTAAAAACATTTGTACTTGCTTGTGTATCAAAAATAGTAGTTGTGAAAAACTCATTTACAAGTTGTAACATAGAGTTTCTATGCTTAGTTATGTTTACAACTGATGTTATAAAACCATTTATTGTCGTTATTAAACTGCTTTTTGTTGCCATATCTTAATTTATTAAATATTCGTTGCTATATTCTGTACTTTCGTATTCTCCATTTATTATACTTCCTATTGTAAATGTCCAATCTGTTGTATTAGTTATTCCTTGATAAACTTCCCCAAAAACACTTATAAATAATCCTGTTGTGAAGTTTATGTAATAGTTTCCATCATTAGGAAATAAGTTGGTTACATCAATAGTAAATGCATTATCTTCAACTTCTATATTTAATTCTGTAAAAGTTAAAAATAATGCATTGTCTTTAAATACTTTAAGACTTCCTGTCCCTAAAGTAATATTTCTATTAAATGTGCCTTTTATTTCGTTTGGAAAATTCATTTAAACGTATGTTAATGTGTATTTGAATCTATAAACTTTAGTAGCAGCACTTGCTGGAATATTAATAGCAAAAGTATAGTAGTATCTTGAGAAAGCTCCACCTGTTCCAATTTGTTCATTTACTAATTCAGAACTTGCTAATAAATTTGCATATAAAGTGTTTGTATCCCCAATTTGAATAGGTGAATTTAAAGTTCCTGTTGGCGAAATTGAACCTGTATAAAATTCTCCTGGTTTAAAAGCAATAAAATGTCTATCGCCATTTGTTGTTGAATTACTTGATGTTTTATATGCAGTTAAAAATGAAGCAGCTATTCTATCATTACCAAAACCACTTGCACAATCACTTCCTAAAACATTAGATTGAATTAATAGATTTGTAAGTGTAGCAGTACTATTTTCTGATGCCCATTGTCCTGTAAATAATATATTTCCATTTCCATCTAATCCCAATCCAGCTGCTGGAACTAATCCAGCAGTATTTAAACCTACTTTATTAGTTTCTGTCCCATTAGTATGCGAAATAACTAATTCTGCATAATAAATATTTGTTTCTGTAACATTACTAACTGTCCAACTTCCTGGAGTAGGATTGACTACACATATAAACTCATATACTTGTCCATTATTTGGAATTGTAATTGGTGAACTTGCTGGTAATGTTCCTATAAATCCACCTGAAACAGATGGGTATATAGATATTGGATGCGCTCCATTATTTACAACTTTTAATGATTTTCCAGTTGTAGGAGTTGGCAATTTTGTTGCGTAATTAGTAGATGTAGAAGTTGAAAAAACATTAACTCCATAAGATAAAACAGATGTAGTTGATATTGAAGTACCATTTGCAACTAATCCTGTTTGGACATCATAAATAGTTGCTACTTCGGTTGAATAATCAATAGCATCTTTCATTCTACCACCAACCTCTGCTGGAGTAATAGCAAAATTTACTGTTTCGTTTGTAATTTGCGTATCAATTAACGCTTTTAATGTTGTTGGATTAATTGCCATAATTTATTTTTTTTAAGCTCCGAATATATCAGAGAATTTATTATTAAATGTTTTATTGTTAATTATTGTTTCATTGCTTCCAAATATATCAGAAAATGTATTATTAAATGTTTTATTGTTAATTATTGCTCCGTTACTTCCAAACGGCAAAGCAAATATGTTACTAAATGTTCTATTTGCATAAACAGGAATTTGACTTGTATAACTACCTGAAGGTATAATATCTACTAATTCAAGTGAATCAAATATTTGCAATTCTTCCACAAATATATCATTATAATCAATAGCAACCTTAAAATCAAGACTAAAAATATTTGTATCTCCAGCACGAGCTTTACTAGAAAGGGTTTGCTTGTTAGTTATTCTATTACCATTTATGTAAACAATATTTCTACTTAACAAATTGTTTAATCTTCTAAATGTAAAGTTGTCAATACTATCAAAGAAATATTGCTCTAATTCAGTAGTAATTAAACGTGAAGTAATCTTTTTACCTTCATACGTTACATATTCACTTGAATTACTTTCAGCATCATTAACGCTAAAAAAACACTTTAAAGTTATAGATTGATAGTAAGTGTCATTTGCATTTTTATAATTGAACCTAGAGCTTATATCATCGAAATAATTAGTTATTTGCAATGGGTTAGAATACCACACATAATTAGATACTGTATGTCTAAACTTTAAGTAAACATTTTTAGCAAAGTAATCAACACCAATACTTGCTATTTCAAAATCTATTTGCTGAACTCCATTAATAGTACGTTCATTAATAGCTACATTATAAGTAATATCTTGTAACTCATTTTCATTGCAATCAATAATAGTAACTTTATAGTTACCATCAAAAGCAATTCCTAAAGGACAATTTGTAGTTTGTAAATAAGTTTGATTAGGACAAAGTATTATCTGTCCATTATAGAATATCTTTGAAGCTGTACTTGCTCTTAAATACTTTGCATCATTAAAGTTTGGCTCTAGCCGAATAAAGCTTAAATCATTCATTTTGTGCATTTATTAATTCAGTCAAAGCATCAGAAAATTCAATTATATCTGTATGGTTATCTCCATCTATTTTAACGTTTACAAATCTCGTAGGTGGATATAATGCGTTTTCATACGAATCGTACAAAGTAACAAAAATATTATTAATTTGGAATGATTTTAAATCAGTTTTTGTTGGATAATTTGGATTGGTGATAGTTGTAGTAGTTGTATTATCTTCGTTGACTATCAAATCTATCCTCATAAAATCACTAATAAACTTTTCTTCTAATACTAAATCTAATTCTTCTGTAATCCATGTATAATCCATACTTTGTACATAACCCTTAATCATTCTTCCATCATTAAGATTTACAGAAACATATCCTTTTACATCTCTAATATCTTCAATTAATTGTGTTACAATATTAAATGGTGCGTAAACTTTTACAGTATGATTAAAAGGATTTAGTATTTTAAGTCCTGAAATATAAGAATTATTAATATCAGCACTATCATAAACGCTTTCAGTTTCACTATTTTTTCTAGTTACTAAATTACGATTTATTTTAAATGAACTTGTCTTAATTACATCGTTAGGTTTAAATCTAGTGGCACTTGCTAAATAAGGATACCATCTTTGAATATTTCTACCCCAACTATAATCTAAATTAGAATATTTGTCGGGATTAGCAACTCCTTCAATTAAATCATAATTTTCATTAGTTTGATTTGTGAAATCTACATCAGTATAAAACCAACGTAATTTAACAAATCCTTCTCCACTAAAAGTTGGCACTCCAGTATTTTTATCTAATTCTAATATTGATGATGTTATAGATATTACTGTATATTGTCCGTTATTTTGACCTTCATCAATAAAAAAAGCATCACCAACGCTAAAACCTAATAAAGTCCAATTAAATTCTATACCATCGCCATCTTCATTATTATTTAATATTTGTAAATTATTATTTGTTGGATTTATTTGTTGTAATAAAACAGCATTAAAAGTACCTTCAGTTCCAGGCTCTAATGTTATGCATTTAAGTAAAAATAAATTATCATCATTTTGCAAAGAAGTTGTTTCTTGATTTTCGAAAGCTCTTTGTCTTGCTTGTTCAATTAAAAAAGCACTTCTAATATGTTTTATCTCAACCTTTAAACTTCCATCAACTGTATCAGTTATGTATTTTTGTGTTTCAGTATGTACATCATCAATAGAATTTTTTGAATTTGTTTCTCTTTCACTACTTGACCTATTGTATTTAAAATCAGCATTTTTTAAAGTATATTGTTTAGAAAACATTGAGCTAGACGTAAAACTTGGTAACTCATCAAAAACTGCTAATTCTGTATCTTCATAAAAATCAGCATAAGGCAATATTTCAATACTGTCAGGATTTATTTGATAATCTGAACAAGTTTCTAATGGAATATTCATTAAATCCTTAAATTTATTATAAAAAGGTTTATCAATTATTTGTCCTAACAATAATCCATTAAAAGCAAAATTATCATAATGCTCACCACCTAAATCATATTCAGGTGCATCAACTGGCATATCTACAATAGATTTTACATTATGCTTAATCAAATCTATTAATCTTATTCCTTTTACAACAGTATCAATAGAAGTAGAAGTTGCGGTAACTGAAAAAGAAGAATTAATTTGTGTATTTTTACAAATAGCAAATCTACTATTTGAGCCACATAAAAAAACAAACCATATTTGCCCACCAACATCTAAATTACCAACATTTACATTAAAAATGCTATCAACTGTGCTTGATTGAGTAACTGGCTGACCACTAGGAGAAGTTCCTGTGCCAACTAAACCACTTTGATAATACATAAATGTATTAGCTTGTATTCCACTTCCTGATCCAGGATTATAAAAATTATCTAAAAAAGTTGTTCCAAAAGCACCTTTTACAACATAGCCATCAACTCTACTAACAGAAGGGAATCCTTGCTCATCATCAATTTCAGTTTTAAAATTTAACTTTATTTCTATATTTATATCATTTAATTTATTAATTGCTTTTACAATTCTAAAATTATCTAAAGAAGGAATCCAAGCTGTCCCATTTGAATTTCTTTGTGAACTTAATTCAAAATTAGTATAAGTATTTAAAATTTCACTTTTTGTTATTTGTCTAATAGAATTAAACCAAAAAGATGCTAAAAAAGAATTACTTACATCTATACATTGAGAATAAGTTATATCTCCTAAAGGAGCTGAAAACGTGCTTTCTTGTATTATTGGTTTTGCTTTTAAAAGTATATTAGTAGTTTCACAAGCAGTTATTTGTCTATCATCTAATGCCTTATCATTAAAAGCATCAATATCAGTATCATCTAACCTTTTTAAGACTTCACGATTAGTATTTTGAATAATCTTAACCTTAATCATATCAAACTCTACAATAGAAGTATAATAGCTAAATACTCCAGTAGTAAAATTAATATCATCTTTTTCAATAATATATTCTACTTTGCCTTCCCAACCATCATTTTGGAATATATCTAATAAGTAATCAAAACCTTGACTAGCATAATTAAATGTTTCTCCACTTGGTAATATTTGTGTTATTTGTATTTGCTCAAAGTAATCTCTTGTAAAAGTAAGTTCAGTATCTTCATTAGCAATTATAATATCCCTTCCAAAACGCTTATCGTCTTGCTTTACTTTATATGAAGCACCATCAAAGCCGATTGGCTCAGCTATTTCAATAGTGCCAACGCTTGGTAACGATAAAAAGTTAAGATAGTGCTTAAACCCCATAAGTTTTTACATTTAAAATGTTATTTAATAATTCTTTACGTTCGTTTTGTTTACGTTGATATATTCTTTCGCCTTTAGCATCTCTAACTATTGAGAAACTTTCTTTTGATGCTATTGTATTAGCTAATGATTTAATTTCATTTGTAATTTTTTGAGCATCCATAGATACTTCAACTTTAGGCATAACTATACCATTGTTTAACAGCATACTATTTAAACTATTATCAAACATCATAGCAGACTTTTCAGCAGTAAATACTTTATCTCCTTTAGATAGCATTGTAAGCTCAGCACCTTTATCACTACCTGTTGATTTAATTCTACCTTGACTATCTGTAATAATCTCACGACCTCTTTCTTGTGTCCATGCTAAACCACCTTCTGCATTATCTGTTCCTTTCCAATATTGTGGTATTTTTTGCGATGCTACCATAGCTATTTGTGCAGCTCCAAGCGCAGCAACAATAGCTGCAAATGGTAATCCTGCTGGTGGTGGAGTTTTTGCCAATGTAGCAACAATAGCTTGTGCAGTATCAATAGCAATATTAAATATAGCTTGTTGTTGTTTTGCTTTAGCTTCTCGCCTTGCTATGCCTTTTCTTCTTTGTTCGTATTGTTCTTCTATTTCTTGTTTTGCAGCAGCACTATCTCCAGCAAACAATAAAGCAACATTCTTTTGTTCTTCAAGTCTTGCGTATTCTTCGTCAAAATTCTTTTGTGATGCTTCTGATATAAAGTTAAATGCTTCTTGTGCAGTTTGTGATATTGCTTGGAATGTAGCAGCAAACTTTTCAACTGAACCATCAGCTAATTCACCAAGTTTGTCAAACATAGTTTTGCCATCTGCATCCATTCTAACAAAGAAATCAAATGTATCTCCAAAACCAGCGTTACTAAAAAATTCTTGACCAAAACTTTGAATATAGCCTGTAAACTCGTCTTTTAATCTTTTTTGTATTTCAGCTATTTTTTTAGCATCTTCTTCAGCTTGTTTAATTTGCTCAGGAGTCCACATAGTTGGGGTTTTAGAACTCCAATCTTTAGGAACAACATCTGCCATAGAACTAAAATAATCTTTATTTATTTTGTCCATTCTATTTGTGAAATTTTCAGCAATATTAACTGATTCTGTTGCATATTCGTTTTCTGCAACTACATCACCACCAAGAATAGGTGCAATTCCTAAAGCTTTATTGCCTTGAGCTAATCTTTTCTTTTCATCAGCAACCTTTTGAGATAATTTTATTTCAAGTATTGCTAAATCCATTGATAATTTCATTTTTTTTGCAACACCATTTTCAAAATAACCTAGTTCATTTTTATTTAATTGTTCTACTATATTAAATTTATCCTTAGCTCTTTCTATTTCTCTTTTAATATTAGATACTTCTAATTCGTATTGCTGTTTTCTTTGTTCTTCTGCAAATTTAGCTGCATCTAATCTTGCTTTTTTTTCTGCTTTTGTTTCTTCTTCTGTTTGAGTTATTATTGAAGGTTTATTTTTATTTGTTAAAAATTGTTTGCTTAAATTATATAACCCAACATATTCTGCTTTTTGTTGTTTTAATGCTTCAATTTTTAATTTAATATTTTTAGGACTTTCTCCAAAATTTAATAAATATGGATTTGTTTGACTTAATTGTGTTTCTAAATCTTTTAATTCTTCTACTGTTGATTTAATTGCACTTTTAGCAATTCTTATATTTTGTTCAGCTTGTTTAAATGCTTCATCTCCTTGTTTATTACCCATTAAATTAGTAAAAGTTGTGTTAGCATCAAATAAACCTTTTTCCTCTGCTTTTTTATAGATATTATCCCAACTATCATTAATTCTTGTTAAAATCATTATAAAGCCAGTAGCTGCTTGTGTTGCAGCAGTAAAAAAACTTGTTAAAGCTCCTGAATTACTTTCATTAATCGAACGAATAAAATTAGTGTAACTATTTTGTAATCTATTTTGAGCAGCAGCTAATGTTTCTGCTCTGTTTACATTTTCAATGCCATAAAGTTTTTCGTATGCTTTAGCTAATTCAGGTAACAATTCAGCAGATAAAATTTTACCTGCTTTCATTTGTTCCATAAATAACTTTTCAGTTACTTTCAATTCAGGATGTAATGCTTGATAAGCCATTGTAGCAGCTTTAACAGCTCCAGGTAATGCGTTACCTAATTGTTTTTTCAATTCTTCTGCTTGAACTGTTCCTTTTGACATCATTTGTTGTAATGCAAGGAAGGCACTATCTTGTTGCTCAACAGACAATCCCATTACAGCAACAGATTTAGAAATACTTGTAAATATTTCTTTTATTTGTTCCGCTTCAAGCTTTCCTTTAGATGCTACCCAAAATTCAGTAAAGTTTTTTGTAAGTCCTTTTATTTCAATACCATATTGTTCAGCTAAATTTGTTAAAAAAAGTTGATTATTAGCAAATTCATATTGACTTCCACTAACCATCTTTAAAGCCAAATCCATTGACTGTAATTGTTTTGTAGTTTCAAATATATTTTTTACTAAATCAGCAGCTAAATAAAGTCCAGTTGATATGCCAAAAGCACCCATTAAATTACCAACACCTGATAATGCGTTTTTATAATTGCCAACGCCTTTAGAAAAATCTCCTACTGCTTTATCTGCTTTTCTAACTTTATTATCTAAAATATCAAACTCTCTTTGTGCTTTTTTTATTTCAGAAGTAGATGCGCTTTCACTAGCAATTAAATCTCTTAATGTATTTTTTGCTTTTGTTCTTGATATACTTAATTTTTCATAAGCACCATATAAAGCACTATTAGCTTTTGCTACTTGATCTGCTGATTGTGATAATTTTCTGTTATTTACAATTTCTTCACTTGTTTTAGCATTAGTTTTTTGCTTAGATTCAGTTAATTTTTCAATTTGTGTTTGTAATAATTGAATTGTTTTAGCTTGTTCTTGATATTGAGATGTTAATTGTTTAATACTTGCATCACCACCACTTGGTGTATTAATTTTAGCCATTTCAGTTTGAACTGACTTTACATTAGCAACCATTTTTACCAATTCAGCATTGGCTTTTTGCATTTCAGATAAAGCACTTGGCGATAAAAATTCTATAAATTCACTCATTACTTCTTATTTTGTTCTTTAATTATTCTAGCTGCTGACTTTTCTATTGAAATATACATTGCTAATGTTAGTTTTTCATCTATATTACGATTATGAACATTTCCTAGTGAAACAATAGTGTCGTAAAAATCAAATATCTTTTCATTTCTATTTTTAGCAATATTTTCAAGCTCTAATTTATCCATTGTCAAATCATTGTCGATAATACCTATTTCAACTTGCAATACTCTTTGTAATTCATTTGCAAATTCAACATTTTTGTCAATATATATTTCACAACCTTTTTCTAAAGCATCTAACAACTTTAGTTTCATATCTTCATTTATTTCATTATAATATACAAAATGCAATACTTGTTTAATTGTAGCTATTTTATATTCTAAAAAAGCAACATTAGTTGTTAATTTTAAATATTGTTTTGCTTCATAATTATCTGACTTAATAAAAAAATCATCATAAATTTCAGTAAATATTCTTTCTAATCCATCTTCATTTGGCTTTGGTTTTAATAACTGATAATTCTTTGTTTGAAGTATGTCAAAAAAAACCTTAGCGGGGATGTTCTCGATATTATTATACTTTGGCATCTATTGTCCTAATTGTTTCTTTAAAACGCTTCTAAAATTACTTGTAACATATTTATTTAAAAATTCATCAAATGATTTTTGTTTTAAATTAAATATTTCTTCTCCATATCTACCTATTAAATCATTTGCTTTTGAATCAGTTGCTGCAAAGATATATCCCTTTCCTTTTTCTTCTATAAAAAAACTATTTATAAAAGAACCGCCTAAAATCAAATCTACATTACCCAAACCAGCTTTTGGATTTAATTTATTTTTAAAATCTCTATACAATTCACTACCACCTTCTACAACTCTTGATTTTTTAGAATATTTTGCTTTTTTACCATTGCTAAATATATCTCCAACTATATATTGTTGTTTTTTAATATCAACTAATTTATCTTCATCATTTATTATCTCTATATTTACGAGATTTTTTAGGTGTTGTTGGTTCAATAACGGTTTCAATCGTCTGCTCATCTCCGCTGCTGATATTCCCATTTTCTACTATTTTAGCTATTGATACTTTTTGTTTATTTCCTCTGCACTCTACACAATATTCTTTTTTGTTTGGATCTAAAGTTTTACTTAAAAAATCTGCAATAATACTTTCATTAGTTTGATTAGTGTTATTTAAAATCCAAGTATGTTTTTGTTCTTTAGTAAGATTGCAAAACCATTCTGCATCTTTACCATTTATTTCTATATTAAAAATTCTCATAATTTACAATTTAATTATTAATCATACAAATATAAATAAAAAACACGCATAAAGTTAATTATGCGTGTTTAATTAATCATTTTACAGTTATGCTGTTACAACAAATGCTCCAGTATTTCCTCTATAAAATTTGTTTCCTAATTGCGCACAGTCAACATCATTTACAAAATCGTGAAGTGTTACAATCCAACTTTGTCCTGAAGAAACAGTAGAATCAGGAGTTATAGCGTACTTTTTAGCAGTACTATCATAAGTAACAGCACTAACAGGTTCTTCAACACCATTTAAACTTAATTTAAAGTTTGCAGAAGATAATCCTGTAATGCTAAATTGCTCATTATGCAACCATGAAGCTTTAACTTTTAATTTTCCAACACTTGATGAAGCTGTACCTGTAAGTGTTACATCAGTAATACCATACAATTCAGTACTTGGATTAAAATCTAAATCAGTTAAAAGATTTACATATCTGTTGTATTCAAATGGATCAGTAACTTGGAATTTCAAGATAGTTGATGCTGAATTTGAACCATTGTTTTCAGTATATCCGTTAGTGTTTAACATACCTACTGATAAACCTTTTATTGATACACCATCAACACTTTCTGCACATTTGATATAACCTGTTTCGTAGGTAATCAATGCATCGTATTGTTGGTAAGAGTTATAAGAGAAAGCAATCTTTTGGAAAGCTAGTCCCTTTTTATAAGTACAAGTGAAAACTGGTTTCCCTTGTCTTACAACTTCAATTAGTCCTGACTGACTTTCTTGAGTAGTTGCATCTGGTGTTTCTGCTACCGCTTCAAAACAACCAACTAAAGGAATAAAATTCCCTAATTGTACTTGTTCTTGAACGTATGCTTTATCGAAAGTACCTGAAGTTTTGTTCAAACTCCATCCTTTTGGTGTTAAGATAACCCCATTTGGTAAACCTTCGATTGGTTGACAGTTCTCTAAACCGCTACCTAATCTGCTTGTGGTACAATCCGTACCTGTTAATATTGCCATTGTTTCTTATTTTTTTAATTACACGTTTGTAAATTTGATATTTTAATTGTTAATTCTAAAAGGACTGCATCCCACTTATCGATAGTAAAATTTTCTTCTCCATTCCCATAATTAGGAAAATCAGTTTTTGTATAATTACCTGTCCATGTTACTTGCCCACTTCTTTTTAATATGTTTTCAATATTTTGAGTTAAAGGATTTAAAACGTTCCTAAAGCTCATTGCCCAACGTTCTTCGTTTGTCAAGTCTACATTTGTATTTTGACAAGCCAAAACTAAAGATAAACTTACTTCACATTCATCATTACCTTGCTTACTAACATTTGATGTTTGATAAATCAAAGGGTAAGGTGTTTGTAAACTTTTAGAGTATAGCTCTATTTGTTTTAATAAATGGTCTTTGTTACCCCATTTGTAGATACTTTTAAAGCCATCTATCAAAGGCAAATCATCAAATAAACCATCTAAAAATTCTTCTACAACTATCATAATCCCATATAATTAATGTGAGTTTTGACAGTAAAATAAGTAGTGTCATATACATCACGATTTTTCATTAGGTAATCATATAAAGATACTTCGTTGCCAATTACTTTACCACTAAAATTAATGAAATTTCCATTCCAATTATTTTCAATTACAGGCAGTCCATATCTTTTATCCCCCATATACATTCTAATAAACTTATTCCAAACAGTTGTTTGTTTGACACTTGGATTATTGTATAATGAATTTTCAGCTCTTGGCACTTGCATACCAGTAGTAGAGTAAGTTTGGAAATCAGTTCCTAGATAATAAAAGAACACATAATAAGCAATTAAACTTATCTTTTTAGTTCCAATAGTGTATCTTAAACCTTTCCAATCATCTACTCCATCAACCAAATTAAACCATTTTAATTCGGGATCTTCAATCCAATCTCCATTTTCATCAAACTGAGCCATAAGCTCTTGCAACTGTTCGTAACCTAGTATGTCAAGTAATAATGATTGCTCAATACTTTCTATTTCCTCGTTTAATTGCGCTGTGGCAGACGGTAATACACTTCCAATGCTTGGTTGTGCAACTGAATTAGGAATATATAATTCCTTTGTTTGAAAGTATTGAGCATTTATTATCATTATTTCTCTATTACGGTTGTAGTCATTTCAGGTGTTTTCTCTTTAATCTTAACGTCTTTTACTAATTTAGCTAACCCTTTAGCAATTAACTTATCAGCATGAACCTTGTGAAGTAGATGGCTGTTACCATTAAGTTCTACTACTTTATAATCCGATGCTTTATCGAATGTGGCAGTTCCTACAATTTTTGCTTCTTCCTCTTTAATACTAAAATTTGACATATAATTAAGTTTTTAAAATTACGGTTTTAATAATGCAGCTCTTACAGTTGCAAGGCTAAATGCCATTACTCCTGGCAAGTTGTTTTTAGCAATTCTTAAAACAGAATATACTTCTCCAACTGCTGATTTTTGGTTTTTAATGAATTGGTCATTGTAAGTACCAAATCTTAAAATAAATTCAGAGTGCATTTCACGATATACAGAACTATCCATAACGATTGCTGTACCTAAAGTAATTGCGTTAGATGAAACAACTCTCATTCCGTTGATTGATCCATTTTGCATGTAAGGCAATAATCTTGAGTTACCTTCTGTATCTTGTGTAAACATTGTAGTTACAATATCACTTGGGTGCATAAGAACAGTATCAGCATTAAAGTTCATTCCATTAATTACAGATTGAGCAGCAATAACAGCTAGGCCATTGTCAGGAATAACTAAAGTATCATCCATTACAGAAGTAGTGTAAGCAGTTCCGTTAGAAACGATAGTTCCGATTAATCCATTATTCCAAAATCTTACTACTTTTTCTTCAAACATTAAAAGAATTTCGTTGTATAACAATTCGTTGTCTACTTCAAATTCTTCTGTCCACTCGATGTGAGCAGCATATTTTTTACGCAAAGTAAGTGTTCTGATAAAAGTATCAGATACTAATGGTTTAGTACCACCTTCAGCAACTAATGCAACAGCTCCTTCAGCAGTAGCTTGTTCGTTTTTGATAATTTGTTGTGGAACTCTAGCAACTTGTCTGTTAGAAATTACATCTAAAATAAAGTTTTCAGGGAAACGGATTCTTGAAATTTCACTTTCAAATTCGTAGTTTTCGTTCAATGGCAATAATACACCTGTATCGTTAGAAACAGCAGTAGCAGCAGTATAAATAGCAGCAGCACGTTTAGCATTAAAGTTAATCTCTAAATCATTACCATTTCTAATAGCATCGCAAATTTCTTTGTGTTGCTCTTTAACCATTTTACGAAGTTGGAATTTTTCAACGTTTGAGATTTGTCTGATGTTGTTTTTTTCAACTTTCTCAACGTTTTCAGCAATACTTCTGATTTGCTCAGCAATAGTTACTACATTTCCAGTAGCATCTTTGCTTTCAGCACCTAATACTGAACGTAATGCTTGTTGCATTGATGTAGAATACGCTTCATCTTGCGCTTTTGCTCTTTCCTCTAAAGCATTTTCAAAGGCAGAAACAAATTTGATTTGGTTTTCGTCTAAAGCTGCACCATTTTTTTCCAATGCGCTTCTTAAATTAAATTTTTCCATTTTGTTGTTTTTAAAAAATTGTTATTTTATTTATATTTATCTCTACAACCTTTTCTTCTTCTTGAGTGTTCGTCACGGCTCTTGTTGCTAAAAGATTATGTAAATCAGTTATTTGTTCTGTACTAAATTTGTCCAAAACTGCTCTTTCTTGTAATTGATTAAAACTTCTTAATTGTGCATTTTCATCACTAGAAAATGTTACTAAAGATATTTCTCCTAATTTTATTTCTTTAAGGATATAAGCATCATTTGTAGCATCATATTCTGTTTTATCCCATATATAGTTAAATCCATAAGAAAGTTGTCTTAAAACACCTTGATTTACTTGATTAACCACATCGTCTGCATATCCTACACCTTCAATGACATCGCCTTCAAAATACAAACCATAATCATCTTCTTGTAATATTGTTGGTCTGCATAAAGGTTCTGTTTGTCTGTGTTGATTTAAAACTAATATAGGATTACCAACAGCAGTACCTATGCCTCTCGCATTAAGACTATTTAGTGTTGCACCTTTAAGAACAATCTCATTATAGTCATTCTTACTGCCCCAAACAATAGCATAGCCTTTTACTTTTCTGTCTGATGTTATTTCTAACCTAGCACGTTCTGCATCTAGTAAAGTAGATACTGGATTTTTAAATAAATCCCTTTGTGCTTTAAATTCTTTTACTTTATTTTCCATTGTATCTATCTTGTATTGTTAAATATGCTTTTTCAACATCTATACCATTAGCTTTTAATTTATCTAAATTGTCAATAAATAATCCATCTGCTTCCAATCCTGCCTTTTTATCCTCTTGTAATGCCTCAATACCTGTAAAATTAGGTGTAAAAGTCCAAGTCTCAGGCAAATAATAGATTTTATTTAAACTTTTAGCCGTATCGTAAGCAAAAGCCTTGATTACGTTCTGCCAAAACGATTTTTCAGCTATTGTTTGATTTGTAAAGGTTGCATTGTCTTTTTTAGGTATTAACTCCTTATTTACTCCAAATACACCCGCAATCTTAATAGCGTTCTCTAATGTTTCATCAAATGGCTCTAATTCCTTAATTGTACCTAAAGTTTTGATAAATTGTAAAGGAACGCTTGACATTCCAATAAAATTCTTATCTCCTATCAATCCATTTCTGTCTTGAAGGTCTTTAAGCATTGTATCTCTAGTTACAGGATCAATCGCTTCTTGCAGAGATGCACCACCACCCCCGACTGGAGCTTTTGCTAATATACCAGCATTGCCGTTTTTAGCATACACGTTGTATCTAGCCTGATAAACAGCTAGAATATTATTTATGTTTTTTTCACAAGCAAACAATGGACTTAATCCACTTCCTGTTTGTGTAATTCCTAAATTAGCCGTATGTAAAACATATCTAGGTTTAATCTGATGTTCGTAAAAAAAGAACGTTTTGTAATAATCTATTAAATCTGAAACTTCTTTCATCAAAAATGGATTAGATATTTGTTTACGCAAAACAGGTTGTGTAACGTTAGGCTTTAAAACCCAAATATTACTTATATTGTCGTAAGTAGGATTTACTATACTATCAGCTGTTTTTGTATAAACATAACTATTACCATCAGCTAATTCTGCAAATATGCTTTGGTATATAATATCAGAAAATCTATCCAAAGGATTAGGATTATTTAATAATCTTTTTAAATTTCCTTGTGGAATAATTATTTCTTTTGTATTTACATCAATAATATCATATCTTAAAGACGAACATCTTTCAGCAATAGCATCAATAGGAATAAAAATCTCTGCTATGGTGTTTGCTAACTCGTATGCATTACTTTGGCTAAAAGAAACTAATTTACCGCCATTAGCATTTTGCATATATTGGTTAAAATAACTCAACCAAGCTCCATCACTATCAGATTCGGCATATCCTCTTGGAGAAGTTTTTTTGTTTTTAAAGAAGTTCCAATTCATTTAGTATATATATAAAAAAGTATTACTCCCCATTAGGAAAGTAATACATTTATTATTAATTTTAATATCCTCTGTTATCACAACAATAGATTTTATTTGACAAATATATAATAATATTTTTAATAAATTATTATAATAAAAAAATTATCCGTATAATAATGCCTTGTATTTTATTTTTAAAATGTTAGCAGCACTAGCTAAACTATCAATAGCATCTTTTTTATGAGTATTCTGCCCTTCTCTCTCATAACTAGTAACGTGATTTATAAATCTTGCATATTCACTATCTCTTTGATAGTTTTCGTCAAATATAAAATGTTTCTTAATAAATTCACTATTACTCAAAATTCTTGCCTCTTTTGGTATAGTAACCGTAAATGGCTTAACTTTAGTATTATTACTCATATCTCGCTTTAATAACATAAAAGCAGCAGCTCCAATACCATTTACCTCTAAAAATACTTCTTCAATAAAATGCTCCCTACTTTTATCAATCAACTTCTCATTGATAATCTCAATTCCATCCTTTGAATGAATAATACTTTTAACAAAACACAATAACTTGCCTTCAATGATAGCAACGTGCATAAATGGTATAGAATAATAATCACCACCTGTGTTTGCTGGATCACCAACGGCAAACTTAAACACAATAGAACTTATCGGTATATTGTCAAAATTATAAAACTGTAACGATTGCAATGGTAATAACTTGCCAACTAAGTCTTGTGGATTCTGTTGATACTGCGTTTCAAACACATTCTCATCAATTTGACGAATATTATTCAATTCAGCCAATGTTTGCTTAAATTCCCATAATGCGTGTTCATTTCCGTACTCATCAACAGTTATGCATGGAATATCAATAAAAGTCCATTCTTCTTCCTCTGTTTCTTTTAAATAGCCAATTAAGTCATTTGAATGCAATCTCTGCCCAATTACTATAATCGGAGTTTCCCTACTGTTAGTTCTCGACCTAATCGTAGTTTCAAATCGCTCATTTACTCGCTGCCTCTTTAAATCACTTAGGGCATCATCAGGTTTTAATGCATCATCGATAATAATCGCCCCAGCAAATACTTTTGTCTGTTCAGGTAAATTTTCGAATATCTCTCTATCAACTTCTCCTGCACCAAAACCTGTAATCTGCCCACCCGTTGCAGTTGCATAAACCCCACCACCTCTTGTCGTATGCCACTTATTCTTACTAGCACTTGTCTTACTTATCTCAACATAAGGAAAAATAGCATTAAAATCATCACTCCCAACGAAATCTCTCGCACTTTCACTATTATCAAAAGCCAAACTCTGAGAATAACTCAAATGTATAAACTTACTACTAGGATTATGCGCCAAACCCAATGCAATGAAGTTTTTAACCGCTAATTCCGTTTTTCCATATCTCGGAGCTATACTTATGCAAAGCTTCTTTATATCGCCTCTAATTACCTTATCCAATGCATCACATATTATCTCGTGATGCTTATTAACCACAAAACTCCTTCCGTAACGCTTCTTAAAGAAATACTTGGTAAAAGTCATGCAACTAGACATTAACTTCGCCTGTACTACCCTTAACTGGTCTATCGCAACTACATCATTCATAATATTAGTTTAATGCAAATATAGAATTAGTTTTTTATAATCAGATTTTTTGAAAAAATTTTTTTTTGAAACCCATTTTGCAATTCGCAATTTGAAAATTTATTTTGTAAAAAAGGGAATTTTTGTGAGTGATTTTTGGTAAAAATTATTTTTGGTGTATTTATACTCCCTATCCCCCAATCCCAAAAGTTTTCCTATCCTATCCCTTCCCTTCCTACATTTGTATTGTGTCTTCAGCGTGTGTGCTATGTTGACTCAACCCGCGCGGTTGTTGACTTGTTGTTTTTGGTCCTTTGCACCTTTGGTCCTTTGTTTTCCTACAAATTTGGTCGGTTGTTGGTTGTTGGTTGTTCAAAGTATCACGTATAATGTGAAGGAAACCCGCTATTTTAGTGCGTTACTCCTTAATTTCGTTCAATATCATGTTAATGTTCTCTATTGTGAGCGGTGCGCTTCCTTTTACTTCACCTTCAAGCGTTAAACGATCGCCGTACTTCTTAGGCATTAGCTTTGACAATAACCACTTATCAGTATCGAGTATCAACCTGTCGCGCTGAACTGCTACGGGGTTAGGCTTGAGGTTGCCTTCTGAGTCTGTATAGAAGTCATTAGCTCGGTTGTGGCTATTGCGTACCATGCGCTCGGCTATTAGGTCCGCTCTGGCTTCGGTTGCGCGTGTGTATTGGTGAAGTAAAGAGGTGTCTTTTTCTATCATCAACATAAAACTTTTCTTGTCTAGTCCTATTTTTTTTGTTGCTTTAGTTAGGCTTTGTCCTTTGCTTTCTATTTCCTTTATGATCTCTTTAAACTTTCTTTCTCTTTCTTGTTGTGCTTCTTTGCTTCTGTGGTTTATTGTAGTTATACTTTTCGTAATTGGTTGCAGTTCCTTTGTCGTTTCCTTTGTACCTGGATTTGTTTCTTTCTTTGTGTTTGTTTCTGTGTTTGTTACTTTCTTATTCATAATTGATACTTTTAATAGATTTAACGCAAAGTTATATAAAAACTATCTTAGTTGTTTACTTTGGTTTTATTGTTTCTTATATAGTCTTATTTGACTTAAGTAGTATTTATACTTTTACTACCTTACTTTGTTGTATTTTCTTACAACTTTATTTATTGTTATGTTGTTAATTATCAATTACTTACAAATAAATTGCAATTATTTTAATGTTTTTTATAAAATACTTTAATATTTATTAGGTAGTTAATAATAATCAAGCTATATTTGTAGTGTAGAAAGGGAGTAATAATACTAACTTTTACAGTAGTAAAATAGAAAGCAACTTATCCTGTAACCGATAAGATAGCGTTAATGTCGAAAGGCGTTCGTTTCGCAAAGTGCATATTTATATATACTAATATTTGTTAGTACTGACGAGCTACGGAATAGCGAAATATAAATACTTTATTATTATGAATACTCAAACTTTAAAAAACACGTTAACGATTTTAGTATTATTTACAATCGTTTTATTAATTACAATTTATTCACCTATTAAATAATATAAACTATAAAAACTTAGAAACTATGACAAATTTACAACCAACAAAAGGACAAAAAAGCTTTTATAATAAAGCAAAATTAGAAACTTTTAACGATACTACTTACTTAATTAGTTATACGACACAAGTTGCGTTTTATAATCATAAAACCAATGTAATGACTGTAAAAGGCTATTATAGTCAAACTACAGCGCGACACATAAACGCTTTTTTACAACATTTTGGATTTAATCCATGTAATAAAAAACAATTAGAAAACTATAACAACTAATAATATAAAATATAAAAACTAAACAAAATGAAAGCAAAAGTAACTAAAACAGCAGTAAAAAACAGTTTCAACACTATTTTATCAATAGGCTATTGTGATATAGATAATTTAACCCGTTATAAAAACCCGTTTGGATATTCAAGCGGGATTAACGGTTGGGGTTGTGATTATTATAATATCGACGGGGTTTGCTTATCTACTGGCTATGATCCAATAGGGCAAAATGTAGATTATAAACTTATGCGCAAATTTGAAGCTAAGGCGCAAAAAATTTCACTTGATTATAACTTGGATTATAAAATAAGAGAAAAAAAAGTAAACAAATTATTAACTGAATTTATAAATAAGGCTAAAAATGAGAACTAAAAAACCAGCTCCAGGAATAAACACAAAAGTACAAATTACACTATTAACATTTTTTGTATTGATAGTTTCAATACTCATGCAACTATAAAAACAACTTTAAAAACTTAAAAACATGAAATTAGTAAATAGATTAAAAAAACATTATTTTGAAAAATTAGGTTATAATATAAGTGATTTTGAATTAAAATCATTTTATACAAATGGCAATTTAATTTTAAGTGATTCATTAGAAAATGAATTAATACAATATTTTGAAAACAATAACATAGAAAACTAATTAAACAACTTTTAAGGCGCTATTATAATAAAATAACACAATTATACTACTAATTTATTTTAGTGCCTTATTTATACTTTAAACAACTAAATTTTAAACTTATGTACATTGAAACTTATAAAAATAATAACATCTATAAATTTAACGGTTTTTATCAAATTGGATTAAACGGGGTAAGTTGTAGCAAATTAGATTTTTTAAAAATGTTAATCGACAAAACTATAAAATAATAAAACTATGCAAACTATAAAACAAATTGCCGATTTTAAAGTAAAAAATCTAAATACTGAATTAAAAAATACTAAAATTATTGCCTGTAATATGTATTACTTTAAAGGTTTACGGGCTGGAGCTTATTGCGAATTATATAATAAAAGCAATAAAAAACGAATTAAAATAAATTTATTTAATGATATAAATATAAACGAATTAATAAAAACTTTAAATAATTAACAAAATGCAAAAATTTACATTTATATACTACTTTAATCACTCAAAATTTGGTTTTAGTAATGAGATAACAATTTTAGAAAATAATAGCTTAAATGCGCTTAAAATAGCTCAAAATAAGATTATTGATACTTTTGGTATTAAAGACTTTAAAAAATTTACTTTTAAACTTAAAAATTAGAAAAAATGCAAACAATATATAAAAAAATAGGAATATTAAATTTTTTAGCAATAAAAAACTTTTACAATAATTGTGTAGGTAAAAATGATTTTTACAATATGATTAATAGACGTTTAAAATACAAAAAACCTTCAGAATTATCCAATTTTTTAATAAATGAATTTCAAATACATTGCAAAGATTTTGCAAAATATTAATCTTAAAAACTAAAAAAATGAAATATACCAGCACTTTAGGCGACTTAAAAAAAATATTAAGCAACTTAAAAAAAGAAAATAATCCGAATGATTCAGAACTAATAAAATTTTATGAGAATAAAATAAATACAGAAACTCAAAAAATAATAAATAAATTAACTAATTAAACTATAAAAAAATGAAATCAGAATTTAACAATAGTAAAAGAGGCGCAAGTGTAGGAATGTTTTATTTATATACATTTTTAGTATTTATATTTTTATCAATGCTTTGCAGTTGCTCAAGTCCTGAACTTGAAAAAAATGTAGCTCCTGAACTTTACCCAACCGAAAAATGTTTATTGTCCTGGATTGGTGAAGGTAAGATACTTTTAATAGATAAAAACCATACTTTACCCGATACAATTTATAAAAGTGAATTAAATGGATCAAAACAAATTGATTTGATAATTAGAGGCTATTACGAACTAAAAATTATAAATAGCAAAACTATAAACGTAATGCTAACTAATAAAAACAAAACTTTAATAAATTTTAACCAAAAAACAAACGGTTTAACATACCAATTTTTTAACAAATAAAAACTAAACAAAATGCAAACTACACTATTTGAAATAAAATTTTACGACGGGCGAAAATTTAACGTTTTTTGTGCCAATACTTCACAAATAAATAGATTTTTAAAATTTATCTTAAAACATCGTAGTAAAATTGAATATTGGAAAGAATTAACAAACGGTATTCATACAATAAAAGATTTTGAAAAAATTACTAATAACTTTTTAAATTAAAAAAAAATGAATGATCTATTCGAAACTCCTGAAAATTTACCTATTGAAATAATCGATTTAATGCATGAATTTTCAAAAATAAATAATAGTTATATTGCATGTAAAATAATGCTTAAAAAGTGCCTTAAAATTGGTTATACTTTTGATTATGGTTTTGATGGCATACCGTTTAATTTAAAAAAATTGTAAAATGTATAAAATAACTTATTTTGAAAATAAAAGTAACTCAATCCAGGTATTAATATTTACAGGAATTGAAGCGAAAACGAAAGCTATTTTTTGGGGCGAAAACAATATTTTGAACTTTAAAAAAAAATATATTACAAAAATTAATTAAAAAATGTTTGGATTAAAAGAAAATTTATATCTTTGTCAAAATTAATTTGGCTCGATACCTTATTAATTAAGGTGTGCCAAGTTGATTAAAAACCATAAAATCGCATACCCTAGTAAGTTTATCGAGCCACTTATTAGGGTTTTTTTATGGCAAATATATACTTCTTAAATTTTAATACTAGTTAGCTAAAATCTTTGTTAGCTGAAGCCATACGCTATTTAATGGTAAACTTTTTATGTAAATAAATTGGATCGTGTAAATTATCTAAAAAGATAAAAGAATTTCGGGGGGACTTTTTTCTTTTTTCTTTTTATTTTCTTCTAAAACTTGTTTTGTTTTTCTTGTTTCTTTTTAAAAGAGTGAAACATTACACAATAAAAAATAACTAAAACTATAAAAATATGAATGATACTAAAATAAAAAACTTAAAAAAATTCTATAAATTTTGTAAAATAAACGGTTTAAACTTTGCCAATATAGATTTTGAAAATTTAGATTTTGAAACTCCTGGAAATACAGAAAGTTCGTTTAAAAACCGAACTAATGAAATTAAAAGCCAATTTAACCACATTTTTAGCCTTCCTAATGAACGACAAAGAATTTTTAATAATGATTATAAAGAAATAATTTTTGAACCTAAAAACTAACTAAAATGAAACTAAAAAAACAAGAAAAAAAAGAAATTTTATTTGTATTTGAAGCTGGGATAAAATCTTTTGCTTTTATACTTTCAATGGCTATTTTATTAATATTAATATTTGAAAATTAGAAAAAATGGAAGATTTAATTTTAGAAAAAATAAACGATTATTGTAACGAGAAATATAATTGGTTTGACAATTATATAGAATGTAAAGATTTAGAAATTTACGATGATGATTATAATTGCATAGCTGTCGTAGATTTTGAAATTGAAGTTGAAGTTTATCGTAAGCCTTCATACGGAAATTATTTTGATCCGCCTGAAAATGGAGAATGTGATTTTATACTTTACGCTATTACTTTGCATGATTTATACAATTCAAAAAATAAATTATTGCCTAACTGTAAAGAAAAATTACAAAAATTACTCGAAGATAAAATTGGAAAAAAATTATAAATTAAACTGTCCTAAAAAATCGGACACTAAAAACTAAAAATTATGAAAACATTATTAAATAAAATGAAAAAAGAAAATTTAGAAAGTTTAGAAAACTATAAAGATAAATTTCCAACTTCTATAAAAAGTTGTTTAAAAGCATTAAATACAAAAAATTATTGGATTGAATTAAATATTGACGAAGCTCTTTTGATATTATCTTTTACTTCAAATAAAACTTTAGACGTACAAAATTTAACAGATTTGTTTATTGAAAATTAAAGTTTTTAATAAAATTGCTATGATTAATAATAATTAACTATATTTGTAAAAACAAATTAAACTATGAAAAAAGAAAAATTAAGAGATGTTATTTTTGAAATAACTAATCCACAGAAAAATTTAGGCGGTCGCCCAAAAGTATTTATTGACGATGTTTCAGAAACTTTGCCAATGTCAGTCCCTAGCAAACAAAAAGAATTTCTACAAAAAAAATGGAATTTAGATTTAGAAATATTTAGAATACAAAAATAACTTAAACAAACTATTATGAAAATTTACCAAAAATTATTAAGCATACAACAAAAAATTAATGGCTTAGGAAAAGATAAAAGTACATATAATTATAAATATGTTACTGGCGATAAATTACTTGGAGAAATTAAACCTATGATGAATAATTTAGGATTACTTTTAAAACAAGAAGTTTTATCTATTGAAAATACTAGACAAGATTACGAAACTAAAAACGGTTCTAAGTCTGAAATTTTATCAAAAGTTATGATGAAATTTACTTGGATTGACACAGAAACTGGAGAAAAAGATGAAAATTTATTTGGCGCAAACGGTCAGAATGATTGGGAAAAAGGCTTAGGAAGTGCATTAACTTATGCAGAAAGATATTTTTTACTTAAGTATTTCCATATTGCAACCGATGAAGATGATATTGATAATGATCAAAGGAAAACTTCTGCACCTGTTGTAGTAAAAGATGATATTACAGAATTAGATTGGATAAATTTGGCAAAAATCTTTGAAGATAAAAACGAAATTGTACCAGCAGAGAAATTCGACGCTATAAAAAGTGCGGTATATGGTAAAAATCCAAAATTTTATGAATATACTTTAGCAACTTTAAACAAACTATAACTAACTAAACTATTATGGAAAAAATATTATTTAGGGCATCGGGAATCGGTGCGCTTTTAACTGAAGGCAGAGGTGTAATACTTACTGAAAATCAGAAACAAACTTTAGCAGATTATAAACTTAGAAATTCAGGCGAAGGAAAACCTTTAACAGATAAGCAAAAAATCGATTTTGAGCTACTTTTAAGCAAAGAAAATGCAAAACCTACACTAAGTGATACAGCCAAAAGTTTTATTGAAAAAACGTGGCTATTTAATGAGAAAGGATTTTACGAAGAATTGTCTAGCAAATATGTAGAAAAAGGAAATTTTAATGAAGATGATGGAATTATTTTAGTTTCAGAAATTGAAAATTCTATTTACGAAAAAAATGCAGAACGTAAAACGATTGGGCATATTACAGGCGAAGCAGATATTTTTTGCACAATTAATGGAGTAAAGGTAATTAAAGATATTAAAAGCTCTTGGTCGCCAATGACTTTTATGAATGGTGATTTATCTACCATTTACGAATGGCAAGGTAGAGCTTATATGTATTTATATGATGCTGATGAGTTTCATTTGCATTATACTTTAACTGACTGTCCTGCACATATTTTAGAAAATGAAAAATGGAAATTGCGAAATAAATATGGAATTTTAGATGATGAAAATCCAACTATGCAAAGATTATTTAAACAATTAGAGCAAAATTTAGTATTTAGTAACGGAAACTATACAAAGGAAGAAAGAGTCAAAACTTTTAAAATTACTCGATGTAAAGAAAAAGAAGAATTACTTTTGAGCAAAATACCTATGGCAGTTGAATACTATAATAGTATTACTTTAAATCAAATATGATTAAACAAAAATCTTGTAAAGGTCAAGGAAAAGCATTTGGTTATGGATGCGGTAAATTAACTAACGTTGAAAACCGCATTTATGGTCTTGGTAAAATGTGCGGTTGTTATTCTGATTGGCTTTTAAATTCAGATATTGGTAAAAGTATATTGCAAAAATCAATTAGTAATGTACAAAAACCACGAATTGAATTAGAGAAAGCATATAAGGATAATAAAGAAAAAAAAGGCATTAATGGTGCTTTATTGGTTACTAAAACTTTAGTTCATGCATACGTGAGAAAAAGAGATAAAGATAAAAATTGTATTAGTTGCGGTTGCCAATGGAATGATAAATTTCAAGCTGGGCATTATTATCCTGGCGGTAGTTTTGAAACTTTAAAATTTCATTTAGATAATATAAACGGACAATGTGAACAATGCAATTTATTTAAAGAAGGTAACTTTGAAAACTACACATTAAAATTACCTGAAAGAATTGGTAAAGAAAGATTTGATAATCTTGTAAGACTTGCACAAATTGACAAACAATTTAGTAAGGTATGGAATTTAGACAACTTAAAGAAAATTAGAGAAAACATTAAAAAATTAAATAAATGAACGAACAAGAATTAAACGAATTAGAAGTAGAAGATTATTTAATATTTGAAACTATAAATGAAGAATTTAATAAGCGATGTTGAGGTTGATGTGGTTGCATATCACAAAAAAGGAATAATAAAAGATAAAAAGAAAAGAATGTTAAAAAGTGAGTATTTAAAACTTAATGATAAAAACTATTACTTCAGAGCATTTCAAATTAATTATAACACAACTATATTTTTAAAAGATGAAATTTACTAAACAAGACAAAGAAGATTACATTAGTTATTTGCGTGATGAAATAGCAAAAACAAAAGAATTAAAAGAAACTATTTTTACTAATCATTATTTACACAATTTACAAAACGAATTAACAAACTTAAAAATTAAATAATTATGGAAATTAAAGGAAAGATTACAAAGATTTTAGATCCTGTAACAGGAGAAAAAAAAGATGGTTCAGGAAGTTGGGTAAAACAAAACTTCTTAGTTGAAACTGAAGAAAAGTATAACAACTTATTTTGCTTTGAAGTATTTGGAGATGAGAAAGTACAAAACTTTCAAAAGTATAACAAAGAAGGTCAAGAAGTAAATGTTGAATTTAACGTATCTACAAATGAATTTAAAGGAAACTATTATACTTCTTTATCTGCGTGGAAAATAATGTCAGCAACAGCTCCTAAAGACGAAAAGTATAGTGGTAAAAAAGAATATACTGAACCTTTAGCGCAAGAAAGCGAACCATGGGATCTCCCTTTTTAGCATTATATTAAAATAATTTAATATATTTGCATTTGTAATGTTCTGGTGGGTTCATTACATTAAAGAATTATTTATTTATCCTTTAGGGAGTAAGTGCCACCACACCGAAACCTAAAGGATTTTTAATTTAAAAATTATGAGTGGATATATTTCATTACATCGAAAACTTTTAGATTGGGAATGGTATAATGATAAAAACACAAAAGTATTATTTATTCATTGTCTTTTAAAAGCAAATTGGGAAGATAAAAATTGGCAAGGCATTTTAATAAAAAGGGGAAGTTTTATAACAAGTATTGATAGTTTATCTAACGAGTTAAATTTAACAAATCAAAATATAAGAACATCATTAAGTAAGTTAGAAAAAACAAATGAAATTGTAAAAACATCAACAAACAAAAATACTTTGTTAACCCTTGCAAAATATGATGAATATCAAAATATAGAAGTTAAAGTAACAAACGAACAACAAACAAATAACAAACAACTAACAACTACTAATAATATAATAATTAAAAAAGAAAATATAGAACCAATAAATTGGCTTGTTCTTTTAGATTATTTTAATGAAATAACAGGCAAGAAATGTAAAGTAGTTTCTGAAAAAGCTAAAAGTCAATTTAAAGCAAGGTTAAAAGAAAACTTTACAAAAGATGATATTGCAAATGCAATTCAAAATGCTTTTAACGATAAGTATCACAAAGAAAATAATCACAAATATTTAACTTTAGAATTTATTAGTAGAGCTGATAAGTTAGAAAGATTTTCAACACAAAAATAATTATGAACAATCCAAAAGATAAAGCAGGAGATTTAATTGTTAAATTTTTAAAACATAGCAGAGCAGAAAAAGATATAAAACCAATACAATCAGCCAAGCAATGTGCATTAATAGCAGTTGATGAGATATTAGAAGAATTAAAAGAAGTTGGTAAAAGATTTCCTATTACATCATCTCCTTTTAATTATTACGAACAAGTAAAAAAAGAAATAAATAACCTATGAGAAAGATAAATAACATAGAACAAGCATTTGCTCAAATGAGTTATAGACTTGAGAATGGCAAATACGAGCCAAAACAGATTGATTTAGACGCTTATTCCTTTTTAGCTAATTGGGTTATGGAAAGTAAAAAACAAGCTCTTAAAAACGATGTTTTGTTTGCTAAGTTATTTTGTAGAGTTTTTGCTCAAGAAGTACATTTTTACAAAGGTGATTTTAAATTGGCACAAAAAACAATGCATAATTACTTAAAACATCCTATTGAATTTTACTACGAAAAGTTTACGCAAGAAGTAAACGATGTATTAATGAATAAATATATTAATGATTTAGGTATTACTGAAAAGCATCCAGCATTATTGACTGATAAAGAACGTGAATCAGAAAACGAACTTTTAAAAGATAAAATGATAATGGATTATTTTGAAGGAATATTAAAAGAAGATAAAGTATTTATTTCATTAAATAATGTTATCACCGAGTTTATTAACAAATATAAAAACTTACCATAATATGGAAATTTGGAAAAATATAGAAAATGAAAATTGCTATCAAGTAAGTAATTTAGGTAATATTAAAAGTTTAAATTATAAAAATACTGGATTAAGTAAAATATTAAAACAAAGCAATCATAGAGATGGATATAAAATAATTTCTATTTATATAAATAAAATAAGAAAAACAGTTAGAATACACAGATTGGTTGCTAACGCATTTATTGAAAATTCATGCAATAAGTCAGAAGTAAATCATATAAATGGAATTAAAGATGATAATAGAGTTGAAAATCTTGAATGGACTACTCATTCTGAAAATATCAAACATTCTTATAATATAGGATTACAGATAGGATTAAAAAGAAGTAATAATCCTAATTCTAAAATTACAGAAAAACAAATTAATGAAATTGTTAATAGCAATTTAACACAAAAAGAATTAGGTAAAATTTATAATATTACTCAATCTAGTGTTTCTTATATAATTAGGAGAGAAAAAAAATTAAGTTATGGAGTTTAAAATAGAAATACCCGATGTTAAATTAAAAACTGCAATAGAATCAATAGATGTAGATTTTAAAGATATACATATAAATTCAACAGTTAATTTAAAAACACAACCACAAAGACAACCTTTAGCTATTTCTATTGGATATGACGATATTCCATATAATGGAGAATATTATCCATTACGATTTGGAACATTTGGAAATATATCTATGATAAAAGGTGAGGAAAAAAGTAGAAAGACTTGGTTAAAATCACTAATTATAGGATGTCTTTTTGAAGGAAATTCAAATCACTATTGTACTGACATAAAAGGTCATAATTTAAAAGATAAATATATAATTGATATTGATTGTGAGCAAAATTATTTTGATAATTGGTTAGTGTCAAATCGTATTCCCAAAATGTACGGAACACCACAAAGTCCTGTTATACCTGACAACTACATAGCAATAAACTTACGTGAACATAATGCTAAAATTAGACGTGATTATCTTAAATGGCTGTTTATGGAAAGTGAATATAGAAATAAATTAGGAGTAGTTTCTATTGATGGTTATGTTGATATGCTTGACAACTTTAACGACTTAGTTGAATCAACAGAATTTACGCAATCATTAATGAAATACTCAACATTAAGTAAAGCTCACATTACAGGAGTACTACACCTTAATCCAGGACAAGACAAAGCAAGAGGTCATTTAGGAACTATTCTACAACAAAAATGTGAAACGGTTGTTATAATTAAAGATGAAGGAAGTTTCTCAAGCGTAACTTGTCAAAGAGGTAGAGGTAAAAAGTGGGAAGCATTTGGAATTTCAGTTAATAAAGATTGGCTTCCTTATACTTTAACTTTAGATAATCAAATTGTAGAAGCACCAAAAAGTAAACCAACATTTTAAATTTATATTATGGAATTAAAAAGAATTTTAAAAGCAGTAAATGAAGTTACTCTTATATCTGAAAATGATATTTTAAGTAAAAATAGATTAAAGGAAATTGTATTTGCAAGGCATTTATATTTTTATTTTGCTTGTGAAAAAACAAGGTATAGTTTAAAATCAATAGGAACTTTTATTAATAGAGATCACGCAACAGTAATTCATGGCAATAAAAGAATTTTATATGAATTAGAATATTATCCTGAAGTAAAACATATTGTTAAACGTATTGATTTCAAACTAAAGAATATTGACGATAAGTGGTTAAACTATCACATAATTAATAATAACATTAATATATCTCATACATTATGAAAGACAAATTTTTATCAACCGAACATTACATTGCTTACAACCAATTAGAAAACGATTACAAGAATTTTATTACTCATTATGATGATTATTCTAATTCTGCATCAGGAAGTGAAAACTATAACAAACAAAAATTTATCTGCATAAAGTATCTTGAAAGCGCAATAGAGCAAAAAAGAATATTGCAAATAGATATAGAAAGCGATTCAAAAAAATTATTTAACCTTAAATACAATTAATTATGAAAAAAACAATTTTAATTTTAGCATTGGCTGTAATGGCAATTAGCTGTTCAACAGGAGATAGTCCTCTCCAAGATTCAAACCTTACAAATTGTGATTGCGGACAAGTAATTCAATCAACTTCATTTAATGTGGTTAACGGTCAAGGTGGTGTTAGTGTATTTTCAGTTATTAAAATAAAAAACAACTGCACAGATGCAATAATACAAACACAAAGAAATGGAAATATACCTGTAGGCAGTCAAATATGTAATTATTAATCAAAAATCCCCTGTCTATGTCTGCGGACACCACAAACCACGATAGGGGATTAATTAACCAAACTAAACTATTATGAATTTTCAAATGTAATATTTTATATTTGTAAATACAAAATAAATATTAATTTATATTTATAGTAACTTATAAGTTACCAATCGTTTAAAGATAAACCCCATTATTTAGGGTTTTAATTGACACAGAAAGTAATAAAAAATCCCCAGTCTAACTCAATAGCTGGGGATTAATCTTGTCCCAAAAATACACTAAATTGGGGACTAAAATATTAAGTGTTTATACTTTCTGTAAGCAAAATAAATCGGTATTAATAAAAGCAACCACCATAAATATAAACAATTTTGTTTACGTTCAGTTTGTTTTGCTTCAACTACTTTGTTGGTTTTAACTGTCTTTAAACCCCTTTTTTGTACGTTATGCTGTACGTTTACATCTTTTACTATACTTATGTTAGATTTAGTTTTTTTACGTCTTATTTTAGCGTTTTTGTACGTTATTCCATTCACAACCATAGGTAATGTATCAGTTACTGGACATATCTCTATTTCATCACTTGTTGAACTGTCAACTATTTTAGTATTGTCTGTTAGAGTATTCTGTACTTTTATGGAATTAGATTCCACATTTGTCTGACTTTCTTTGGTTTCAGACTTTGCAACCTTTCGAGATGCACAAGAACTAAATAGCGTTACTAATACAATGGCTAAAAATAGCCATAAAAATATACTGTGTTTTTGTATTTTAATCATTTTAATGTCTTTTATAATATATATTTTATATGCTTTTTAGTGTTTTTGTATAATATAATATACAATGTTATTTCTTTTTAAGTTCATCTTCAAAAGCATAATCTATGTTACCTTCTTCATCAACAACCTCAATAATTTTATATTCTGTGTATAAAGGATGTTCTCCTTTTTCATAAACTTTACCAGTTAATGTTACTATAGTAGGTTGCATTTTTGCATAAGGTCTGAATTGATACTTCATAAGTTGATTTGTATTTTTCTTGTTTCACATCCCATTTTATGTACTCCATCTGTTTGATGGCATTTAGGACAGTAATTACTTTGTACGCACTTTGGATAGGTACAATAGTCTAAGTTGCATATTTCACCTTCACGTTTAACACCGTTTAGTTTGCAGTTTTTACTGTCGATACCATTTGGGTTAAAGTAATCACATTTATCTTCACCTTCTTTTAAAGTAAACCCGCCATAAGATTGGCAAAAATCACTAGGTTTTGCCGTAAACCTATAACAGTAATTTTTTGAAGGGCATAGTGCATTAGCACACATTGAAATATCGGGCATAACTTAAAATTTAAATTCGATTATTATAAAAATTAGTGCTATTGTAACTTCTTCGTTTGTAATTACAATTCCTAAACTAAAGCACTTTGCAAAGTTGATTGTTGTTTTCATTTACTTAATTTTTGGTTAATGATTATTCTATAAACTTTATTTACTCTTTCTGAATTTACACCTCTATTGTAATAGAAGTTCAATACTCTTTTTATTCTTTGGTATGGTGATGCGCTCATTTTCCGTTGTTTACTAATTTATACCATAGCTCGTTTACTATCCATTTTATAACTTCCCAAAACACTATTATTAATATTGTTTGCATACTTAAAATAGGTGGGTAATTCGGGCAACCTGCCCATTATCTTTACAATGTAAAAATCCTTCAACCGCTTTAGGGCTATGCTGATAACCTTTTTTATGATGCCACGAATCCGTACCACTTGGACTTCTTAAACTTTCAACAGTAATTCCGATATAATCTTTACTCGTTTTATGATGAACGTGATGCGTATAAACGTAACGGTGTTTAGTATTGCTCCATTCGTTTGGATACTCAACTGCCATTAATAATGGTAAATCCATTTGCTTAGCACCATCGCCATGAGTTGTACCAATCAAATTGTTATGATATTGAAATGCTTTTCTATGCGAAATAGAACAGTCAAAAGTTATATTCTCGCAATTTTTAAAATACGTTTCAATAACTTGTGCCAAAAAGAAACCATTTGTATAGTCGTGATTGCTTGGGTTAAACGTAAAATGAACATCAGCAACCGTTAAAAGCATCTCTAAAACATCAACGTAAAGTTGTTTAGCGATTAAAAAATTAGAGTGCCACATACCATCTGTGTCTTGTGGTGTTCCGCTTGTTGTTGTTCTGCCTGGATTGTCAATGTGTAATATATCGTTACCACCAATGAAAAGTATCTTATCTATATGAAACGATGAAACCTTTTTTAAGATGCCTCTAACACCCATTAAAACTCTTTGTACAGCTATTTGGTTGTTATAGCTTTCACCACTTTCAAAAGCAGAGCATAACTTTCCTATATGTATGTCGGCTGGATCTATAACTAACAAATAACCTTCGCTATTTTCTATGCGTTCCAATTTTGGGAACTTTGGTATATAGTCTTGTAAGTCTTTAATTAAAGTATCTCGCAAATCTGATAAAAGAGTTTCTTCTTGTTTAACAAATAAAGGATTGGTTACTCTTATACTTTCTGTTTTGCTTTTCAGCCATAACATTGGAGTAGTACTTACATCAACACCTAAATTTGTACAAGCATCAACAATACCTTGATTGCTTCTAATTTTGCTAATAAATTTTCGTAAGCTTTCTAACTCTAAATGTGTACCATTTGGTAAAATAGTATGTGCAATTGTGATATTTTTAGGTTCTGATAATGATTTTACAATAACTTCTGTATAGTCATTCCATCGATTATAAGCCATAATTGTTTGTTTTAGTTTTGTAAACGTATAAATAAATTAGTTTTATACACTACTTTTAACATAATTTAGAATGATTCTCAATAAGTAATTACACTAATAACAACTCTTTATATTCTAAAAGTAAATTTTTTCTATCATCAATACCATTTAATCCGCCATTAATTTTTTTTGTGATTGTCAAAATATTATCTGCATCTGCAAGAACATTTAGTTTCTTTTTATTCCAAAACCACAATGCAGAAATAATAGCGTTTGCTTCTTGTTCTAATAATTCAGGATTATTTAAAAAATCAATTTTTAAGTCCTTACTAATTTCTGAATAATTTGCACGACCTGTAATTTGAATATAGCCCCTTCCTTTGTATTTTAATCCATCACCAGCAAATATATTACCTAAATCTTTACGACCTTCATACTTCTTAAAATATGCATTATTGCCTAATTCTTTTAAGTATTTAAAACCACCACTTTCGTGATGTAATTGAGCCATAAAATGAGCAACTCTTAATGGAGTATTAATTTCGTATTTTTTAAATAAGGTTTTATACTTTTGGTCTAATCTCATTTATTTGATTTTTTGTAATTTTCAAATTGTTTTTTAAGAGCTTCATGGTCTTTTTCCAATACCAAGTATTTACCTTCTAATTCGTTAAATTTATCCTTCCAATATTTTGATGCTTCTACTTCTTTTGCATAAGCTAAATACAAATCATTAAACTGCTTTTGTAAACTTCTAACATCATTTCTTAAATCTGAAATATCTTTAGTTTGTTCAACATTACAAGCTCTTAATTCATCTCTATCAGTTTTTAAATCTTCAACTAATGCATCATAAATATTTTGAACCTTTGTTAAAAAGTCACCATTACTATTTTTTAATTCTACTTTTTTAGCTTGTTTACCACCAAAAACCCAAGCTATTGGGATTGATATTGTACTAACTATTGCAATCCAATTTTCTGCTAACCAAATCATATTATATAGTATATGCTGCTATTTGTCCTCCAGTTGTTGCTACTGTTGCAGCATTTTGTAATCTGTCGCCAATACTATTAGCAGTAAATCCACTTGCAATTAAGTAATTCCAAAAGTCTGATGGTGTCATTAATAATGTTCCAGTTGTTGCATCTACTAAAACCCCGCTTAATACGTTTGCAGCACTTGGCACTCTTAATGTTCCCGTTAGTTCACTTGATGCACCGTAAGTAGTTCCAAATCTTACATTTGCAGCAATTGGATTTCCTAAAGCTACTCCAGCAGCATATAAAATTCTGTTACCGCCAGTACTTATTTGATATAACCAACTTGATGTAGCACTATCTATTGTTACCCTTGGAGCTACAATTGCCATGTTATTACTTGCGTTTACCACGTTTCCACTTACTTTTACAAATGTACCCGCGGAATAATTAGAAGTTAAAGCAAAAGACGAATATATCGCAGGCGCAGACGCTCCCGAAGTAATTGTACCCGTTATTGATATTGTTGAAGCGGTTATTGAATTATAAATTGCGGGTTGAACAGGCGAAGCATTTACATTCCCTATTTGATTATAATTAACAGCTCCCCCCATATAAATTGCGGGCATTGTACTTGCGTTAGTATTTCCCGTTATGTTTATAGTTCCGCCAATTATTTGGATAGGAGCAGAACTTAAAGCCAAATTCGTTGAAGCTGTAACATTACCTGTTATGTTTATAGTTCCCGCCGTAGTCATTAATAAAGTATTACCATTACTTGAACTACCTGCCATTGTAGAAGAAATATCACCTATAATATTTAAAATCCCTGTTGAAGTTACTGATATTAACGCCCTACCTGCGGTGCTGTCAATATTATAATTTCCGTTTAAACTTAAAATTCCCGTTCCTGAATGTCGAATGGCATTGTAAGCGCCTGTTGTATTTATAAGTGTTAAAACACTACCGTTAAATATAGCACTATTCCCACTTGTTAAAGTCATTTCAAGCGTTGGGGTCGTTGAACCTACATAAATTGCCTGTGCAGAAGTACAAGTTAAATTACCGCCATTTGCATAAATAAATTGACCGCCAGCCGAAATAGTAGGTGCTGTTGCATTTAGTGTATTCCTTATTGATAAAACTGTAAAACTGCTATTTATAGTAACTGTAAAACCATTTGAAAATACATCGTCTGTTGCGGTTGGTAAAGTACCACCATCCCAAGTAGCAGTATTATTCCAGTTACCACTTGCTACTGCATATCTAAAAGCCATAATTAAATATTTTTTTCGTTAATAAACGTTTGCAATGCACCCATAATTGTCGCTGCTGCATTTATAGCATCTGTATCTCCGCTATCGAAAACATCCAAATAAGTTATAGGAATAGAATTGTCGGCTAAACTTACTGAACTTCCATCTTCTAAAACTCTATAAGGTGTTAATCTCATAGCAACACTTGCACCTATGTCAGTCGGTTTAACTAATGGAGATATTGCTAAATTTACTAAAAAGTATGGATAAACATTTCCATCTACTGTAATCGGGTTTGTACTTTGTATTGGCATAATTTCTATTTTTAATTATATGTTGCTGATTGTCTATTTGTCCAAGCTACGTTTGTGGCAGTTGTAATAGTAATTGAACCACTTGCAGTTATTGTTAATTTTTTTATTGTCCATACTGCCGAACTTTCTGCACTTCCATTTGGAGCCGTTCCACAATAGTTAATATTATTATTTGATGAATTATTAGCGTTCCTTCTTTCACTAACTAGTTGGTTTAGATTTTTATTTTTCCAAAGTGATGTTGCACTATCGTAACTTAATAATTGGTTATTAGCTACGCTGATAAGAGATACATCGTGTAGTTCTTCTAATTCAAATCCATTTTGTATACCTACCTCAATTTGACCTAAAGTTGGATGAGAACGAGTAACCTTTCCAACATAAACTAAATGTGTAGGTGCTAATGTTCTTGTACTTGTATATGTTCCATCAGTAACACCACTTAAATAAAGTTGCGCTCCTTCTGTAAATGATGAAGTATCTAATCCGCTTAAATCACCAATGATAACGCAGTTTCCAACTCCATTGTTTAAAATGTTTGATTGCAATAATCCAAATGTTCTTCCACTTAAAGCATCAGTTGTAGCTATTGCTTTTGACACTAATGGTTTGTTTCCATTTGCACCACTTATATAAACTACTGTACCTTTTGTTAAAGTTGCACCAGTCATATTTTTAACCTCACGTACTAAAGTTGATGCTTGTGAAGTAGTTGGAATATCTAAAGCAGTAATATAAGGATTTACACCATCAGCACCATCATTTGTTAAATCACTTGTATTTGTTGGAATATCAGAAGTAAAAGCAATAGTACCATCACCATCTTGTAATATAAAATTTCTAACGTCAGATAATAATGATGCATCTAATTTTGCTATATTATCATCAGCATTTATAAAAGATAAAGAACTACTTGATTTATTTGCATTAAAAACTTCTTGTGTTGTATTATTTTTAAAAGATAATCCTAAATATGACCAATTTAAATAACCATAATTTGCATCATCATTATTATATAAACCTAATGCATTAACTTCTATATCAGTATTTGCTTCGCTACCAGCAGCAGCTACTTGTTGAAGTGTTGGTATTCCACTTACAAAATCCCAAACTGCTTCACCTTCTGTTGGGTCACTACAAACATATAAATCACCATTGTCTAAAATCCATCTTGTGTTTTGAACAAAACCTTTTGTAACATCATCTGTAACTGTTGGTGTA
>Ga0181346_1000074_pt1 | contig 38338 bp, 29 predicted proteins | sample Su13VDMM15DN_FD_130100 | JGI IMG/M metagenome (GOLD analysis project Ga0181346, IMG submission 130100) | Freshwater viral communities from Lake Michigan, USA - Su13.VD.MM15.D.N | ecosystem: Environmental > Aquatic > Freshwater > Lake | place: USA: Michigan | collected 2013-07-15 | reverse complement strand
CTTTGTTCGGCCCATCTTCATAATATTACCTTCTTCTAATTCATCTAAATCTACATCAAACATTTCTAAAGCCATGTCATCTTTAACATCAGTTAAAGCGTCATCTGCTAATTCATCGAGCCTTTCATCTAATATTCTTTTGGCTTCGAGTAAATCATTAGAAAAAATGGCATCAATTAATGATCTCATTATGGTGCTAAAGCGTATGGACCATAGTTAAATGCTGCTGGATCGGTCAATTGACCTTTGTCATAATATTTGTTATTTTTATGCAATTCAATAATTATTGTATATGCTGCATTGGCAGTTGTACCCACAGTTTTAATTGTTACGTTACCTGTAGGACCAGTTGCATTGTTTCCAATTGATGGAAACTGGTATTGTGGATTAGTATCAAAAACACCTACACCAGCTGCAACAATAGTTTGTGATGTTGTTGTGCCTTGCCACTTTAATTGTAGATGACCAACTTCAGCATCTACAGAAGCAAGAATTCTTGAAATAGTAAACGCAGAATTGGCTAGACCAGCAGGAGTTGTATTGCCTGTTTGATAGTAAGCGCCATTGGCATTCAATGCACCAAATAATTTTAATGGTTCAATGATGACTGTTTCATTTTCGTCAGAATCAATAATACCAATACGTTTAATAACGGTTCTAGAATTAGTATCGACTAAAGTTTGTATGCTATTTGCGATTGCCATTTTTTTATCCTATTGAAATTCTAATGGTACTGTAGAGGACCATTTCATTGCTGTATATGGTACGGTTACATATTTATCTAATTTATCCACATAGTATAATGCCACCCGTTGACCATCAGAAAACTGTCTAACAGATTTTCTTCTCATCATTAGAACGGCTGGAGGATCCATTTGAGTTTCTTTTTTCTCTTTGGCCTCAGACATTAATTGTTTAAGTGTTTTCAACTTCTGTTTCCTGTTGTTCTTGGTCCAACTCTTGTTGTGGAGCAATTAAACTGTGTGCAATTTCTTGTTTCTTTGCTTCAATATGATCTGCCACTCTATCGTGAATTGCCGAATACAAAGCATTACGGAACTCTACGCCGTTATCATCGTGTGCAAAATCAATAATTTGTCTTGTTGTATCTGTCATTTTTTAATCTCCATTCCAATATTTATAATATTCGTTTCAGTTTCACCAATGTATTGGTTTCTTCTTTAACACTTGACTTGGCGGCCGCTTGTTGGGCCAATTCTGCCTCATGCTCTTGGTCTAACGGATGTTGTGGTTGTGATGGTACTTGTGACATCATTTGTGCTTGTGCCACATCATTGGTCACACCAACTGGTAATCCAAGGCCTGCTTCTTTTTCTTCGTCCATCTCAATTTGCATCTCTTTAATATCATCATCATTTAGACGTAGAACATTTCTTTGAATCCATGATTGAGAGAAATAACGACCAGTATATGGGTCGATTGTTGCCAACAGAGCCAATCTTTCTTTCATTAATTCGGCATCTTTGAGTTCAGTAAAGTTATTATCTTTAATGAAATCATAGTGAATGTTAGTTCTAAAATCTTCCCATTCTTGGTCTGTACAAATACCTTTTAATACACATTGTATCCGTAACGCTTGGTCAAATAAATCAGAGAAACGATTACGTAAACGGTCTACAAATTTAGCAAACTTTAATTCGTCACGGGTAATCTCATTGGTACGACCAAGAGAAAAACCAGATGTTTCTGGATTCAAACGAGATACAGGAACATTTAGTGCCTTGTATAGTTTCTTTTCAAAGTATTTGACATCTTCCAACTCACCTAGATTTTGACCACCAGGTAATGTAGTAATCTCTGTACCTTTTCCACCTTCACGGCGTGGTAACCAGAAATCTTCCATCATGGATAAAAATTTACGGTCATCACGGACTTCACCTGTGTTGGCATCGTATACAAGTTTATTTTTGTATTTTACCATAATGTCACGAAGGTATTGTTCTGCCTTTAACTTAGGTAAATTACCCACGTCAATATAGAAAATACGGCGTTCAGGTGCACGTGAGATACGATAGATAACAGTTGCATCTTCAATCATGCGTAACTGATTGAGTGGTTTAATTGCTTTGTGTAGATATGATAGAACTACAGCACGGCGAGAATCCATTAAACCAGAAACCACAGAGATAATAGAATCAGTAGTAATACGAACACCAACAGGACCAAAATTAGAAGAAGTACCAGTGTTAACTTTGTCGTTATACAGATAATACTCATTAATTACCTTCATAACTTCTACGCCAGTGCGCTCATCTTTTGTTTTTTTCATCTCACGTATTTTACGTAACTTACGTGGATCAACGTATCGTAATTCTTTAACACCTTCCATAGGTTTGGTTTGATCCACTATGATGTGGTAGAATAGGCGACCATCAACATAGTACCTACGGAAAATATCTTGTGCCATATTTTTATAATTCAAAAGTTTCATTACTGTTTCAAATTCAGTTTTAATGGCATTTTTAATTTTGTCTGGTTGTTTTAAATCGTCCAACACGATTTGAAGAATCTTACCATCATCATCTTGGCAAATTGCTTCACCAACAATATCATCAATAGCAGATTCAATTTCTGGCTGCATTGCCATTTCACGGTAACGTGAGATAAGTTCTACATCATTTTTTGCTGTGCCGTCAAGGTCAACGTATGTTCCATAATAAGCGGCTGAGGTAATTGTGAGAGCGCCATCATCGTTTGACGGAGGCGTAAAAGATTGTTGCACCGTTTGGTCATCTTCGACCTTATTTCGTGCAATTGTGAAACCAAAAAGAGAGAATTTATTAGCTGCCATATTGTGTTATTCCAATTCAAAAAAACATAATGAGAGAGACCTTGGTCTCTCTCGTAAAATAAAATAAATTAACTTGTTGTATCTGTTTCCCACCATTGATATGCGAATGTTACTGCGTATTCTTCAATAGTGTCGTTAGAACCCCAATCTAAATCAATGGGGGCCAGATCAAGTGGATACAATCCAACAAATTTGTAAGTTTTCAATGTGTCGCCAGTTTTTCCATACTGTGTAACTAATGCATCTACGGTATAACCAGATGGACCAGCTGCAGCACCTGTACGGACATTGCCTGCGTGACTATTGATGCCGTTCATCCACGATTCTAAAGCTCTACGAATTGTGAAATCTTCGTCATTAATAATCTGTAATGTCCAATCAGCAAACTGTCGATTACCAGCAAATTTTAATTCTCGGCCAAAATAAAATAATGGTACTTGGCCAATTGTTGAACCAGGCAACTGAGCAGTTTTGGCCATAAATGTGGTTTTCTGACCGGCTGCTGTGCCATTTTCTGCAATTGTTGGAAAAGTGAGCGTGACTTGAAATAAATTGGGACGTGCACCGTCACCAATCAGATTTGCTCTAAATTCTGCTACGTTGAATGCCATTTGTTTTCTCCTATATCGTGGTTATTTATTAAGCTGCACCAACGACTTCAGTAAAATCAACACCAGTTCTTACTGCAACAAAGTTCAACTGGATAAAGTTGATAGAACGAGCAGGTTTAATATAAATGTCACCAACAAACTGGTTGGAATCAATAACTTGTCCTGTATTATTTGTTGTATCACAAACAACACGGAAGTCATAGATACCACGGCGACCTTGAATATCACGAAGGAACGGTGTTACTAATGCTACAAACTGAGCACGGGTAAATTCATCATTAAATTCAAACAATGAATACTGAGCAGCTTGAGCAATTGTTTTTTCTAACACAATAAACAACCTACGGACATTGATACGGTCAAAAGCAGAAGGTTTAGTTTGTAATGTTTTGTCACCATACAATACCGTGCCATTTCCTGGGAATGTGGCCACAGGATTTACGCCTTGTGCATACAGAGTATCTCTATTTGTTTTGGTTGGATTCCATGCTAAACGCACAACGTTCTTTAGATTGCCACGATTGAAACCGGCAGGTGAGAACCATGGATCACGAACATTGTCGGTGTTAACACAAAGACCGGCAATATCACCGTTCAATGGTATCCAACGATAAATGTTGTTGTATTTGTCAAACATATATTTCCAACCAGAATCAGCAACAGCATAAGATGTAGAACGACCAAGAGCTGTGTTCCATGCTGTAATATTGGTTGTTTCATTACCAGCTTGATTGATAACGTTAGCAGAAGGAGGCGAAATAAATGCCAAACAATCTTTACGAGCACCAGCAATATTGTCAATTACATATTGTTGAGTAGCAATGTTGGCATCACCAGTTAATACTAAAGAAATATCAACTTCATCAGCATTTTGGAATAATCCATAAGCTGTTTGTGTATTTGCTGTAGATGGAGCATCATCTGCGCCACCACTTAAACCCAACAAAGGTGGTGTAGTAAATACAAAATATGTTGTATTTGCCAAAGGTCTACCCCATGTGTTTGCTTCGAGGCCGGTTGGCAAAGGATCAACGGCATAAATGAATTTTGAATTATTAAAAATTACATTTTTATAATAATTAGAATTGCCTAAAGCATCAATAGCATCTGATCCTTTTGACAGATATGGAAAAATTTCTAATACTGTGTTACGAACACCTGTAAACAAACCGCCGGTGTCCATAACAATAAAATGTAATTCATCGTTAGTTGCGCCAGCCGCTGTAGCTTGAGCTGAAGTGCCTGGAGCTCCGTTAAAATAAGAAGAAATACCAATTCCATTAATATTCCATGTGGAAAAATTTGATCCTGCGTCTATCAAAGAAACAGTCAAAGAATTTCCTAAACCACCAGAATATCTGGCAAAAATTGGACCAGCAGCAGAACCAGCGGTGCCAGTTAAATAGGCTGCCTGAAATACATCTTCATTTGGAATCTGTAAAGCTGTACCGCTTGTATTGGCACGAGCATTACGGCCAGCGGAACCAACGGCACGAGCAACAGTTAAGTTATTACCATAAGCTAAGAAAGAAGCAGCAGTAAAAAATGATGTTGCTGAGTTGCTGTCTGGTGTACCAAATACACTTGCAAGAGTAATCTCGCTATCTACTTGAATTCTTTTTTGTGCTGGACCCCATTTGAAATTTCCAGCAAAAGCACCGGCTGTAGTTAGTACTGAAGGTACGACTGTGGTTAAGTCAACTTCAGATACATTTACGCCTGGAGAGATTTGAAATGCCATTTTATTATCTCCTTGAATATGATGTTATATTGGCAATTAAGATACCATACGAATATTTATGAAAGGCCATATTTAGAGATTTCTCATAGCGTCTTTAATAAATTTTGAATATAGTTCGGAACCATCGGCAACTTCCCACAAATCTCCGTCCATATTTTCATACCGTTCACCCAGTCCGTCATCAATAATTGGAGCCGGAAGAACTTCTTCATCTAACTGATTCATATTTTCTAACTGAATCTGTTTACGAATATCATGGTTTACGATGTCTTTAAAGTATTTTTGAGTGGCCACCCAAGCAAAAAGTACCAAAGTCATTACTAAATCATCATTATTATCATCTTCTGCAGCAAATGATGTTTTACTTGCTACAAAAGTTGTCAGTTCCGAGATGGTATCAAAATCTGGAATCAACAACTTATCACCTTCAATCAATGTTTTTAAATTGGAACAACCAATTCTTTTGACCGCCACAGACATTTTAAGGCCCATCTGTATGCCTCGGCCAAATCCACTATGCAACTGCTGTGGTTTTTTGTTTCCTGTAAATACTTTCCAAAGATTCTCATACTCTAAATCTTGGTGTATGATGTCGGCTACCTGTGGATTGTTATTAATTTCAACCAAAATATAGGCATCATTATAATACCGAGCGGCATTGTGAATAACCGTAGGGAATAATATGGGTGAAATTGAAGAACTCTTATACACTGCCACCTGTTTATATGGTGTTGATGAAATATCAAACACAGAAAATGCTGAACAGTCTAAATTACGACCTTCTGATACATCCACGGTAATACAATATAGATGGTCTTTGGTAATTTCATCGTCACCTTTAATCGGATGTTCATAGATTATCATCTTATCATGGTGAGCAATTGGCGGACTGTAAGCCATCTTCTGTAACTTGGTGCCAGCAATAAGAGTATTGGTAGAACCTAAAAACTCGGTTTCAAACTCCTGTCGAAACTGGTGTTCAGAAGTATTACGAATCGTTTCTTCTTTCCAATCATCATCACGACCCGGTACCATCGACCAATGCACCTCAAATGGTACATAATTGTTTCGTTTATTGATGGCGTCTGTCCATATCTTATAGAACAGATTCATGCCGTTAGGTGTAGAAACAATAATAATCTTTGTTTTTGTACCAGCAGTAATAACAGGATAAACTGAGGTAAAGAATTCTGTGGCAATATTAGATGGTACGAAAGCAAACTCATCTAAGAATACAATGTTAAACGAACCAGAACGAGCCGCAGAAGATGACGTGGAAGAAGCGATGATAACTGATCCGTTCTCCAGTTCTATTCGACCTTTGTTCCATTCAACCACACCTTGTTGTAACCACATAGGTAGATTCTCATACGCCAACTGTAACTTACCAAGAATACCTCGAGCAGTTTCACCACGGTTGGCCAGAACAGCAATTGATTGTGCGTCTTGAAAGAGTATTGTCCAAAGAAGATACGCCACCGTGGTGGTCGTTTTACCCACCTGCCGTGGGCATTTCATAATAGTAAAACGATTATTGTGAAAAGTTCGTATCATGTCTTGCTGAAAATCATACATTCTAAAATCAGTTACACCATCATCTAGTGTGATAATTTTAATGTACTTGGCAAAATAGATAGGATCTCTAGAACACTTGATATATTCATCAACTTGATCTTGTGTGAAATTGACTTGAACTCCTACTCGTTTGAGTAGAGGGTTGTCACGGTAACTTTCTTTATTCTTTGCTGGCATTGTTCTTCAATAGTTTGCTGAGTTCAGAAGTTGAGCCAACAAAAATTGCTTTATCAATATTGGTATTATTTGTTTCTTTTTTAATGCCTTCCATCTCACGCATTTCTTTTTGTATCTTTAATAATCTATCATTGGCTTCGGTCATGTTTTTTAATAAACCAGAATACACCTCAAATGCTCTTGGGTGTTGGCCAGCTTTGGCAATATTGAGTATTTCTTCCATGGCGTCTTTGCCTTGGTCAATAATACCTTGAAGATTTTCTTTTGATTGTTGATAAGCATCATTTAAATCTTGTTTAATATCTGCTTCATTATACTTGACGGACATTACAGGTAAATTTATTTTTTCTTCTTTAACTGTGGGTGTTACGTCAAATATTTGTTCCATGCTTTTTTCAAAATTGTTCATTATGTATTAGGGAATTCTGTTATTGTGGTGGTATATGTATAATCAACGTTGGCGTTTGCAGTATTTGCTGTGGTAGGATTAGGCACAATTGTAATTGTGGCCATTTTTTCTGCTGGTACAACGTAAGAAGTGAACTGATAATTGAATTTGTTTTTGTGCCTATAATGCGTGCATCGGATACAAAATTACCCTGTATGTTGGTCAAGTGTAATATATTATTAGTCCACAAAATAACTCGACCAGATGCCGTAGATTCTTGTGCTGAATAACCTTGATACACAATTTCACCAGTTTGATATGTTCCTGTACCGGTGTTGGCCATATTAAATTGAACAACATCAGTTGATAAAATATCGTTATATATGTTTGTAATTGAAGTTCTAATTTGACCTGTTTGTGTAGTTTTACCAAACACATAACCTTTAACAGTAAAACTTAATGTCCAAATAATCATACGAGTTTCGGAATCTTTATCACCTTCATAAACAATATCATGTGATGTGCTATTTAATACAATAGGTATTTCTTTAACAATACCCATTTCAGGAATTAAATTTAATTTAATTGTATAATCTGGTGCAAAGAACGGTAAAATATGCTCAATGATTTGTGTACCATCTTCTATGTTTCGTACATAGATGTAAAGATTAAAATCAAAATTATATGGTACAGGATTATATTGTGAAATTAATCCAGTAGTTGTTTGTGCAAATTGTTTAAAATTGGTATTTTGTTTACGAGAAGGATCGTAAGAAAGACCGGCCATTTCAAAAGACATTCTTGGTAATGCTATTTGAATTTTTTTATCTAAAGTTGGATCATCGTCTAAACGTCTTACATATAATTCCTTTGTTGCATACACAATAGGTACCAACATACGTTCAGCTTCTGTTAAATCTGGATTATAACGAACTAGGGTAATATTGTCGAATAGGTTACCAAACCCAATAACCATCTTTCGAATAATTCGGTTATATGAAATATTGGCCATTAAATTTCTCCAAATGGATTAGTTTCAGAGAAATCTATAATTGCGTCTGCTTGAGTATTAATATACTTATTGTCATAACTTTCATTATAAGAATTATCTAGTTGTGAATCATAAGAAGTTAATATGTAACGTGCATTACTTGATGCACCAATAATTACAACATTGTTTGTAAACGTACCAGAAATATTGCTGATCATTAAAGAATTGGCCGATGGTGTCCAAGCTTGTACGATTGCCACACAAGTAGCATTGGCTTGAGTTTGGTCGGCTGCCTGATATACTGTTTCGTTTATTGTATAATTGATTACGTTACTAGTTTTTGCTCCAGTAACCAACTTAATCATGTAACCAGAATCACTAACAATCATATCAATATCGTTAACACCAGTATCGATAATCTCTTGAGCATACTTGAATTTCTCAAGACGCAACTCATAAAAATATGGTTCTTTACGACCTAACATATGAAAATCTTTTGCTTGTTCCGTAAATGTTATTTCATATAATTCACCAGTACCATTTAAGAATGGCACATAAACCAAATCACCTTCTCTTGGACGTGTAAATGTATTTTGTGGAACTCGTTGTTGAAATGACCTACGGGAAACAGATACCGTCACCACATTTTTAATTTCTAGGCCAAACTTAGAAAAGAACTCTTGTTGACCTTGGTAATCCATTACGTCACCAGAAAGGTACATTTCTAATGGAAAAGCTGATTTGAATTTTTTAACTGGATCTTCACCATATAATATATCTCTATCTGCCGGATTTTCTATAGGCAAATAGAATGCATCAAAACCCATGATTTGCATGGATTCAACAATCAGATCCTCTATTACTCTTTGTTCGGCAGTAGAGTTGTAGTTATTAAAATATACACTTGTTGGCATATTAGTTCATCATAAATTCTAATGGAGCACCATACTCGTTTTGCATTTCAGTTTCCAGCTTTTCAATTTCGCCTACCGCTTCTTCATAAATCTTATCACCATTAAGTGTGACACCACCCGGTAATTGTAAGCCAGAAAACTTTTTGAGGTTGTTTCCCCATGTTCGTTTGAATAGTGCCGTAGTATATTCTTTCAACCATCGGTCATTCCATACTCGATTATATTCTGTGGCATCAATACAAGCATAACATTCGGCAACTACAATTGTACCAGCAGGAGCTTCGGATGCTCCCCATGCCCAATCAATAAAGAGTTTTCCCATATGTCGTTGGAAACGAATAGGAACTTCTCCACTAAACATTAATTCCAGTGAACGTAAGTGTTGTTGTGTTAGAGTATAGTTAACGTAAGATGCGGAGGTAAAGTCGTAGAGTTCGTTTAGACGGAGTTGATACCGCAGGTCAAACATATTAATAGTTGCCTGAGAATCTTGGACTGGGAAAATACGAGTAACGCCAACAATGTCCAAAGGAACATTAGCAGAATCTAACACATTGGTTAAATCCAAATATTGATTATTGACATCGGCATCCGTAACCCTTCGGATATAATAGATTTTTTGTAGACCATCAAAGTGGTAGTCTTGCCAATATTGAATGGCATCATCTATTCTATCTTCTAACTGGTCATCATCAATATTGATTTCAATGACAGGGAAACCTAATCTTCTTAAACAGTAATCTTTTAAAGTTGCTCTACTTGTTACGGCCGGCATATTAACCTCCTATGATTAAGGTATTTATGCTTCGATTGGATTACTTACCAGGGTAATGGTGCAGGTTGTGGAACTGGAATTGATGCTTTAGCAATCTGGTCAGTTACTTCTTGTTCCATGGCGGACACACGATCCTCACCTAAAGCATTTTTAGTCCATTGTAAAGCTTGTTCTTCAGTAATATCAGCATAGGGTGTGAAGTTTTCTGCATCTGGTGCCAATAAATTGACAGCATAACTCACTTGTCCTGTATATTCTCCATCGGTACCGCTGATAGAAAAGTTGGACATTACAGCCACTTTCTCTAAGTCGCCTTCATTTTGTACCATTAAACCAGTAACTTTCCATGTGTATGTGATTGCCATTTGAACAACTCCTTTGTTTATACTATATTTATAATTTAAACCATTTAATTAAGACCCAACTCTTTACGAATCTTTGTAGCGGAGATTGAGTGTGTTTCATCATCAAATGTTTCTTGTTCAATTTTGTAACCCACATCACGACCATAAGTAATATTTACAATGTTTGGTACCACCTGAATCTCGTATTGTCCTTGATAAATTGGATCTAAATCACGTTTAATATAAGATTTAACTTGTTCAATGGCAAACGGATTAGAACCTTGCCATCCTTGGCAATCTCGAATCTGAATAACTACTTGACCGGTTTTAGCAATGGATCGGTCAAACAATGCTCGATGACCTTCATGCCATGGTTGCCAACGACCTAACATCTGTACTGTTTCTTTTTGCCAATCAAATGTTGGCCGCCTACGATTTTCAATAATATGATTACCAATAAACTCAGCCCACTTTTCAGCATTCTGTTCGGTCACACGAAAGTCATATACCTCTGGTGGAATAAAGGCTTTGTTAGTATCTTCAAAACGACCTTTGTCAATGGTGTCCATCCAAATAGTCCAATCGGCCTTGAAGTTGTTTCTCATCTCCACCAATGGTGCCACAAAATCACAGATAACATAATCACCACCAGCCTCTAAAGCAAACTGTGCCATTCTTAGCGATTGACGAATACGACCAGTATCAGTAAAATCCCAATCGTTGTATTTTTTACGAACTTCATCAGCATTGAACCAAGTAACTTGAGCATTAAAACCTGTGATAGGTAACATCTCAGCATTACTATTTGTCGTACCGTTTTTTTCAAGATACTTCTTTAATGCTTCCGCCATAAATGTTTTACCTGAACCAGGTAATCCCATAATCAAAATCTTTTTCATTTATATTCCTTTATTGAGGTTTGCATAATAAATTATTTCCAACTACTGTGTAATCATATTCATACTGATTTAAAAATTGTTTGATATCGTCTATAATAGTTTTTCTATTATCACAATGTTCCACAAATATAATAGGCAAGTGTTTTTTAATTGTGTTAGAACCTCCAACTAAAACGTCCAAATCCATGCCTTCCACATCTATCTTTAATAAATGTACTTTAGGTATATTATAGTGTTCTAAAAACCAATCAATTGTGTGTATGTCAACAACAACTTTATTGTTTGTTTTTTCAGTAATAATATCTTCTACTAAACTAAAAGTACCAAAATCATTTTTTCTAAAGTAATTGGGTTCTACGAATTCAATCTTAGTATTTTCTTTACCTAATCCAATGTTGTATGGGTATACATTATATAGATTGTTTATAGAGGCATTCCCACATAACATTTTAAACACTTCTCTTTGGGGTTCAAAACAATATATTTTTCCCTGAGGAAATGCTCTGGCCATCCAAGTGGTGAATGTTCCTATATTGGCACCAATGTCAAATATTACAGGCTCAGAAAATTCTTTAATTGATTCATAACAATTAAATGCTTCTATTGTTGAGGTATTACCATGATCCAGTAACCATTGACCGTGGCCAACTTGGTTATCATTGCAATCAAAACGATTTACAATCATCAACCCGTGGTCACAACTCAATAACACATTACGGTGAACTTTATCACCTACATTAAATATCATAATATTAAAAAATATTTAAATTTTCAAATCTTCCTGGTTTGTGTACTTTAATAAAGATGTTAACCGATTCTGCCACATTTGATAATGTATTAAGTTTATTGTTTAACTCTCCACTACCCAACATACCATTTGCTAATTGTTCTTTCCAATATCCAACAATTTCATACGTTACATCGTATACCTCTAAGTCAACAGAGTGATATATTCCAAACGTACTATCACTAAATTTCTTTTGAATAGATTCGTGATTTACTTTTTGGTCAAACATCTTAAATGTTTTGGCAGATAAAGGCCTAACATGGGTGTAATCGTCCCAAAACAAATCACAACGGTGATGTGGAACATTTATAAACCATTCTGCTTGATCGGCACTTACTCGATACATTTCTTTAATAACATTGGTAAAAACTTTTGGGTCTTGACCTAGATGTTCTAAGATATTATCTGCTGTAATCTTCTCAAAGAAGTTATCTTCATATGGCCATGGAGTTTTTTCAAAGTCTAATACTTCATCAGGATTACATTTAGCTTCCACGTCCACATTCCAATGGTCGTTTAATTTTTTAAACCCACAACCCATGTTTAGTTTTTTATGTTCTGGTGTCATAATATATCCTTTTAAATCCAAGCGTTCCAAAATATTTCACGATTGTATTGTTCGTAAATATCAAGTCCAAGATACTCCACACAGTTAACTGTGGTACGATCCAGTGATGGTTTAACTTTGTGTAAATTAGGTAAACCAATTGCCAAATCATTATAGACTTCTGTTTGAACAATCTTTTCAAAGTCATGTTCGTATTTTGGTAATTCTAAAAATTCATAGATTCGTTTTGTTTGACTTTTTGGACTATTGCAAAAACGGTTGTAATCAATAAAAAGAAAACGATCCAAGTAACCCATAGTAATTGCATCTTTAATATTTCTATGTGATAAACCCATTGGGCCTTCAGGACCAGCATAGTAATAAGCTCTAGAAGCAATATTAGACCCTTCTCTTAAAGAAGAATCTGCTTTAGTAAAAAACAAAGGATTATCTTTTCTAAGTTTTTCAAAAGAAGTTAAGATTTCGGCTGGGTTTCTAACACAAACCACAATTTTAACTTTGCGTTTCAATACTGCTTCTACTTGAGGCAGTAATGGAATCCATCCACGGTCTTTATCAATAACAAAAGGCTTATCAATATGAGAATAATATCCTTGTAGAACTGATTTTAAAACTCCAACTTTAGCCTCTGTATTATTATATTCTTGATTTGTTTCCATACTGAACCAAGAAGCATTAATGCTACCAAATATAGAAGATAAAGAACTTACAGATTCTCCGTGAACTTTTGGATTTTGTTTGAGTATATTTGTTATGAGAGTGGAACCCGATCTTGGGAGACCTGCCACAAAATGTAGAGTTTTTTCCATGATTACCTTTTCAGTTTAAAATTATAAAGTCAACGTTTATTATATATTTATGCGTCTATTTCCTCAGTTTTTTTAGGAAACAATTCTGCCAGTTCTTTGCCAACTTTTTCAAATGTGTCTGTCCAATCTCCAAACTTTGTTTGTCTAAAAACTTTAGTGGTGTTTTGATACCAAGGACTGTGGTCTCCACCATAAGCCCAAACATGATATGGTAATATTGGCACAATCACCCAAGTGGGTTTTCCCATTGCAGAAGCTAAATGAGCAATACTAGTACATGATGTAATAACTAAATCTAAATTAGCAATACATGCAGCCGTATCTTCCCAAGAAATTATTAAATGTTGAAGGTCATTTATACTTTCAGGTAATTCTTTTACATCTGTATCTCTTTGTAAACTATAAAATTGTATATGAGAAAAATCTTTGTGTATATCAATTAATTTTTGAGCGGGAAAAATACGAAACTGTTGATGCTCAAAAAGAGGACTACCACTCCAACGAATACCCACTTTTATTTTTTTTGTGTTTAACATTGTTTTCCAAAGATCCACACTTTCATTTTTGGCAAAAATGTAAGGATCATTTGGTAAATTATCAAATTCATGTCCAAATAACCAGCTAGCACTAAATCCTGGAATCCAAAAATCATGATATGTTCTAGACACTTCATCTAAAGTGATACATTCTTTAACACCAGGAATTCGTAGAAATAGTGGGTGTAAAGATTTGTCACAACACATGATACAAGTACCGCCCTGTTTCCAAATTTCTGTGGCAAATCTTGCATAAATTATTTGGTCACCAAAACCACATTCCATATTCAAAATAACGGTCTTACCTTTTAGATCGCTTTGATCCCAAATTGGCTTAGTGGTATTAATTTTGCCACTACCATAAACTTTAAGTGCTCGGCCGTGCTCAAGGCATTTAAATCCTTCTTGTAAGTTTCCTTGATTAATAAGAAACCATCCACGATTAAATTTGGCTTTTGGATCTGTAGGATCTAAAGCTTCTAGTTCTTCTGCTAGTTTCCAAGCTTCATCAAATCTTCCTCGTATCATTAAATTTAGCTGCTGGTCAATCAAATGCATTCTCAACTCCTATATTATAATTAATATTTATCACACATTTTAAATTTATTTAAGTAAAGCAACTGTATGAAAGCCGCCAGTCGTTACGTCAGTCCAAGAGCTAGATCCAATTTGTACTGGACTGGATCTATTGGTAGTTGTACCATCTCCTAGTTGGCCCGAACTATTATATCCCCATGTAAACAAGGCACCACCAGAACGTATAGCAGCTGTAAACTGACCAGTAGCAGTTCTTACAACCGTCCAGGAACTGGATCCTATCTGTACTGGACTGGATCTATTGGTAGTAGTACCATCTCCTAGTTGGCCAAAACTATTACCACCCCATGTAAATAATGTACCACCAGAACGAATAGCGATTGTATAGTCTTGTCCAGCGCCTACAGCAGTCCATGAGCTAGACCCTATTTGTACTGGACTGGACCTATTGGTAGACCCACCATCCCCCAAGCGTCCAGCATTGCTAAATCCCCACGTAAACAATCTACCATCAGAACGAATGGCTGCACAATGCGCCAGGCCAACCGATACAGCAGTCCATGAGCTAGATCCTATTTGTACTGGACTGGATTTAGTAACAGTTGAACCATCTCCTAATTGGCCTAGACCACCATTTCCCCACGTAAACAATATACCATCAAATCGAATAGCAGCTGCGTTACTTTGGCCAAAACCCACAGCAGTCCATGAGCTAGATCCTATTTGTACTGGACTGGATCTATTGGTAGTAGTACCATCTCCTATTTGGCCAGAATAATTCTGTCCCCATGTAAACAATATACCATCAGAACGAATAGCCGCTGAGTTATAAAATCCAGCCGCTACAGCAGTCCAAGAGCTAGATCCTATTTGTACTGGACTGGATTTAGTAACAGTTGAACCATCTCCTAATCGCCCACTACCATTACTTCCCCATGCGAATAATAAATTATCTGAACGAATAGCAACTGTGTGAAGTCTACCAGCAGATACAGCAGTCCATGAACTGGATGATATTTCGGTTGGTGAACTTACGCTATTTATTCCTATTGTTATCGGACTGCTTTTACTAGTGGTTGTATCATCTCCTAAATTACCATAGTTATTATTCCCCCACATAAACAAAGTACCAGTACCCTCAGAACGAATGGCTCCTGTAAAAGCCTGGACTACCCCAGGCTGGCCACCAGCAGAAACGGCTGTCCAAGAGCTGGATCCGATTTGTACTGGACTGGATTTAGAGACAAGTGTACTATCTCCCAACTGACCAACACCATTATATCCCCATGTAAATAATAACCCATCAGAACGAATAGCAGCCGTATGAGAAGTGCTAGCGGACACAGCAGTCCATGAACTGGAACCTATTTGTACTGGACTGGATCTATTAGTAGTTGTACCATCTCCCAATTGGCCACTAGTATTACGTCCCCATGTAAACAAAGTTCCACCAGAACGTATGGCTAGTGTATGATTTTGACCTGCAGCTATAGCAGTCCATGAGCTAGATCCTATTTGTACTGGACTGGATCTATTAGTAGTTGTACCATCTCCCAATGCGCCGTATCCATTAAGTCCCCATGTAAACAAAGTTCCACCAGAACGTATGGCTGTCGTATGAAAGGCACCATTGCGTACAGCAGTCCATGAGCTAGATCCTATTTGTACAGGACTGGATCTGGTGGTATTTGTACCATCACCTAATTGGCCAGAATAATTGAATCCCCATGTAAATAACAAACCATCAGAACGAATAGCGGCGGTAAAAGCGGCACCAGCAGCCACAGCAGTCCATGAGCTAGACCCTATTTGTACTGGACTTGATTTACTAAATCCGGTACCATCTCCTAGTTGGCCCGAACTATTATAACCCCACGTAAATAATGTACCACCAGAACGTATAGCAGCCGTATGAGTACCTCCGGCAGCCACAGCAGTCCATGAGCTAGACCCTATTTGTACTGGACTGGATTTTTGAGTAGTTGTACCATCTCCTAATTGACCATTGAGAGCTCTTCCCCATGTAAACAATAAGCCGTCAGAACGAATAGCCGCCGTATGCCGAAATCCAGTACTTATTGCACTCCAACTAAGAAAAGTATTTTTTCCTAATTGCCCACTACTATTGTTTCCCCACGCATATAAAAAATTACTAGGGACAGAAGTACCAGCTTTAGCTAATAGTTGTTCAATTAATAACATTTAATTTTCTAATGATGGCCAATTGACTTGTTCAATATTAACAATTTCATTTTCTGAATAATCTTCAACAATATCTCTTAGAGCCTGCCGATATACAATCCATTTATTTTTTGTAGTTTCATCAAAAAAATTCTGTACATCTTGTAACTGAGTCCAATCACAATTGGCCAGCAACTCATTTCTTTTATTTCTCAATTGCTCTATGAATCTATATTTTAAAGTAGAAAATTCTTCAACGGGTTCTGGTTGTTTTTCGGATAATATAATACTTTCTAAAACATCATTCTCCCTAATTTCATAATCATAACCACTTACATAGTGAGTTAAATCATTCCATGTTTCACTTTGTTTAGTTACAGGATACCAACCTGCAGATTTTAAAAAAGGCAAATCATCAGCAGCCAAATTTAGTCCGCTAATATTTTTCCAAGTTTTAGGTAGTAAATCATACTGACCTGTAATTTCATTATTTTCTATGTGTACCCAATTTGCCATTTTAATATCCGTTATTTACTATCTAACATTGAAACAACTCCACGCCATATTGTCCCACCATCATCTGTAATAAATGTTAACACATCAACACCAGATGCTGTAAGTGTTGGAGCTGTGCCTCCAGGCCATTTTACAGCAGCAGGCCAAGTTAATGCAGCAGAACCTCCATTGGTTAATTCCAACACAAAACCAATGGATGCAGGAGATGCAATAGGATTAGAAAAAGTCCATGTAGTGGTTCCGGTTACATTTGCCGATACAAAATTACCTAGAATTAAATTTATATCTCTAGTACCAGAACCAGCACCTAATTGATTATGAGTTGTACCATAATAAGTGAGAGTTCTATTACTGTTTATAAATGTTGGACTTGAAGATGTTAAAGATAAACTTGTTACGTTTACTGAACCAGATCCTTTTGTTATTAAATTAATACTTACGTTAGCATCAGTACCAATTGCAGTTATTGTTGGAGCATTACCTGTTGTATTACCTGTTACTGACAAATAATTTACTGCTGAACCTGTATGAGTAATTTCAAATTGTGTATTACCAGAATAAGATCCTACACCCGTGCCGCCAAAAGTTCCAAATCTCATTGAACTGGAATCAGGGGTTTGAATAGTAGCTGTAGTATCACCAGGTAATGTTAATTTTGAACCCCATGCACCAGGTATAGTTGGTGAAAATATAAACGGACTTGCTATGGTTCCAAAAGGTGAACTACCAGACGCCATAGTAACTACTGGAACTCCTTGAGAAATAAAATTAATTGAACCTGCACCTTTTGACACAAGATTCATACTTACATCAGAACCAGAACCTTGTGCAGATAAAGATATAGGATTACTTGTGGTGTTACCTGTGACTTGTAAATAATTTACAGCACTAGTTGTTGTAGTAACAGCAGCCAAAGAATTATTTAAGAAAGTATTACCAGCAACACCAAGGCCTCCGGTAACAACTAAAGCGCCTGTAGTGTTACTTGTTGATGCTGTGGTATTAGCAATTATAACTGTGGCCACACTATTAGTTGTAATTACTGGACCTATATTTGCAACTGCATTATTGGCTGTGTTATAAGCAGATGACATTTTGCCATCAGTAGCCGCTATGTTGGTGTTTTGTGTAGTATCAACGCCTTGAATAATGGTGATAGCCGTATTACTGAAATCTATCCTTACGTTTTGGCTATTGTCCACACCTTGAGCAATAGTTAATGCTGTATTACTATAATCTATTCTAACATTCTGACTTGCATTGGTACTTTCAATGATGGCCATACGAGCATTTTGGCTTACATCTGTACCTTCGATGATGGTCATACGAGAATTCTGCGTGGTGTCAACACCTTGAATTATGGTAATGGCTGTATTGCTATAATCCAATCTCACGTTTTGGCTTAAATCTACACCTTCACTTACGGTTAATCTGGTATTCTGTGTAGCATCAACACCAATTGTTACGTTTGCTTGAGCATAGGCTGCTTGAGAATAAGCACTCAATTCTATTCCACCAACTACTGCTGTTGTAGCAATTAAATTACCTTTTACAAAACTAGCATTTAAATTGGCCGTTCTAAATGATGGATCTGTAAGAACAATGTTATTGTTGGCACCTAATTCAGGAGTGTATCCTTGAAACAAATAATATTCTTTTGTACCAGAATCACGAATGAGTCCTGTATGAGCATTTGAGCCATCATTGTAGTGTGCAGCAAAGCCAATATCACGTAAATCACTAGTGTAATTGCCAACACCCAGTTGAATTAATGGATCAGAAACAGCAAATGATTGTACGTTTTCGACACTAACATTGCCTATAACTGTTAAATTACCAGAAATAATTACGTTGTTAGCAAATGTGACCATACCAGTTGCGGCATTGGCTAACATAATATTGGTTACTGTTGTTGAACCTAATCTAAAATTACGATTTGTTGTTTCAAAATTATTAACATTACCATATGCACCTATTTGTAAATATTGCCCTGCGTCTGATGGGGTTCCAAGTTGAAGCCTTGGTCCTGTTGCACTAAAACCATCAATTCTTGCCACATAACTTGTATTATCAGTAGATGTAATATAAGAATTTGAAACCACATTACCTGATACACCAAGGCCACCACCAACAATCAAAGAACCTGTAGTGTTACTTGTAGACGCTGCGGTATTTTGTAATCTAACTGGAGCAACAGTATTAAAAATTACTGTGTTGTTACCAGTATCATTAGTAATAACACCTCTTGCAACGAAAGATGATGTAGGTTCAATATAAAACGGTCCAGTCCTTATAGCCAAAAAGTTGCCAGTAAAATACAATCCAGTGTATACTGGCGACCTTGTAAAATAATTATCTGACCAGCCTAAACGATAACTATCTTGGAGAGTCGTAGTAAGAGAATAATTATTAGCAGCAGACATAAACAAATTACCGGTAATACCCATACCACCAGTAACTACAAGAGCACCACTTGTATTGCTTGTTGAATTTGCTGTACTTGTAACGTTGGCTGAACCAGCACCTTTTGGTGTAATGTTGATACCTACATTGGTATCAGAGCCTTGTCCAGAAATTACTGGACCACCACCTGTAGTGTTACCGGTTGCTTGTATATAATTTACTGCTGATGCTGTATGCGTTATTGTAAATTGAGTTCCTTGTCTTGGAGAAGCACCAGTAACAAAAAAGTATGGAGCTGATGTGGTATAAAAATCTAAAGCTTCAGCAACACCTATTCTTGCACCAATAACTCCAGCTTGACCACCTTGTATTGTGAGTGGCCTATTTTCTGTACCTAAAGAAAGAATATTAATTGTATTAGATACGTTTACATTACCTGATACACCAAGGCCACCATGTACAACCAATGAACCTGTAGTATTTGATATTGATGTATTTGCACCTAAAACAAAAGTATTACCCATTACAAATAAATTATTATTTGCTTTAACTATATTACCAGATGATGTGTTTGCATATGCCGAAGGAGTAATTCCTGGTTCTAACTGAGCACCCCAAAAATAGCCAAACTCACCTGCAACTCCTGAGGCTCTTAAATATAATCTGGGAATAAAAGTTTGTTGATTTAATGAATTGAGTGTAAGTGAAATCCTATACCAGCCTCCACCAACATTCACAAAAGTTGAATTAACAAGATTTGTTCCAGAAAATGCAGCCGTGCCTGTGCTAAAATTTACGTTTCCGGTAGCATCATTTAATCCTCCGCCGGCCGCATAAAGATTGATTTGGCCAAAAGGACAAGATCCTTGCTTCATGTATGCAGAAAAAGTGTAAGGCGTATTTCGATTTAAGGTGTTAAAAATAGTTTGGTCCATATAACCGGTATCACCACCACCGGTTGTATTAATTAATTGTGACGCAGTATTTGTTCCGTCTGGCGCAAAAGTGTTTGCAGATGGACCAAATCGAACAGTTGATGTATTTTTAGCCCAAGCAGCATTCTCAAAATTTTGTGAAAATCTTATAAGATTGGAATTGCCTTGAACGTATATTTGTTCAGTAGTTGATTGGCCACCGATTGTTGTATTGCCTGAAATGTAGGCACCACCCCAAACCTGTAAAGATCCGGTATTTGCAAGACCTACGTTTGCATTATTTGGAGTAATCTGACCAACGACCAACATTCCGTCAACGTTAGCGGATCCATATATTCGAGTACCTGAGTTTAATCTAGCCATGTTCTTATTTATTCGTTATATTTTGTTAGATACCATATCTTCTACGAATGGCAGAATAGTTCTGAGATACTTCTGATGCCACCAAAGGTCTGTTATAATACATGAAGTTACCAATGTTACCGTTTATACTTGCAGTACCTTGGCCATTTGTAAATGCTGAAGGTCCCGATGTCCAAGCCGGTTGTTGTGGCATTGTGTAAACAGCATCTCTTTGTGATGCCACCAATACACCATTCACATAAAAGCTAGCAAATTTACGGGTGTCATCAAATGTTATAACAGTTTGATACCATGTATTAATCGATATCGTTGAAGAAGTTAATGATATGGTTCCTCCATTGAATACACTATAAAAACCTACGGTGCCTGTAGTCGCTGCAGCTGAACCACCAGCAGGATTATAACCCATTCGATGGCCATGTTGTAAATAGTTGCCACGACCAGAAATCATGTTATTATTAAAATCACCAGCGTTAAAGGAACGAACTCTTGACCAAATTTCTATACTGAATGATGGAGTGTTAATTGTTGCATTAGCTATGCCCTGAATACTTGTACCAAAATTATTTCCTAAGGCTAAAAAAGATTGTGAACTGTAATCCCAAACAATTGGACTATTTGCTGTTCCAAAATTATATATTGTCATATCATTTCTATTTGGTGTAGTATCAAACCATGTCGTACCACTACCTGGATAACTTTCTAATTTTGCTGCATCCAAATTGATTACTAAACTGCTATCTATTACTTGGTCTAGTACACCATTTTTCTCATCAAATTGTGAACTGACCAATGAAACACCATTGGCTGTATCACGCTTAACAAAATTGGTTGCTATTGTACCTGTATTGGTTGTCTGTACATAATCTGTTGGTACAGTACCTTCTTCAATTTGATAACCCCAAAAATACGCAAAGGTGTCTGATGTGGCATATCTTATAAATTGATGTCCTTGATTATTGTTTGCCACTCGATTTGTTGAAGTCATCCAACAACGATACCATCCATTACCAACAGGAACGATTCCATAGGAATCTGCAGTGCCGCCACTTCCATCGGAAATTGTTGTACTAGTTGGTGTTAAAAAAAATTGTACTCCAACATTAACACTGGATCTCCCTGCATATGCAAACCCATATAACAAAATATAAAAAGACATACTTGGTGAACCTGGTTTTGCATATACACTAAATGTATATGGTACTCCTGATTTGTATCTTGGATTATTAAATGGTGTACTGAGTTGACCTGATTGACGAGCTTGCTGCCATTTAACTGCTGTATTTGTTCCGTCTGGTGCAGCCGTTTCATCTGTCACATTAATAACCGGAGGATCAAAATCCCATCCTTTGGACCATAAAGCTAGGTTTGCTGGATAGGCTAAGTTTTTTGCTGGAACATTTTTGTTGTAACTCATCTCATCAATATAGGAACGTGCATAATAATTGCCTATATTTGTTGTTTTAAATATGACGTTTGAAACAGGAAATCCAGAAGAATTTGTGAGAACAGGATCGGTAGCTACTGCGCCTATTTCTACTTGTGGATTCCACAAATAAACACCAGAAAATCCATCTCCAACTTTTGTTCCAGTACCATTTGCCTCACCTAAAGATAAATTAAAACCTACAGTTAGTGCCCATCTTGGTGTGGCACTTACTGATACACGATACCATCCATTACCAACATTGATTACTGGATTTGTTTGATTTCCACCAGTTTTTGTTCCATCAATAATATTAATTAAATCAGCTGCACCATAATATGCGCCTTCTTCAAGATAACCGGGAGGAGTGCTATCAAACCACAACATAATATTTGAAAAACCAGCTTCTTTAACATATACACTAAAAGTATATTTTACGTTTGCTTGTAAAGTAATACCTTGATAAATTGATTTTCGAATAGTGACGCCGGCATTACCAATTATTTTACTAGCAAAAGTCTTTTCGTCCGGCCCCAAAATAAAGTTATCAATAGCAGTACTATTTTGCGGAACCCAAAAACCTGTGTTGTATGCTTGTGAAGAACGAATTAGATTTTTGCCAAATGCAACAGAAGGATTATAACTTATTTCATCTATTGTATTTGCTGTGTAGAAAGTACCGTTTGATGTGATTCGAGTAACATTAGGCATCGTTTATCCAAAAGTAACATCAATACTACCCAAAGGATTGTAGACTTGAAAAGCAACCGAGGTGGCATTGGCTACACCAGCAGAAAAACCTAATCGACTACCAACATACAAAGATTCTGAAACACCAACACCGCCACCCACAACTAAAGTTCCTGTGTTGGTCGAATTGGATGTTGCATATGTGGTTAAATTAATTCTACCAACAGAAATGGTTGTGTTCGCTAATGCGGGACCGTTTAACAATACTTCTGAGTTGATGACTTGTGTGCCACCAATAGGTAAAGTTTTGAAAAGCCGATTTGATGTTGGGTCAAACACCTCATCTCCAAGCCTTTGGCCGTTGATTGAGGTGTTTGCCGATACTACACTTCGAATATAATCCCGAGAGGACATTTTACCTCCCTTAAGCTTGCGCCTCTGTCCAACTAATACGAGCATTGATTGAATTTGTTGTAACAGCAGTAACGTTGGTAGCACAAATTGTAATCATATCTGGTCCATCTGGAAAGACGTTCTGGAAGGTAGTAGGTACGTTAAGTGAATTACCGCCACCTAAAATTGAATTACCTAAATCACGAACCAATGTAAGTTCTTCAGAAGTTACACCTGGAGTTGTTGTAAAGAAACCATAGATATCTTCACCACCAAGAATTGTTTGTCCTGCTGTATGAAATGCCACTTGTGATAAACTTGAACCGCCAGCATTAATAAATGTTCCGCCACTTACTCGACCATTCAATCGTAATGTAATTAGAAAAGACATACCTGCGCCGGTGCTAAACGCATCAACTTGACGTAATATCATTTGCATACGATTAATAATTTCTCGTTGACCTAACAAACCCGACAAACCACTATCTACTGAGGGAGAAGGACGAATTGTGAGTAACGGTACTGTCGCACCAGCACCAATATTATTAATTGTTGTTCTCATACCAGCAACGAACACAAAAGATTTATCGTCATCAAAACGACCATCCATAATTACAGAAGAACCCCAATGGCTAATTGTTGATGCTTGAGCAGGTGAGAAAGATTCAACTAATATTGGCGCAGTTGCCGAGAATGTAAATGTGGTTGCTGTACTGGTACCTAATGCAATACCACCAGTATTGGCAGAATTGCGTTGCAATCCAGTAAATGTTGTTGCTGTTTTACCCGTATAGTAGATGTATTCAATTGCACCACCAGCCGAAGCAGCTGCAGATACCACTAACGTACCAACTGGTGGGAATAATGTTGTATCATTAACCGTCATTGAAGTTGCACCAGCAGCCAATGTTGATGCTAAGAAAGTTCTTGATGCAATTGTGTTTGTTTCATATCGAGCAGGAATGTTACCTGATCGCATGTAAGCTTCAGTATTGTTGTTGTTGTTTACTATTCGATGGCAGTAGAACACTTCACCACGAGTATTTTTGAAACCAAAACGAATTGCTCCAGCACCATACCAAGTAAAGTCAATATAGAACATTTGCATCTTAGTCAAATCTAAATTGTATAAACTTGCTCCTGTGCCATCACATCGGTCAATATTCCATTGTGATTGTGGGAATCGTAAATCTACCGTTTTACTAACTATACATGGGCTAGTTGACATACCACGATATTCTGGGTAAATACACATTACTGTATTTGAAAGGATTGATTGTACAAGATAACTCATTCCTCGAATAACAACATAATCTCCTGGTTTTAATTCTTGTGCATATTTGGTGTTAGTACCAGTTATAAGATTGCCTCCGACATTCGCTGAAGAATAACCAGAAAGTTGAGCCGTGCTTGAACGGCGAACAGCATATATGGTTTGACCATCATATTCAAAGAAGAAACCGTTTTGATTATCAAACATACCAACACGATTAGAAGAACCGTACCAAGCGTATGGTGAAACTATTAATGGAAAACCTGTTGCTGTTACCGCTGCCGGTACTGAGTTTGCTGTATATGTTAATGCTAAAGCGGTATTAGAACCAGTAACAGTAAACAACCCGTTGTAACCGGATTGTTCAGCACCAGATATCAAAATTTGTGAGTTGGCGGCTATACCATGTGGATATTTTGTTGTAATCGTGCATGTTGTACCTGAACTTGAAATGTTATCGACATACAATGGAGGTTTAATAATAGAACCTGTAGAGAATTGAATGCCTTTACCTGATTGATAACGGAACTGTCTACGAGTTTGACGAATTACTTGATATCCGTGGAATGGAGATACGTTACTAAATTGTACACCGCCATCAAATGGTCGATGTTCAACATAACCCAATGACCTTGGGAAAATAGAATTGTTTGCCTGTGCAGTGATTGATCCTGTTGCAGCACAAGGGAAAGTAAAGATATGTGTGTTTGGTGTATTTGCAACAACAAAGCTACTGTTTAATAGTCCTGTATTGCCGGTACAGTTTGTAACATACAGACCACTACCAACTCGTAAGCCATGTGGATTGGTTGTAGTAACTGTTGCAACTGTACCATTTAAAACAATGGCATTGGTGGGGGCTGGAATTGCAGCGCCTGTAAAGAAATTACCAATCGACACATATGTTTTTGTTGCATCAAACAATGCTGTAGTTGTTGGAGTGCCAGTTGTTGTAAATGTAAAACTTGTATTAGGCGAAACACCTTCAACGATCCACCAACCATCTACGTTTGCTTGGTCTAACGTACCTTGAATAAAAATAGGAGTGTTTGCAACAATACCAAGGGTATTATTAATTGCAACAGTTATGGTTTTACCAGATGATGTTACGTTGGTAACTTGATATACACCAGACGAATTAAAGAAAGCAGAGTTTGACGATATGTTTGAAATACTTTGTGTAGGATCATAGAAAGCTGAAGGACGATTGTTTAAAAGATTAATAGATTCCCATTTGGTTGATTGCACACCATATTCAAAGTCAGTATCAATAAGAGATTGTGGTGTAGACACACGAAGTTTGTCCACAGGATCACGCATGACTTCAGAAGGAATAATTTCTTGATAAGATTCTTCTGTGAGAATAGATAACTTATCTGTCGAGTTCATTGAACCAGTAGCAAATGCTAACACAACTGTGGTAGTTTCTAAACCAGTCGAAGTATTGGTTGAGTTGGTATAACTAGTTGCTTGAAGTGCTGGATCGGAGAAATTATAGATGACTGTGCCAGCAGTTGTATTGGTAATCAATAACAACTGTTCTCTACGAATATTCTTACCAGTTACCGTAACCGTTCTTGTAGACGGAGTAAATGTGTAGTTTTCAATTATAACGTGCTTTGCCATTTAATTAATCTCCTAGTGCTATCGTAGCGGCTGAATATGGGTACTTCTTAGTTTGTGGAATTGATGAATTATTTATGAGTGTTAGAATCGCTTGGTCACCAGGTGCCGGTGGGTTATAAATGGTAAGCCGAGAAGTGGTATTACTACTCACCACTCTATAACCTTTGAAGGAATCGTATGGAGTTAACCAGGGAAATCTTAGTTCTCGGACATACGGTGACAGACGAGCACCATTGACAACGACCTCCAAGTTCTTGGAGTCCATAATACTGGTCACATTTGACTGGTCGACCCTTAATTGAAACACACACTTAGCATTATCAAATTCATTGGTAATATCATTTAGTACGGATGGTATGGCTGTGGTAACAATATTGTTAGCAAATACGGTACCACCAACGAACAATGTGGAATCCACATTCGCTGTACCGTATATTCTTGTTCCGCTTATAAGTTTTGCCATGGTATCCTATTTATCTATATCTATACGCCATATCTTGTACGTTGAGCATTAACATTAGTCAATATTTCTGAAGGAGTTAATGAACGATTATATACTTGAACCGTACCAATTTTACATAATAATGAACTTCCACCATTAGCATCAGAACCTATACCTATGCCAGCAGTATTTGCTTTAAATGTTGAAGTTGCTGATGAACCATATACATTTCCATTTACATAAAGAGAAGTGAAAGAATTGTTACTTGTCATCGTTATATTGTACCAAGTATTAATTGCCAAAACTGGACCACTAACAGTTGCTCTCGCATCATATGAGAAAATGGATCCTCTGTTAGCATTAATCCCTCCACCTTGTTCTATGTACCAACTTTGTGTCGGAAAACTATCTCTGGAAATTATTCGACTAAAACTTCCATCAATAAATTGAGTGGGATTAACCCAAACGGAAGCGGTAACTGCTGTAGATATTGTATTTAAACTGGCTGATGTAGGTATAGAAAGATAACCACCATTTAAATTGAATGCTGAATTATAGGTGTCAAAAGTTACACTACCATTTAGTGTGGCGTGATTTTTATTTCCACTAATATCAAAACAAGTTGTGCCAGTACCAGAGTAACTAGCATCATATGAAGGATCTAAATTAACAATTAAAGAACTATCTTCAATAGGTAGAGTTTTTGAAACTTCATCATATATTCCACGAACATATGTATTACCTGTGTTCACAGTTCTTTGATTAAATGTGTTGGCTATGATTGCATTGATGCCGGTACGAACATAAATTGATGGACTTGCCGATTGTTCATATTGAGCACCCCAAATATAAATTGCTGGAACACCAGTTCCCAAATATACACTAGATGCTCCGACTACTGGAGCTATTGTAAAATTATTTTGATTGTTTACTGATCCTTTTGTTGCTGTTAGAGTACATCTAAACCACCCATTTCCAACAGGTGTAATTGTGCCAGACACATTAGTATAATCACTATTATTTCCACTAACAAGAGTAATTGTACCTGCAATTAAATCATAATGAACTTGGCAAGAAAAATTTAAAAAATTACTTAATGAAATATAACACCGTGTTCTAAAACCAGCTTTTGCATAATAAGAACCTGTCATTGTTTCATCTCGACCAGTTCTTGATTGAAATATTAGGTGTTCTCCAGTAGTGGTATTTTCATTTAAAGAAAAACCGGTCGTGGTTCCATCTGGCGCAACAACCACATCTGCTGTTACGGTTGCTAGGCTGGGTGACCAAGGAGATAAATTAAATTGTTGTGAGTTTGATAATGTATTTACTCTTACATTTGATGTAGGATTATAAGTGACTTCATCAAATTCACCAGAAATTGTTTGAATAACATTTTGTGTTGTATTGTTGGATCTTGTTGCAGTCACCACAGGATTAACTGTTGAACCTAATCGATATCGTGCTGAAGCAATATTATAATTTTGTCGTATTTCAGCTGGTGTTAAAACACGATTATACATTCTGAAACTTGACCAAGAAACATTTCCATAATATGTTCCTGTAGATGGTAACGTGCCATTTATAGGCGTTCCTATGTAAGATCCATTTAATTGAAATTTATATGTGCCATCAAATGAATTATAAGCTCTTGTTGTTGCTGTTCCAGTCCCCACAACTAAAGATAATGATTGTTGTACTCCATTAATCCATAACTGATAGGCTCCTGGAAGATTACTGGTAGGCATAACAAAAACATAATGTACATTTCGATTTAATAAATTTAAAGAAGTGACTGTTGCTGCGGATATACCATAAACGTCACCAAAAAATGTGTTAAAACCAAGGGTGCCCCCTGCAGTCCAAATATCATAAAAACCAAAACCGGCTATCATTCCAGTAATTTGTCTTAGATTTAAAACACCTTCAATTGTAACATTTGCTGCTGTGGCTAATTGTGGTATAGTAATTTGTCCATAACTTCCTAATGATACTGAAGAACCATTTGTTGTAAAGAATGTTATGTTTGCACTATTTGAACTTGGTGAAAATAAAGCTGGTGTACTATTATTATTAAAAATTTTAATATTATTATTGCCAGCTATGTCATACCAAGTAGATGCATCGATTTCAGGATAATAGCTTCTATTAGCGTCCCAAGATCCTAGTAATCCACTTGACACATATGTACTAGACACTTCATCAAATGATCCACTAATTGTTAAACTTCCATTGGCTGAAAGTCTACTCGCTGTATTGGGCATGATTATCCAAAGACTACATCTAAACTATTTGTAGAAGAATTGTATGATTGATAGACTGAAACAATATTATTTGAGTTTGCAAATCCTACTATATTAGAAACAATCACATTAGCAGAAGATATATTGCTGGTCGCAAATATGTTATTGTTTAGAGAGACAATTACAGCAGAACTAAATGTCGGTATGTAAGGTGAAGCAACGTTTCTTGGTGACGTTGGGTTACCTAATTCAAGTTGTGGACCCCATACTAAGTAATTACCAGTAGCCGCATTTGTACTTAATTTAAAACGAACACCGGCACTTGCTGAAAATGGTAATCCTGTAACAGCAGAAATAACAAATCGTTGCCATGAACTTGTTAATGAAACTAGAGTATTTGCAACAGTAGTATCATCGGAACCACCAGTAATCATTAATCGTGCAGAAGATAAACTTCCTGCTCGCAACCAAACAGAGGCTATCCATGGTCCAGTTGAAGATCCTGTTTGTTGATATATTCCATATGTTGGATTTGTTTGTCCGCCGGAATTATTTAATTGCCATGCAGTAGTTGTTCCATCTGGAGCCACCACTAAACTTGGTGTTACTGTTGTGGCACCAGCGTCACCAGAATGAGTTAACCATGATCCACTTTGTAAATTAGCTGAGTTTGTTATCCAGTTTGAACCACCTTGTATATACAGATTTTGTGCTACAATGGCACCATTAGCAGCAACGTTACCTGTTACTTGTAATGTACTACCAACGTTTACTGTATTTTGATTATATGTTTGGTTGATTAATACACCGCCAGTACCTTTTGGTAACAAAGACATGGAAACGTTAGTGTCTGAACCTTGTACTGATAGTGCAGGAGTGTTTGCTGTTGTTGATCCAATTACTTGTAAATAGTTTACTGCTGATGCTACGCTAGCAACCCTAAATTGTTCTGTGAAACCCGAACTACTACCATGGCCAATACTGGTAAAATTTGTAGAGGTTTGGTGAAATATTTGTAATTGGCCAGCTTGAATTCCAAATCCATAACCAGCACCGCTGCCACCATCCCAAAGGCCAATTTTATTTCCTAAAGCATTTCTAAAAAGTAGTGGAAAACTTGCTGTGGCGGCCTGAGTGATTACAACATTAGGAACCACAATGGCATTATTAGAAGCAACAAAGAATGAACCACTACTACCTAAAAAACCTCCAGAGTTGGCTGTAATGATTGTATTGGCCTCGTAACCTGATGCAGATACATTACCTGAACCGCCGGAGCCACCACTACCCATGACCCATGGTAATCCGTTAGCGGCATATCGTAGTATGTCAGTATAGATACCATTTGATCCTGCACTTGTGCCACCAACATAGATGTTACCTGTTACACCGACACCACCAAAAACAACTAACTCGCCAGTCGTATTTGAATTTGAGGTTGTTGCAGATGTATTGGCACCAATAACAACACTACCATTGTATTGCGTTAGATTGACACGACCAGTATCCAGTACCTCAATACTAGGAATACCAGAGATGTCATTGACTGAGAATAAAGAACCAGTTAGATTGTTGGTGATTGAGAATAATTGGCCAGCAGAACCCTCAAATGATAGAGTTCCATTAGATGTAGGATAAGCCCGAAGGGTAATGTTGGCTGCATTGGAGGTATTGTTTGCGGCCGAAAAAACAATCTGAGGATCACCATTGGCATTACCAACGTTGGGAGTTATAAGAATATTTTTATCGGTATGTGCCATCTGTTTTTCTTTTTATTGGTTACCTATTATTTATAGACCGTATCTTCCTCCAAGTGCATTATAGTTTTGCGCCACTTGTGCGTCATTAAGCGATACATTGTAGATTTGAAAATTACTGACGCTTCCATTCCAGTTTCCACTACCTGCAAAATTAGCAATAGCACAAGGATAAACGGCGGTGCTGACTGTGCCCAGCGTTAGAGTTTTTCCTGTACCCGTGGCTATGCTTACCCCATCTAAATAAATGGCCATGGTTCCTGCTGTGGCATTTAGAGTAAATACCCAATGGTGCCAACCTGTTTTCTGTGCCAAAGTCAGTATACTGGTATTGATTCTATTGAAACCGCCACTATTGCCGGCATCCCAATAGACTATGCTGTCGCTCCAGGGTAGGTGTATGTTTACAACCCTGATGGCACTAGAGTCAAAACACGAAAACACACTGGCAGCAGGTGGGGTAGCAGGATTGCCTAGATTGATCCAACAACATACACTAACTTGACTACCACCTGAAGGTATGGCCGCAACAGGAACATCTGCGTATTGTGTTGTGCCAGATGCATTGAATCTGATAGCACCCATTTGATCTGTGGTATATGTGGGTGAAGAATTTAAGGTTGCATTATTTTTATTGTTACTCAAATCATTCCAAGTTGTACCAGAGCCAGCATAACTTTTTGAATTGCCTGCATCCAAATTCAACACTAATCCATTAGTTACAATATTTGGTCCACCAAATACACTCATAGTCCGTATCTTCCTTTAAGTGCATTATAGTTTTGTAATATTTCTTGTGCAGTTAATACACGGTCGTATATAAAAACTCCGTTTATTTGTCCTAGAAAATTATTACTATTACCATATGCTGCAACCTGTACATCTCCAGTACCACCGGTAAAAGTAGTAGTTGACACATCAGTATCTTCTAACAAACCATTTAAATATAATGCCCAACCTGTTGTAGTATTAAATGTAACTGCACCAAAATACCATTGATTTACTACAAGAGTTGTACTTGATTGAACAGTACTCCAGAGGCTATTGTGACCTGAATTTAATTTATTACCGCCTGCTAACCAAAAAGCATGTTGGCCAATATTACCACTCATAATGTTATTTGAAGCTGATAAATTTGATGTTTGAAACCAGGCACATTTAGTATACGCAGTTGAGTTTAAAAGATTATTAGATGTACTAGCATACTGAGTTGATCCGTTAAATGAAAATATATTATTTGCACCTAATGATGGTGAACTAACTAGAGTAAAAGAGTTTGTATTGGTACTTAAATTAATCCATGTTGTGCCTGAACCTGGATAACTTTTTGAATTAACTGAATCCAAATATAAAGTTAATCCGTTAGTAACAATAGAAGGTGAATGATTAAGACCCATTATATATTAAATCTTCCACGGGTAGCATTAAAGTTTTGTAATACTTCATTACTAACTAATTCTCTATTGTAAATTAAAACTTGAGGTATACTTCCAGTAAAAGTATCGCCACCAAAACCGTAATTTCCAATTTTTATTACTGAATTAATTATGTTAACATTCAAGTCAATCGTTCTAGTTATAGTACTACCCAAAACACCATTGACATATAATCTAGAAACTTTCGTTGTGTAATTATAAGTGTGTACCATATTATACCAGGTATTTGAAACAATAGAAACTGATTGTCCTTCTCCATAAAAATCTACTAAAAAACCATCAAAGCGAATAAGATTTGAATATTGACCACCAGCTGTTGCACTGCCATCGGCCGCCAATACCGCTCCGCCTTGTGTTGCACTAGTTGGTGCCGTATTTGGAGTATTAAACCAAGAAGATACGGTGAAATTATTTTGATACATGCCAACAGAATTTACTGTTGCAGTAGTTGTGATGTAAGAATTGTTTGCACGACTTAAAACAAATGTTCCATTATTTGTTGTATTATATAACACGCCATTTAAAAGTGTGCCAATAATCGTTGGTTGAACTATATTGGTGCAACTGGTTAACAAAGTATTTGCATAACATTTTGAATTAGCCGCATCAATTGCTAATGTCAAACCACTTGTTACTATCTGTGGATTATAATTGGTGCCCATAGTTAACCTTCTACATCAAGTTTATCTACGTCAGCTCTTTCTCCGTATACAACATAGTAACAATGAATTTCTTTTTTGAACCAGCCATCACTACTAATAATAATTGTATTGTCTTTAACTTCTTTGACAGAAAGTTTTTGATACTTACCAATAGATGTAAGTGAAACAGTAATTGTATTGGCATCAACTAACTTAGTCCAGTAATCAGGCAACTCAATAATATTAGAACCTTTTAAAGTGCCACGAACATACACACCAAACTCTGGTCCCTCTAAAGAACCATATCGTAAGTCTTTACCTTCTTTGGTCGGATGTGGAATGTTGAATGACTTGGTTGTAGCATTGAGAGCACCAGAGATACCTACACCACCTTGAACTACAAGAGCGCCAGTAGTTGTATTGGAGCTTGCTGTGCCGTTTTGAATCTTAACTTGTGAAGTACCAGCAAACAATACAGTAGTGTTACCTGTATCATTATAAATTGGACCTCGTTGTATTAAAGCGGTTTGGTTATAAACACCACCAGTATTGTTAAAATAATAATAATTAGTGCCCGTAAATACTATTCCAGCACTATCATTATATATAAAATGTGTTGGGCTTAAAGTTAATCTTCCCACGTTTGGTACTATACTCATTGTCAAATTGCCGGACAATCCAAGGCCACCAGTAACTACAAGAGCACCTGTAGTATTACTTGTTGAACTTGTTGTGCTTGTAACGTTAACGGAGCCAGCACCTTTAGGATTAATATTGATACCTACATTGGTATCTGAGCCTTGTCCTGATAATATTGGAGAACCACCTGTAGTGTTACCGGTTACTTGTAAAAGGTTTACTGCTGATGCTGTGTGAGCAATTTTAAATTGCTGAGTAAAACTTGTTGTAGCAGTATAAAAATCATGCCCTCCGGTGCCTTGAGTTGAATACGACATACCAAGATTTGTATCACTTCCTCTAGATGCAATTACCGGTAAAAACCCAGTAGCTTGTCCTTGGAGATGGATACGGTTTACGGCAGTACCACCACTATCAATAATTCTTACCTGAGTTCCTGATCCGGTATTTAAATTGACAACACCAGTACCCTTAGAGATTATATTGAAATCAATGTTGGTGTCAGACCCAGCTGATGTTAATGTTGGAGGATTACCAGCACTATTACCCGAGGCTTGTACATAATTTACTGAAGCTGAGCCATTAAATACAGGCAGTACAGTAAATTGTGTTCCTCCAGCACCTTGAAAATAATGTATGCCAGCATTTTTTGAATTATAAACTATACCAACAGATGAATCTGGACCAATTGCTTGAATAGTTGGATAGTTACTTGTTATTGCACCAGAAACATTTAAATAATTTACAGAACTTGCTGGTGCTGAAACAAATAAAGCGTTTGCACTATTTGCTGTAATACCAAGAACACCGGTAAGAGGTGCATAAATTCCTAGGTTTCCTACTCCACTAAAAGTAAATGCTGCAGCTGAATTTGAACCGGGATTTGCAACAAATTGTTGAGCATTTATTGAACTATTAAATGTGAATCCTGATCCAAAAGTTTTGTTAAAACTACTATCACCTAAGAAAATTGTTCCTGAATTTCCTGTCGTGGCAAATCCATTATTAATTGTGATTGATCCACCAGTAGAATATACATTACCTGATACACCAATGCCACCAGTAACAATTAATGTACCTGTTGTGTTACTTGTTGATGGCACATTGTTGGCAACAGTAAGTGATCCAGCCAAATAGTTTGGTGCTGTGCCGGCCATGTACAAGTTAAACGCATTGTTGCCTGTGTTTACGGCACCATAGAAACCGTAATTGCTTAATAGTCCTTTTGTTAAATTGGCTGTATAAAATCCATACTGGTTACTAGGACCGGCTAAGCCACCACTATTGTTAGAAAAATAATTGTATGAATTTGTAGAAAATGCTCCTGCTGAAACATCATTTCTAGCCCAAAAACCATATTGACTGTCAGTTGTTCCACCAACACCACCTGCTGTGCACAAATTCAACATACTCATAAGGTTAGTTATGTTGCCTGATGTGTGTTGTGCAACAGTATTGAGTCTTAATCCTTGTTTTAAACTTGTATCTGCCACATTATATGCAACAGAATTAAGTTGGCCAAATTGTTCAGCAGCAGTAGGCAATAAAAAGGATTTAGATAGTGTTAATGGTGCTGAAGCTACTGAAGTGCCAATTGATAGATTGGCCATTGAATGTAATTGACTATTACTTGCATCAAACCGCATTACACTATTCGACAAGAATCCGGCCGAGTTAGCAACGATAACTGTATTGGGTGTCCAAGCAGATTGAATTTGATTGATGACTGTGTTACTATAATTCAACCTTACGTTCTGGCTATCATCAACACCTTGAGCAATCGTAAGAGCTGTGTTACTATAATCCAACCGAACGTTTTGGCTTGCATTAACACCATCACTTATGGTCATTCTAGCATTCTGGCTTACATCTGTACCTTCAATGATAACCATTCTAGCATTTTGGCTTACATCTGTACCTTCGATGATGGTCATACGAGAATTCTGCGTGGTGTCAACACCTTGAATTATGGTAATGGCTGTATTGCTATAATCTATTCTTACATTCTGACTAGTATCTGTACCTTGTATAATAGTAATAGCGGTGTTACTATAATCCAATCTTACATTTTGGCTAGCATTAACACCATCAGCAATAGTCATTCTAGCATTTTGGCTTGTATCGGTACCTTCAATGATAACCATTCTAGCATTTTGGCTTGTATCAACACCTTGTATAATGGTGATAGCTGCATTACTATAATCTATTCGGACATTTTGGCTATTGTCCACACCTTGAGCAATGGTGAGAGCAGTATTACTGTAGTCCAGCCTTACATTCTGGCTTAAATCTGTACCTTCGATGATGGTCATACGACTATTCTGACTAGCATCAACACCAATAGTCACATTGGCTTGGTCAAATGCCGCATTGGCTTTAATGAAAGCTCCGTTGGCATGGAAGTATGCAGCTACAGACCGAACATCAGCAGTATTGGCCACATTGTAAGCACTTTGCATCTTACCATCTGTTGCTGCAATGTTGGTGTTCTGTGTAACATCCACACCTTCAATAATGGTCATACGGGTATTACTAAAATCTAATCTAGAATTTACATCTAAACCACCAACTCTTGCTGTAGTAGCAATTAAGTTACCCTTGAACCAGTTGCCGTGTATGTTTGCTTTGGCAAACGATGCAGCGTTAACATTGATTACGTTGCCTGAGGCCTCTGGTGTATAACCTTGGAATGCATAGAATTCTTTTGTTACTGCATCTCGAATCATACCAGCATGAGCATTCGTGCCATCATTATAGTGACCAACATAACCAATTGTTAAAGCATCTGTATAGTAATTTCCTATACCAAGTTGAATTAAAGTATCTTCTACTTCAATCGAGGTTACATTAAGTGATATGGTGTTGCCAAGAACAACTAAGTTACCTGTTACTGTAACATCATTACCAAATACAACATTGCCTGTTACTGTTTGACTTGCTGCACCACTTAATGCTAATCGATTTGATATACTGGTGTTCTGTGTTACATCGACACCTTCAATGATTGTCATGCGAGCATTTTGGCCTGCATCGACACCATCAATAATATTCATCCGTGTATTACTGAAATCCAACCGAACATTCTGGCTTAAATCTACACCTTCAGATACAGTAAGTCTGGTGTTTTGTGTTACATCAACACCTTGTATGATTGTTATTGCTGTATTACTAAAGTCTATCCTTACGTTTTGACTTGCATTGGTACCTTCTATTACAGTAAGTCTTGTGTTTTGTGTAGTATCGGTACCTTGAATTATGGTGATGGCTGCGTTACTATAATCTATTCGAACATTTTGGCTATTGTCCACACCTTGAGCAATGGTGAGAGCCGTATTACTATAATCTAACCTAGAGTTTTGGCTAGCATCTACACCATCCGCAATGGTCATTCTAGCATTTTGGCCAGCGTCAACACCTTGAATAATGGTGATGGCTGTATTACTGTAATCTAAACGAACATTCTGACTAGCATCTACACCATCCGCAATGGTCATTCTAGCATTTTGGCTAGTATCAGTACCTTCAATAATGATCATTCTAGAATTCTGACCTGCATCAACACCATCAATAATATTCATTCGTGTATTACTGAAATCCAACCTTACATTTTGACTGGCATTAACGCCGTCACTAATGTCCATACGAGTGTTACTGAAGTTTAGCCTTACGTTCTGGCTCGCATCTGTACCTTCGATAATGGCCATTCTAGCATTTTGGCCAGCGTCAACACCTTGAATAATGGTGATGGCTGTATTACTATAATCCAACCGAACGTTTTGGCTTGCATTTACACCATCACTAATCGTCATGCGAGCATTTTGGCTTACATCTACACCATCAATAATGTTCATACGGGTATTACTAAAATCTAACCGAACGTTTTGGCTTAAATTGGTACCTTCAATTACGGTTAATCTGGTGTTTTGAGTATTGTCAACACCTTGTAGATAACTTAATACTTCTACACCGCCATCATATATGGCATCAGCGTATACATTACCTGATACACCAACACCACCTAATACTGTCAAAGCACCAGTAGTGGTTGAAGTGGATGTTTTTGTATTCTGTATTGCTACTGTTGTTGCTGGATTAAATGTTACGTTACCATTGGCACCAGCAGTTGATGGTCCAATATTAATTTGAGTGTTTGATCCTGAACCTGCTGATGTACCTAAATTGACAACTTTAGTTGAGCCGGCTGCCGTAGTTCCGTTTGCTATATTAGCAGTTTGGTTTACTGAACTGTAACCAAAAGTAATGTTACCTGTTTGAGTTGCACCACCAATGAATATATTACCTGTAGTAACTGATGTACCAAGTTGTACTGTTGATGTTGTGCCTGCCGTTAATGCTAATGTACTTGAAGCAGTAAATGTTCCACCTACAGAAGTTGTTGATAATGATGTTGAACCACCAACAACTAATGCGCCTTGAATTGTTGATGAACCATCTACATATGCAGAACTTTGTACTGCTAAATTTCCTTGAATTCGTGCATTATTATTAACAGTTAAAACATCTGTTGTTATGGCAATTGAATTTGTATCTGTGTTGTATTGATAAACTGTGTCATTGGTTGAGCCAACAAGGTAGACACGATTATTAGCACTAGAATCAATAAACAAACCTGTAGGGGTTGTTTCTTGAAAACCAATATAAAACGAATTTTCAAATACTGCGGTTGAAACATTAAATGCAGTTCCAAGAGCATATTGAGTAATATCGTCACCAGTTGAACCAGTAATCCACATCTTTGTGCCATCAGCACTTAGGTTTACTTGGGCTGGAACTGTTTCTTGAGATGCAACACTAAACGAAATACTTGCGTAAGAAGCAGTTGAAACATCCCAAGCCGTTCCTAAAGTGTATTGAAATACTGTATCGTTTGTTGAGCCAACCACATACAT
>Ga0181346_1000072_pt1 | contig 38384 bp, 80 predicted proteins | sample Su13VDMM15DN_FD_130100 | JGI IMG/M metagenome (GOLD analysis project Ga0181346, IMG submission 130100) | Freshwater viral communities from Lake Michigan, USA - Su13.VD.MM15.D.N | ecosystem: Environmental > Aquatic > Freshwater > Lake | place: USA: Michigan | collected 2013-07-15 | reverse complement strand
TGTTTTTACCTAATAATACAGGTTGTGCACTATAGTCTATTGCCGTTCTTGCTTTTTCTCCTAAGAATATTTTCTTAGAATCGATACAAACATACTCATCTGCATCTATGTTAACAGATTTGCTGTTTATTCCTACTGATATTGCTGCTGAAAGTAGTATAGACTCTTCTTTTGCATTTAAAAATAAACGTCCACTGTTTAAAATTACTTGAGGTTTATTATAAGCATTAGATGTATCTGGTATTTTATTGTAAGAAAGTCTTCTAGTATTGGCTTGTATTAGAGGAATTTGATGGAAAGCAGAGAAATATAAAGAGCCAAAGTTTTTATTTACGTCTTCTATTATACCATCAAAACCGTTTGCTGCGGTAATCTGTCCGTTAGCAATTAATATTAAAGGTTGTCCTAAAGTCTTTGCGGTAACGAGTGGGTTATTTATATGCTGTGATCCTGTAAATCTAATAGACTGTCCTTGACGTCCTTGTAGTACAGTATCTCCAGGATAACATATTAAAGGATTTATTCTTCCACTCTCTTTAAATCCTTTACCTAATAGAAGTTTTTGAAAGTTAGGGTTTAATGTATTAGGGGAAGCATTATGCTCAGGAGCATTCCATACGTTAACTATTCGAATCCATGCTTTTCTATTTCCTTTACCTGATTCACTTGTGGCAGAAGGGCTTGATTCGATAGCTATAATCTCTCCTAATAGAGGAATGTCTTTATATCTAGCGTTTCCTTGAAAAGCAAAAGGTGGATCTGCTGCTTCATCTGGGTCAATATCTCCGGCACTACTAACAGTTACGTAAAAGCATCCGTTAATGGCAAGTGCACTTCCCATTTGTTTATATTTAGGATGTCTATTATCTAGTATTATATCTACTACACGGCCGTAAAAAGTACCCGAATTACTTGAGGATCCTTTACCGCCGCTACTAGCCCCTGCTCCTGTGCCTGATCTACTGCTCGCCATTATCCGTTTCTTTTACTTCTTTGTTAATCGTTTCAGCCTCTTGTAATAATTCAGCTAATTCTGATAAGTCGAATTCTTCTCCTTTTGATTGTCCTGTTTCGATTCGCTGAATGATAGTAGCTAGTTTAATTAAAGCTTCATCATTCTTAACACCAATCTCCATATATTCTTTTATCATAGGTACTACTAATGTAGCATCTCCTATGCTTTCAATCAAGGGTTTTAATTCTGCAATCAAAGCAGTAACTTGTGAACGGGTAGATTTAGAATTAGTATGTATCTCTTGAAATAAATCAGCAAGAGAGGTTTCTCCAAAAATTTTCTTATCTAAACTCATACTTTTTTAATAATAAATAGGTTAGTCGAGAATATTGACTACTAACCCGTTTTCACTATACTCGAAATACTTATTATAGAATTCTGATTTTAGTTTGGATATTACTCTAGTTAGGTGAGGTGTTTCGCAGTCAGTCATCTCTCTAATATAAATATAGAGCGCTTTTTTCTTAAAGATCTCTAAATCATGTCTAGTCTTAAAGATAGTTAATACTGCATCTGCTATCTTAGCTTCTTGTTCTTTTGGAAAGAATTCATCCACCCTTTCGTACATTTCTGTTATCCACATATCTAGAAATGCTGATAAAGACATTTTAAATTGTCCATCAACTTCTAAATCTGGTTCATAACACTCTTCTACATCTGAGAAGGATCCTATCTGCTTTAATTTTTTATAGTTCTTATTGTTGTAGTTTATTAACCACCTCTTTACAATTGTACCGAAATATGAGTAAGCTTTTGCTCCATTAGTAGCATCAAACTTCATAATCTTCTCTTCTAATAAAACAGAAACGATCTCATGTTTGAGATCTTCAATATGTTCTACGTCGGTATAGTAAAATTTAAAGGTATGTATTATATTCTCTGCCAGTTTATAAAACGGCATATAGATATGATCTGTGAATATTTTAGCTCTATAAACGTGATCTGAGGAAGTATTATAGAGGACTATGTAGTCTTCTGTTTCTTTTGTAAAGTAGTTACTTTTCGCTTTGGTTCTGGCCATAATTAGTCGGGAGCATGTATCGGTTTAGCTCTTCTTGTACGTTTTGTAGTTGTTTAAAGAAATAACCGACCTCATCATCCGACTGAAAAGTTCCTTCTCCGTCTAACTTCTGTAGGTGCATTTTTGCTTCAGCAATAGATGCTGAAATATTGTTTAAGTATTTAACTTGATCTTGTATAACATCTTCATATTTCTCTACTTTAGTAAGCAGGTTGTATATTGCAAACACTGATACAATTAGAAGTAGCCCTAAAATTGATATAATCCAAATCATATTATAAATTTTTAATTAAGTTTGATAAACCTTCTGATGAATTAACAGGGCGACCTGTAGAGGCTTTAGCTTTTTGTACTTTAGGCTCTGTAACTCCTCCTTTATTCTTCCATAAATCATATTCTACCTTAGAAGCCATAAAGTCTGCTGAGTGTAAAATATTTACAATGTTAGTTTTCATTCGAGAGTCTGGGTTGTGGCTAAAGAAATAAGCTTCGTTAGCTTTATCAAACACACCATCGTGTAGTCTAATACCTAAATACTCATTATGAGATAATTTAATACCGAATCTCTGTAAGATATAAAGAGAACGGTCAGGGATTAACATAAACGAGATTTCAGGATTAGGAGTATACATTTCATGTAACTTATCTTGTCTCCATTTATCTGTTTGAGGAATATAACAATCTTTATCTCCATCACCAATTTTACCTAGATCATGGAAGATAGCTGCCATTACCAACTCTTCGTCGGTAAAGTCAATAGAAGCTCCCATAGACTGCCATAATTCTTTTTGTTTTACAGCACATTGTACAACCCTGTTAACGTGATCAATATAACCACCCGGAAAAGCATTATGGTACCATGATTTACTACTAGCAGGCGCCATTACCATATGTTCGGCTAACGTTTCTACTAGAGCTAATACGCTATTTTTACGATCATCACCAATATAATGGTTAATAATCTTAATATGTTTATCCCAATTTGATTGGATTTGTTCGGCACTTAACATAACTTGATTTTTTTTATAGGATTACCCTGTTTTATATTTATATCTATATATTTAATATCTTATATATTTATTTAATATCTTTATATTCTATCTAATATCTTATATATTATTGAAGATATATAAAAAAACGCAGAATAGCCACTCTTTTATAAATTATTTTTCCGGATTCATTAAATTACTTTTCTTTGCACCTGGAAAACTAGCTTTTTTTACCGGTTTTTCTTCTGTCGGTTCTGGAAGTTGAGCAGTAACAGCAATTAAAAAGTCGGCAACCCCGGAACCTGTATCGGTAATAGGGGTAATCACTTTAGTAGAAGTGGTTTTTTCTTGTTCTTTTTCGGTAGAAGTGATTTGAGTAGCCTTTCTTAGACTTTCATCCTCCTTAATTACCCTATCAAGCTCATTTCTCACTTTATCTCCAGCAGAAAAGTTTGTTTCTTTATCTACAAACAGTCCCTTATACTCAGCTACACCTAAAGCATAGATGATTTCATTTAATTCTCGAATAGTTAAATTCATATACATGTTTTTAAATTAGTTTATACCTTAAGATACGGACTATTCCGCAGAAAAACAACTTTAAGTTAGTGAATAACAAAGATTTTTATTGAGAATGAAGGAGTTAGGGAGAATGCTTGCGAAATACCCTAAGAAGGCCGAAGGCCCCACGCGCATCGCGCGCATTTTGACCCGAAAATTTTATATTTTAATCGACTCTTAGCTTTAATTCTTGCAATAAACTATCGACATTGTAGTCGTAGATAGGAGGAGTCATTGTATTCCTCAATAAATCATCAAAAGATTTTATAACAGCACACCTTTCATAGTATTCTTTCTCTTGATAATAGTAGAGTAGGTGGTCGAGGGCGTGGAATACTCCCATCTTATCATATTCTTCGGTAATAACATAGATGTTTTCAAACTTTTTAAGGTTGATCCTAAGGAGATAGGTGTAGAGGCGGTTATAAAATTGTTCCTTAACAGTCTCTCTTACAGATTCATACTGCTCCTTATATCTCATCATATACATTCCATCGATGATAGAGTAATTCTCTAACCCTCTCACCACCATACCCATTAATACATACGGGTTTTCGAACAAATGTTGTATGTTATGCTCTTCATATATAGTCTCATCAGAGGCATTGAAGATGTTAAAAAGTTTATTCGGGTCTAATTTGTTCATTTACTCGCATATAATAGTTGCTTCTTTGATAAATATATCGTATATTATATAGAAGTATAAGTATTAATATGCTGAAAGGCAACTAAATTAAAGTATTATGGTAGAAGTGTTATTTTTATTACTAGGAGCTACTCTAGCTTTTGTTTATCTACAACATGAGCAGAAGAAAGATCTGGAAAAGAGGGTTAAGGCTCTAGAATCAGATTACCTAAGTCTATGTGATAGTCTAAGAGAGGTAGAAAGAAGTGTATTCGATTCTCTAACCTCTCAGGTTCATACTCTAAAGGCAGACATGTGGCAACACTTACATGCTCATGATTGTGAGGTACGTGATAAGAAAATTAAAGATATATTAAAAGATTAGTCGATAACTCCCGGGTCACCGCTCTTCAAATCTATGTTATATGATCTACGATGATCTCTCTAACTTTCATTACTACTTTAAAGGAAGGTCTAATTTCTCTTCGATACAAGACTATCTCTCTAGTCTATCAAGCGATTCTGAAGACGGTACTCGGGACCTCGGCTATTGTACGGTTATTATCTCTTCTTATGTGACGGGTCACTCCTCTCTGTGTGAGTCTCACGAAATCTATGACGATCTCCACATGGTCTTAGAAGGTCAAGAAGCGGTAGAGTACTACAACCCTAAGTTAAACAAGGTAAAGTTTAACTATGATGAAGAAAAAGACGTTACTCTCTACTACAAAGAAGCAATGCCTACTGTTATTCTTCCTCTTTATAATCGAAAATTCTGTTATCTTCCGGCAGGAGAAGTACATTCACCCGGTCTACCGCATAGAAAAGGCCCTTCATTAGTGAAGAAAGTGGTAGTCAAGATTAAGGCCGCTGATTAAATTAAATAAAAAACAAAATCAAATGTTCACACTAGTATTAGTAACTGTCGTAGCCATTGTCGCTATCATAGGCAGTATAAAGATGTATAACCAGATAAAGAATATCCAGATAGATATATCAGCGATAAAGAAAGACAATGAAAGACGAATTGAATTCAATAAGCAAAGAAACGAAAAACGAAAAGAATTTAGAACCAATAGAACAGACGTCGATAAGACCCTTGAAAGAGCCGATGCTATGTCAAATGTGTCTAAGGCCAATAAAAGAGGATAACTTTTGTTATCAATGTGCATGGGAGGTATTGAAATAATATACCCCCTATACACAAAAAATTCTCCGAAAAAAATTCCGGAGACTTTCTGAAAATATACCAAAAAGGTTATTTTGAAAACCGACTATAGGTAATAGTCTTTCTTGTCCTTGGGTTCTCCTACGGTTAATATGCCGTATATAAGACTATATAACATATAAGATACCATAGATAGGAGTGAGACAATAAGAACAGCTTCTACAATAGCATGTAGTGGTTCCAAATAAAAAGAAAGGATAAATACTGTAATGACGAAGGCCGTTAAAAAGGCTGCTATAAGTTTCTTTGACATGTTGTTATTTAGTTAAATTATTATAAAACTGAATCTTTTCTAATTCAATAGAGACATAATCATCGCCCATCTCTATAAGGCATTCATTTGTTAATTTTAAATCACCCATACCTACTATCTGAAAGAGATAAAAGTCATAACCTTCGTCTGTATGTAAGTATTCGGTCTCTGGAGTAAGTCCGGCATTAGTAAAGAAGTCTACTAAGTCCATCCAATACTCGAAAAATAAACTTGTGTCGTTAATTCTTAAATGATACATATTATTATTTTTTATCGTGAAACTTTAACTAGATTAGACCCCCAACCCTTTCTCTCTAAACCAACTAGATAGGCGGCAGTCTCTGGATTCTTTATTACTTCTATCTCGCAATACTCTGTCTTACCTGATATAACCGTTCTTACATGCCATTTATCCTGAGAAGAACAATTAACACATACACGAGTAGTTGGTATGGCTTTTAAACGGAGTGGATTGATTTCGTTATTACAATCTTTACATTTCATACTTTATATATTTATATATTTATATATTACTATACCTCAAAATTTATCAGAAATATGTTAGCAGGCAGGGCCCTCCCCGCGGCTCTCACGCCGTCTTAGGGAACAATACCGGCACTGTTATGTCACCTTGCCTTCACCTTGACCTACCCATGACCGTCTCTTGACCTCGACAACCCCGAAGGGTGACCGGCCTACTCATCACAATAGGCTCGGTCGGGTTACGATCTTTATATTAGGCTTAATTGTATATCGGCTGTCTTATCTATTACCTTATAGGCTGATTGTACCTTACGAGTAGGCTTATACTCAGTACCTTCATTATCTATTAGTACACCATCTACTACAGCAAAGGCATGCTTAGCTACTGTAACGATATACGATCCTACCTTATGGTCTTGTAAGAAGCTCTTAACAGTCTTTTGTCTATAGATTAACTCTCCATATAACTTATACATGTTAGTGATAGCTTGCTTAGGCATTACCTCGAATGATACCTCTTTAGTACCAACCTTAGTCACACCTACCTCAGATAGCTTAGACATATTCTCTATAATCTCTTTATTAAGGACCCCTTTACGATCTTCTCTCTTGAAGGTCTCTTTAACGAATGAATGAGCTACATCATAAGTAACGCCTATAGAGGCTGCTACTGCTTTGACTACACAATCGTTAGTCTCTTTGTTAGCTACTTTAGATGTCTTGATACCGGCGATAACGTCTTTTGAATAATTGAATTTCATAACCTTTATTTTTTTTTAATGATTGAATATAACTAAAGATACGAACTTAATCGCATACTAGCAACTTTATTTTACTCCTGGCTAGCCATCTCTACCTGAGCATCATATAAGGCATTGAAGATATCTACATCCAATGCTATAGGCTCACAGAAGACAGGCTCCATAGAGATTAGTTCATAGCGAACATACTCGTTAGAACGATCGTCCAACATATGGGCGACAACGGACTCGGCACCTTCCTTGTTATAGAAGAGGATATCCGAATCAATACGGACGGTGAACTCCTGGCCACCTTTAGGCTTCCAATGTGGTGCCTCGGCTGAGCCATAATTCTCATAATACTGGCTCTCGATTCTAACTAATGTTTCTAGCATAACCCTTGTTGTTTTAATATACCTTAAGATACGAACTTCTACTCAGAATTCCAACTATTTCCCCAACTCTTTTTTAATAAAAGTCACTGTAGTTTTAATGCGATCTACAAGTGATTCCGGAAGGCCTTCTGCTATAGCTTCCTCTATGATATTATCATATAGATAACCATCCCAGATACCGTATAGAGAGTTAGCAACTCCGTTAAAAGACCATGGATTCTTATCCTGGCTTAGATAGCAATCCTCCACCTCTCTGATGGTCTGGCTGTGGAACTTATGATCCTCTACTCCGAAGATCTCATGGCGATTAAATCTGATGTGTGACATATCTATCTCTCTTTATACCTTAATGTACGAACTTTAACGCAGACGACCAACTAAGTCACTGGTTATTTCCCCAATACTTCTACAATATTATCAAGGATGGCCTGTAACTTAGCCTCTGTAGCTAGACACCTCTTATGGTAGGCATCCTGAGCCAAAGAAGGACTAGCCCAAGGAATATCATAAGTACATATACTCCAGTAAGAACCCCCAGACATCTCATACATACCCTCATTAGGTATATCTATGGCATATCTACCGCCTTCTGAATGATCTACTACTGTACCTGGATAAGCCTCACATACGGCTGTAAAGAACTCTCTCTTGATTGATTTTCTGATTTCTGATGATGTCATAACCCTTATTGTTTTAATATACCTTAAGATACGGACTTATACGCAGAAAAGCCACCCTTTTGGGGTATTTATTTCACTATATATGGAAATAAAGTCGTGGAAATAGTTGCCCGTACTCTGGAAAGATTTCTATAGGAAAAGTTGGTCCCCTGGGCAAAAAGGGGCATTTACTTCCTATTCTACCCTTACTACGCTATACTCTGTTTATTCTACACAACCTCTTATATATCCATATAAACATATAATCATATAAACCTATAGGTATATACATATATCTTTCTTAATAGACGTTATGGTAATGAAGGTGGATTGCTTATGGTTCTCACTTAGATAGATTGGTTATCTCCGATTATCTCTTGTAACCTTATACCAAGTAGTCACCCAAGTCATACACTCTCAGAACCCGTTTATATCTATATCCAGTTATCTCCTTAGATTGCGTATTATACTCTCCAATATGTCAAAGAACTCTTATAAGGCCGTCCTATATTCCTTATGGTAGGAAAGGTCGGACAATATGCGCGGGACACCTTCGGTGAGAGGGATAAAGGCCCCCTCCCCCCTCCGACCCTCTCTCTATATCTATTCTACTAATACGTCATATAGGCCTTAGGTGATGGTAATCCTCCATAATGACACCATTCATCGTCTTCTAATGTCTTATAGTTACTGGAACACCATTGTCTATAGTCCTCTCTATTAACCTCATAACCCCAATGTAATAACGATTGCTGTATACGTGGAGATGAATCCCAATCCTTTGTTGTATATATCATGCTATAGATTCTATGGCGCCATCTTCCGGTCATACCCGTAAAGTCCTGCCATCTACTAATCTGCCTATCATCATCTTCGCCTCTTATACCCATCTCGTATTTACACCACCACTCAAACCATCCATAAGGATCTCTCTCATGCATCCAATTCATAGCCTTCCAATACTCATAATCCATACCTGATCTAACCGTAAACTTATTCAATTTAGGCTTATAGGTCTCTCCTAAGTATAGATTTGTATCTAAGTCTTTAAAATGATAATCAAATAGCTCCTGATATTCGAAGTTAGTATCTTCTTCTATAGGAAAGCCGAAGTAGCAGCCTCCAAAGGCTCCTCTCTTTATAACCTCTCTTGGGGTTAGATTTGGGTAGAAATGTAGTTTGCTCATAACACTTGTTAAATTTGCGCGGGTCGACTTCGTCGGAGAGGATAAGGCGCCCCCACTTCGCCTACTTTCCGGACTTCTCTCTAATCCAGTTGTACATATAATCACTTGTCTTCTCTGATACCTTACAAGGGCTCTCATCAAAGATACTTCTATCGCATTTATCGCACCAATCGGTATCGTCTAAGTCTATTACACTCTGACAGCATTCACATTTGATTGTATTATCCATGTTAAGGTCTTTCTCTTTTAGCCTTCTCTATATCTCGTTTTAACTTATCTACAGTCTTCTGTCTACTTCTTATAGCAACAGACTTAGCCCATTTACCCATATTGTTTACAGGTACTCGGTCTTCCCATTCCTTTAAGGCTTCTTCTGCCTTCTTCAATCGTATCTGTAGTTTAAGACTTGCCATTATATTAAAATTTCGTGTGATTCAATTCCTAATTTATCTAATACTATACTCAATGCTAATCCTTCTGCTCCTCCTAATGCAAAGGGCGTCTTATTATAAGTGTCGTTGTTCATTAAAGACATATAAGTAAAGACTGGGGCTATTGTTTCTAACTCATATCTTATTGCTTCATAGTCTATATCATCTCTAAAAAACATTACATATTCCCACATTGTTTCCCAATTCTTATATTCTATTCCTTTATACTCACAATACTCTTTTAGGTATTTAAAGCATGGGTTAACATCTCTATAAGCATCAAAATTACCTCCTGGCCAGCTACCTTGATAGGTTATCTGATGTTGTTGTGATCTTTCTATAAAGCTTTTTATCTGATGGTAGGGATAGTACTTATCAGAATCTAAGTATAAGACACTACATTTATATTCTTCGACTAAATCTAAACAGTATAAAAGTTTATCTAAGTATGTAAAGATCTTTCTCTTATATACGTAAACATCTACCGGGTCAAATAAGTCTTGACGGTTAGTTAATACCTTTACTGTATAGCCTTCTTCTTGTAAAAACCTATAGGTGCTTACACAGTTACTTACATGGTAACTATTAACTCCTACTAAAGATATAACTACGTTGTCTTTCATCTATATGATTCCTGATTCTTTAAACTTAAATCCTGTAATGTCAGCATATAATTTCTCTCCTCTAGAATAAGGTTCTAAATTTAGTTGATACCTATCCCATGAATGTGTATAAAAGTTGTGTACATTTCTAACATACTCCGGACCAAATTGCTCTACTATTGCTCCAATAGCTAAACATTCAAAAATAGGAGCCCATTTATTAAAGCTTGGGTGTAATACTCCTAAGAAATCGTGACTAAAGTATTTAACTAAGTCTTCTTTGTTCTCTATTGTATACTCTTTATAAACATCTTTCTCTAATTTAAACCCTAAGTTGCTAGCTACTTTTTTAGCCTCTTCTAGTTCTGAGATATAACCGTCCTTTAGGGTATGTAATTTAAACTTGAAAGGAAAGTTGTAATTAAGATAGTCTGTAGTATTATCTTTACAGCCATAATCTATATGCATAAAGATATTATCACACACCAAATGTTTATTTTCATCTACTGCTTCTTTATACTCCGGACTTAGCTCCATTAGGTACAAATGTATAATCATCTGCTCTACATAAACTCCTCCGTAAGTATTTCTATCGATAATATCCTTATGCTTGTAGTAGTACGTTAATGCTTTATTAGTTGCTTCAATAAAGAGTTTAGGGTCTCTAACATAGGTTAGATTACCGTTAGGTATCTTCATTAAGTTAACATTAGGAGGGTTAAATGACTTTAACTCATCATCATGCAAAAAGAATAGACTAGTATAGCATTTTGAAATATTATTAATATACCGGCTTAGTACATCTGAATCAACCTTCTCTTTAAATTCTACAGCTTGATCTGAGTGAGCATATACTACTGGGCTTTTACTTTTACTAAAGTCTAGCTTCTTAAAGACAAAAGTATCTGTATCGATATGAAGATAAGGTTCTCCTATCTCTCTAAATACTCTCATCTTAGGGTAAGTGTAGCTTTTACTACTTACTCCTTCTAGTACTGATGTATTAATATCTGTATAAGGTATGCCTATATCTTTTATCTGACGAGCTATATGTTCGTTTGTATATAAGCTAATATTACCAAACTCCCTTTGAGCTAGTAATACGCTTAACATCTGACCATACATTAACTCCTTCCAAATAAGATCTGGGGCTGGTTTATCGCCAAAGGCAGTAGGAATGTAACTATGGACTATCTTCATATATTACCGAGTATAGCAGTTTTTAGAAGCTAATGTATATAACTTTAAGTACTTAAGAGATGTATCATCTGCTCTAGTAATTGCAGCATATAAATCATTCTCACAAACAGCCTCTACAAAGCTACCAGCTCGCCAGTTGCCATCTCTATGCATCATAATACTAGCTACCATTCTGGTGGCTGTCTCATCTTCTACATTCCAACCTTTTAAAAATTCTGCTGCTGCTTTTAAACACTTCTCGTGTTGCATGTCTCTATTCATAACTTATTATTTTTTATATGTTTTGCTAATGCTAATTTATAATTCAGCTCATGGTTAAGTTGATCATTAGCTAAGATTCGCTCTTGATTCTCTTCCCACCATTCCTTATAGTCTTTAGATGCAAATGAAGGTTTTAAAATTTCATCTACTATCAGACCATCTTCTACCATCTCCTTATACTTCTTGATCGAATCGCTCATATTCCTGAATTGCTTTTAGTAGGTAAGTTACTTCTTCTTCGTCTAAGTACCCTTGTACATCTCCTCCGGCTACTTCATTATCGTAATGCAAATCTCCATTAGAGTCTAAGACTGCTAATTCATACTTACCGTCTTTACCGCCATAAGAATGATCATGGCGTACTACAGATGCTCCCCATCCGTTATCAAACATAATACGGCTCATTATACCTCGGCTATCTCCCGGGTGTTGAGTAAATTCTAAATCGTTAAATGTCTTCATAACCTTTATTTGTTTTTATTTATTAAATATACGAAAAAGTACGCTAATATTCTACTACTTCCAGTGGTTGTTTTCCTTCTCCCACCAGAAAGTTAAGTCGTTAAACTTATCGTCATAGTACTCTGCTATATAGTCGCATTCAATTGCTGAAGCTCTATTCTGGAATAGAGTAGTTGTTAAGATGGGGTTATCCATTTCCAGAGACTGTCTCATCAAATTTATTAAGGAGTTGTAGTTTGATCCTCTAATTACTCCTGCTTCTACTAAGATAACAGTCTTAACTCCTATCGCTTCTCTATGTAATAAGAACATCGAACAAGCCTCATTTACAAATCTAGTATCCCATTGCTGGTCTGGATATGGAACATCTACTCCAAAGCCATCTGCGATTTCACCTTCATGAGTGAGCTCATGTCTGATAATCTGTCCGGCAATAGAGGAGTAGTCTGTTGATACAGTAACTATAATACTATTACTAGCGTTATAACCATCTCTCTTTAAAGCTTCAGCAATCGATTTGATACATTCTAACTCTCTGTTAATACTAACATGTAGTTCAGTTCTCATTTTCTCTTGTTTTCAGTCCGCAATATAAATTTAGATACAACATTTCTCTCTCTGCTAGTTTCTTATAGAGTCTTCTCTTCTTTTTAATATACTCCGTACCCCATTTCACCCACTCTTTATTCTCATCTTCGGTCATCGTATATTGCTGATACCAATTATCTTTCCGGCCTTCTACATCTTCAAACTTAAGATCATGTCCGGCAATCTCAAACATTTTATCGATGAGGTCTTTAAGTAATAACCTCTCTTTGCTTTGTTTTTGTTCTACTCGAGTCATAGATACTTTGGTTTAATTATCTTAGTATAGTAATCTGTCGTTACAGGTTCTTCCCCATGCTTATGTGAAGTCCAAGTCTGTGGAAACTCCTTTCTACATTCTTCTATTCGCTCTCGTCTTGTTTTAGTCTTATCTGTACTGTAATAGTAATACAGCCAAGGCTCCCAGTAGTGAGACATTTCTTTGCTATAAATAGTTATTGCTAATTGGTAGCCGAAGAATACAAATGAGAATACCGGGTTCCATTCATGTCTGTAATCGGTATTAGTCCATTTCGTCTTATAACCTAATCCGCAATAACTGAATCCTACTTTCATTGGAACAAAGAAACTATATCTCATCTTCTCTTTATAGATATCTTCAAATGATCTTATAGTCCGGAGATAATCAGTATTTTGTTCGTTCCATCTTTCGGCCTCTCTAATCTCTTTTGCAGCTGCTTCGGCTGCTAGTTTAGGAGTAGCTTTAACTGTCCTTCTAGGAAAGAAATAAGGAGTACCTATTCGCGTCTTACCGGCATAGAAGCCAACACTAAAAGGTTTGAATGGACTATTAAGAATTCTTAACCAATATAAACTCTTAAAAAAATACTTCATATAATTTATTTTACAAGTCCTAGAGTCTTTGCTCTATAGTAACCGACCATTCGGCCGTTAGCAGGGTTTAAGAACTGCTGCTGTGATTTAGGAAGCTTCTTATTAGCTTTCTTTAGCTGTTGATCTGGAGTCAAGAAATCCTTAGGGTAGACAATCTCCACCTCTACAGGACCTCTTGAAAACTTATCTAAGTCGTACTTCCAGATTGATACCGATCCATCTGAGTCTTTATACTCATGTTGGAACTTTCTAGGATTAGAAACTACATTCATCGAATTTTTCTTTTGCATATTCAATTGCCTCTTCTTCTGATAGGCCCATTGCCAGGCCGACTTCGTAATAATGTTCTAAGAATACTTGGTTAGCACTATGACTCATAGTTTACCTCCTCTTCTTTAATGATGGTAGTACCACCTGTTTTAAAACTAGCTTTAATAGCTTCATAAGCTTCTAAGGCTTCTTCTTCAGTATTCTTTAATGCAAGACACTGACTTCCGGCCCATACGAAGTATTTGGTTACCATACTCGTAGTATGAGCATCCCATTTTACTTCTTTTTCGATTTTAAATTTAACGTAACTGTTCATAACCTTTATTTTTATTTTTTAATTTAATTAAGCAACTATCTTATCTTTACTGTAAAGAACGGCATCTTGAATCTTATCCATTCTAACCTTATCTACTGTAGTAACATTCTCAGTAACCTCTCCTTCGTAGTTCTTATAACGAGTAGTAATTTCTAAGTCTGCTGACTTACCAGAAGCTGTCTTCTTAGTAATCTTAATTTTAGAGATTCTAGAGATAGTCCAGTTAAAGCGAACTTCTAAGCTTGGCAAGTCGTAATCTCTTTCGGCAGTAAATTCTACTCCTCCGTCTTCTAACTTATCTAAAGCTAAATTTCTTTCTGTACTCCATTTCTCATTCTGTAGAGTACGAATTTCGTTCTGGATTCTATATCTCTCTTGATTAACTTCTGAATCATATACAGTATTCTTTGGAAACTCAGTTCTTAAAGACTCTCTATTTTCTTTGATGAAAGCAGCTACTTTTCCTACTGTAATAAGACGATCAAATTCGAAGTTATTATCGACAGTAGTTGAATAAGTATTCATGTTAAAGCCTGTCATTTCGTCACCATATTCACTTCTAGAGATAGATAAGATTTCTTGAGCGTAATTATACTGCTCTCCGTCTCTCTTAGTTCTAACTTGAATACGATTAACTCTAACTCCAGTACTATAGTCATTTACAAGCAAATCTCCTTCGTCTAGCAAACCTGCTAGCTTAGATTTCCACATTTCCACTATCTGAGTTCTGTACTCCTCATTCAATGCTGAGATTGCATTTTCTACTGTTACTAACTCTGCTTCTAAAGAAGCAATTGCTGAATTGATGATTTCTAACTTTTTCATAACCTTTGTTTTTATATGTTTTTCTAATATACCTTAAGATACGAACTAATACGCAGACGAGCAACTTTTTTAGTGTTTATTTCCGGATTATTTATCTCCGTAATCACCTTAGTATCTATCTCTTTATCCATACCTTAAGATACGGACATCTATGCAGGATTCCAACTATTATACGTAAAAAGTCACGGAAAACTAACAGATTTTTGATTGAGAATCAATGAGTTATATCGTATTAAGAATCAATGAGTTAGGAACTATGGTTTTATCATACAGAATTTACCAAACTCCGGAAATTGGTATCTAAAAAACTCTACGTTCTTATCTTCAAAGAATTCATTAACAGCTTGAACTCCTCCAGGCCATTTCTCACCTTCTCCGTATTCGTCAAACATTATTAGGCCCCCGGTTACTACTTTACCATATAGGGTCTCTAGTACCGTCTTATAAGATTGGTATAAATCGCAATCAATATGTAAAACCGCAATAGGTCCCCCGTTATAATCTTTTGTAGTATCTTGAAAGTAACCTTTTACAACCCCCACCGGTACATTAGCTTTTTCTTTTACTTTATTAGCTTCTTCAATAGGTATTGCCCATTCTCCTTTCCTAGGATTACGTTTAGATTCATCCTCTCTACTAGGTGCTGGAAAGCCTTCAAATGAATCATATAGGTAAATGTTTCGTTTCTGAATTATTCCATCCAGCATAAAGTCAGCAAATATGTTAGCTGTCTTACCTTTACCAAAGCCACATTCAACTAAACTACCCTCTAGTCCGTCTACTAACGGTAATACTTCTTTAAAGTATTCTTGATAGTTAGCTTTGTCATCTTCTTGTAAAGAAGCTTTAATTATATTTTTTTCTACTACCTTTATCATTCTCTTATCTAGTTCCAGTATCCGTGAGATTCTTTGAAAAACTCAGGATTCTTTCTATTAATATAGCTTTTAATCATTATATAAAACATCCATAAAATTCCTTTTGACTTAAACCTACGAGGGGATGTATACGTTCCGGTTATCTTATGCACTCTAAACTCTTCTGGTTCTATCTTTTGAGATATTGAATAGTCTTCTGCGAATAACTCTTCCGGATTATAACCTCCTACCCTCCAGTATGTTTCTGTTCTCCATAACTGGAATCCCCCTATTGCAAATGGTGCTTTAAGTTTTACAGATATAAGCTGTAGTAGATCAAATAATCTAAATACCCACTTATAAGGAACGTCTGTAAAAAATGGGACCGTAACTAACCCTTTTTTATATCTCATACATTGAACTAATGTATTCCTATTTGTCAGAAATATATCTGCGTCTAGAAATAACATATAAGGAGTCTTAACTAAGATGCTTCCGGCAAGTCTTCCTTGAGATGGGTAACCTCCTTCAATTACTTCTATTTCTAATGGAATAGATTTGAAGTTTGATTTTATCTTTTTAATCCACTCTAAGGATTCTTTTTCATCGGAGACATCAGCAATAATAACTCTAGCTTCTAGTATGCCTTTTTGTTTTGAAAGATAGTCTACGCATTCGTATAAAGTCTTACCTTCATTTTTGGAAGGAATAACTATTGTTAACCTATCCTTTAATGACTTTGTATTCTCCATCGTATATAATATATGAGTTGTTTTCTATCCAATCGCCACAGTTTAGGTACCTGCTGCCATTTATAATTTTATCATCTGGATGGTGAATATGTCCGCACATTACTGTATTACAGTTGTGTTTAAGACCTTGTCTGACTATCTCTTCTTCAAAAGAAGTCATAAACTTAACAGCTTCCTTTACTTTACCTTTTAGGTACTTAGATAAGCTTCTTTTATACCCCCAAGACTTTAACGTCCTATCTACAGATATAGCTAAATCGTATCCTATACTTCCTAGAATGCCAAGCCATTTTAACTTAACAACCCCATCGTATAAATCCCCATGAGTTATGTAAGTATTGTTCCAGATATACTCGTTATGTATTTCTATATTATCAAACTGTAAGTCCAGGTAGCTTCTCATAAACTCATCATGATTACCTGGTATGTAGATAACCTTAGTCCCATTCTTAGTATAAGACATTATCTTTCTAATAAAGTTAGTATGGGATTGTGGCCATCTAAACTTTCGTTTTAGTAGCCAGCCATCGATGATATCTCCGACGAGAAACAAGTACTTTGGTTCGTACTGTTTTAAAACTTCTAGAGCTTTTGTTGCGTTAGATCCTTTAGACCCTAAGTGTACATCTGAGATGAATAATGCTTCTACTTTCATCTATATAAATAGCAGCTCTATTGCTCTATTTATTCCTACTCCGGAAAGCAGCTCCTAGTATTGATATAAGTAACGATAGACCAAATGCCTGAGTCCAAGTGATTGGGTAGAATAAACCTACGGCCCAATGTATAAGAACTAACTCTATAGCCATTACAGCTATTACTAAGCTAATTACTACAAGTACTGAAAGAAGATTTGTCATATTAGTTATTTTTTATCTTTAGTTACTGAGGCAAATAAGAATAAAAATCCCATCATACCAACTACCGAGAAGCAAGCTGCTTCGTTAAGTGGTTGCATTTCTAAGCCTATATTTCCAGTAACTATTAATCCAGCTACAAAAAAAGAAATTAAAGAGGAAGTTAAATAAATGATTCGATCACGTTTCATAATATAAATTTTAAGTTTTTAATTAAGCTACATTCATTACAAAAGCCTTATCTGCCCAAGTCTTTGCTTTAACAGCAGCATATTGTAACTGGCTATATAAATTAGTAGTAAAAAATAATTGGTTAATTGTACCTACTTCTAAAGTTTCAAGTACTTGCTGATCTACTAACATAATCTTATTACCTTTACGAGCAAAAACTGTTAACCAAGTAGAAGCACCGTCTGCTTTAAATTGTAATGTCTGAAGAGCTCCTTTTTTCCAACGGTCTAATGAAGGTAATTCAGTTCCTACTTCGTAAGCTGTCATAAAGCCTGCCTGTACCTTAACAATTGCTTGATAAGTACCTTTTCTACCTTGGATAAAATCCACTGTGTTAATTCCGATTGCATTGATGATGTTTTTCATAACCTTTGTTTTTTTTATTGTTTAAGTATCGTTAAAGTATCTCTCTCTAACATACCTTAAGATACGGACATTTATCCAGAATTCCAACTAATTCACAAAGTATTTTTTACTTTTATTGAGAATCAATGAGTTATGCAGCGAATTCAGCTTGCTTTTTATCGTAGAATTCCCTTAAAATCGCTTGTTTCTCTAGTGCTATATTAGGATCTGTACCTAATCCTACTTCAAATTTAGTATAAATTTCTATCATTTTCTTACAGGCTTCAAATTGAAGTATATTATTCACTGATTGAATAGTCTTATAGACTTTCATAAATGCAGCTGTTTTTTTCTCGTTATTCATAACCTTTATTTTTTAACTGTTAGTAATACTGATTTTTCTGACATTTTAATATGGGTAACAACTCCTTCTAAGCCACCGCCGAAATGACTCATATCTGTTCCAATACTCATATAAGGTCCGCCTGAAGGGTCAAACATATCGATTGTATCCATATCGGACACAACTAACGGACCAAATAATTTCATAATCATATTCTTACCATCTCTCCATTCATGTACTACATCCTTAAACTTATCTAAAGACATTGGAACTCCGTCTGGTTGTTCAAAGACAACATAACAATAAGCTTCGTAAGCTTCTGTATAGATATTCGGGTAGCCGTAACGGCAGTAATCTGGATTGTACCCAGACATTAAAATAGTATCTTCGTTCTGTTCGAAGACAATCTGATCGCGGTAGCGATTAACGTAAGTTTGTTTGATCATAACTATTATATTTTTATCTATACCTTAAAGATACGAATTATAAAGTTCTAAAGCAACTCTATATTTCCGGAAGTATTAGTCCTCATTGTTAAAAAAGTAGTAGAGAAACACCGAGACTATTATAGGCCAAAATATTACATTTCTAAACCTGTCTGAAAAAGTCCATGGAGGTCCAATCATTCTAGAAGTTGTAAACCACTCTAACCAAGCGCCCCATGTCATTCCTAAACAAAGGTAGTATAGTACTAAATATTGTTCCATAGTTTTAAGTTAAGCTGGCCATTTTCCTTTTGGACAGTTCTTTTGTTCAGGTCTTGCTGAAGTGAATACTTTACCTTTCAATGCACATCCGCATGCATTACATACTTCCATACCAAAGGCATTTACTCCTCTATCTTCACAAGTATCACAAATCTTATATCTAATCTCTGCTAACCTTTTTCGAATAGGCGAAGGATTCATTGCTGTTGACCAGGCTTCTACTATCTCAAAGATCTTATTCATATTAGTTAAAGATTACAATTTGTTCTTCTGTCGATGGATTTTGTAAACGTTTCTTAATTGACCTTCCTCTAGGGGCCGATTTTAATCTTTCATATGTAATATCTTCTACTACAATATGATGACCGTACTCTACTATATCTGCGATCTTAGGAGAGATTCTGGTTGAGGCTACATAATAACTTTTTTTCATAACTTTTATTGGTTTGTTTAAATATTCTGCTCTTCAAATAATTTTTGATACTTCTTAGCCATTTGCTTATAGTTCATTCTAAACGTATCTGGCATAGCATCATAAATTGCTTGATTTCTATAAGGAGAGTTTCCTGGCTTACTCCACTTCCTGGAATAATACATCCAGTTATAAAACTGAACATATGCATTTGCTCTCTTAATATAATCTTTAATATCGATAGGTAGCTTCCATTGCTTTATTAGTTTAACTGAGCGTTTCTCATTGTCTAATTCAAGGTCTCTACTCTTATCTATATGCTGTTTAATATTCTTCTTTCTCTTACCGGCTAACCAATCTTCTAGATGACCGATTCCTTCACATCCTTCTTCCCATTCTTTACATCCTTCTGCCCATTGTGTTAAGTGTCCATATTCGTGAACTAGTAAACTTAACCAAGCATCTTCGTTATTCGTTGCTACAACTAACCTTCTCTCTTCTGAATCGAAATAGCCTCCGCATTTTATATTACCTGTTAGTAGTAGGAACTTGACCGGCCTTAATTGTAGTTTTATTTTATGCTTCTTACACTCTGCTTTAACATGGTTGATAAATGCCTGAACGTTTGGATTATTTAACATAAACTAAGATTATATCTATAAATATAAGGAATCTTAGCTTCTCTACAAACTATTTGATGTAGATGTATTCCACTCGCTTTAACTTTCTATCCATCTCCTCCTCTTCTTTCCATTCCTTAATTACTTCTAATGCTCTATATCGGGTAGTAAAGACAAAGTCACTGTATATCCATTCGCGTAATACTTTGCCATTGAATACTTTCCTCATAGGAATATAGATACGGGTTCCGGAAGGGCTATATTTTATTGCGATTTTGTACTTATCATGCCCTACTACTATCTCTTCAACTCTATTTTTTAAGCTTTGAGTTTGAGCTACAACATTGCTTACGAAAAAAAAACTTAGAATTACTAATAACTTCTTCATATTACTTTATTTGTTTATATTTGTATACTCTATATTGCCGATAAGCTGATAAGCTTCCCACATCTTATCCATAGCCAGTAGTAACAGGCTTTTGATCTCTGTATAGTTATCTGAAAGTGGATGCATTACAGCATGATCGTTTAAATTATTCATCATAATATAAAGCCTATCCATTAACTCTAAGTAATGTCCTGAGTTGAGCTGTGGTAGTGGTTCTGAAGTAAATTCAGGTCCAAAATCTAGTTCTAATTGTGTTGACATTTTAATATTTAATAAGTTGATATTTACTATTTTTAGTTTCAAAGTTTATAACTCCATCTTCTTCTGTAAAAGATTTCATTGTAGTAGTTAACCAAGTATAGGTTCCGTAATGAGGATCTACTACTAAGCTAGCTCCTACTACCGGAGTATTATGATTCTCTTTATATGTCCCATTATCATTCCACTCTAACCATAGTATTTTATCTCCTGTAACTATTAGATTATCGCTAGATCTAATAAGCTTATACTTGTAGGTAGGTTTACCTCCATGCTCTTCACAATATAACTCGTCTACCATACCTTCTGATATCATCTTATTACATTTGTGGCATAGAGTAGCTCCTCTACCCCCGTTAAACTTATGAATGGGTTTCATCTTACTCTGTTTCATGATTCATATGATTTACAAACTGAAGAGCTGCTTTTGGGTTTACTCCTTGTAGATGGTCTAATGTCAACTCGTATCTTCCTAACTGAGTCTGTAAGATAAAGTTTTCTGCTACTAAGCTATCTTTAGTTTGAGTTAGAGCTTCTACCTGTTGCTTATACTCTATAGATTTATTTCTAGTAGATATAGCCCAGAAGCATAAAATTATAACTCCAATAATTAATACTATTGTATTTTTCATTTTTTACGTTTGAAAATGTCTTTTAATTTTCTACCTTTCTTTATTATCTTCTCGTTATTATCTACGGTATCGGCTGTATATATTTCTACAGCAATCCATATTAACGAAACTAAACCACCAATTGCTAATCCTATCATATCTTTTAATTTAAGTAAAGATAAGAAATTATCTGTTAGAAACCTACCCTTTTGTTTCCCTAGAGAATATGGTCTTTATCATCTTCGTCAAAAGGTCCGAATAGGTCATCTCCTTTGTAATCTGGATGATTCTTTTGCATATAGTCGATGCCTACTACCCATCTCCAGGATATAACACCAACTGCTACTACCATACTGATTATTGCAATTATCATATTGTTATTGTTTTAAACGTCCGTAACCCCTAATAGATACTTTATACCTTGGTTCATTTAAACTACTTACCTTTACTCCTTCGTAGCGATTTGCTGCGTGGATAAACATCGTATTACCTATATAGGCTCCACAATGCCAGCCGCTTGGTGATACTCTACTTCTAAAGAAAATTAAATCACCTACCTGAAGACTATCTTTTTTAACTCTTTCTGTTTGCTCCCATTGTTTGTAAGCAACGTTTGCTAGTTCTTTTATATAAACGTCTTTGTATAGCCGCTTTGTAAATTGAGAGCAATCAATACCTTTTTCAGTGGAACCTCCTAACTTATACGGCTTACCTATCCAATGTAACATAAAGTTATTTAAAATAGTATCGACCGTCATTACATCCTCAATACCTCCTGTTGCTCTCTTTGCCTGTGCTGTTGAAGTCATGCCTAGCATAACTAAAATAGCTATAATTATTAACTGTTTCATACTTTAATTCTAATCCCACCAACCTCTCATATCACTTCCATCATATTCGTCTCCAACCTTTCTTGAACGCTTTGTTCCTTCTAAGATAGTCCAAAGCTCTTTCCACTCCTCTTTTTCTATTTGTCTAGCTCTAACAAATACTTTTCTATTATGTTTTACTTGAGCTGGAGTATCGTCAATACCTTCTAAAAAACCTCCTAAGTTTTGTAACTGCCCTAGTTCTTCTTCTGCTCTATCAACGTAATTATCTTCTCTATTATTCTTAAGCAACTCTAATACCCTACGCATTGCTTTTAACTTAGGATCTCTAGTCTCCGATATTTCATTCCCTCCAATCCTCATACCTTTTTCCTGTACCTGAAGAGAGCGTTCAAATAAGTTTAAAGTAAACCTATAATCCCACCATCTATGATCCCATAATTCTTTTCGGAACGTCCATACGTTTTGGATGAAATGTTTTATATCCCATCGTAAGAATTTATAAGTCTTATACCACCAGGTATTGTGTCTTGATAGAGTTTTTAAACTATCAAAAAAACTATCTGCAAATTCTACTTTCATAACTTATGATTTTATGATTGTATATAGTAAAGTTATTCCTAATCCTACTAGCGCCCAAAAAGCAGCATCTTGTGAGAACTTAACTTGATCGGGTCTTCTTCCTTGATTTTCCATATAATTAAGATACGAAAAAATACGATAAAAAACAACTATATTAGAGTTCTCTTTTCCTCTACGCTACTCTTTCTGTACTTATTTCGACTATCAAGCATAAAGCGAAATGATTTATTAGTTATACCTATATACTCATCTACCCTATCTCTATCTATTCCAGAAAGATATAGGTTTTCGTAAGTTACTGTAAAGTGGTTGTAGCTTTTAATGTTTTCTAAACGGCTATTAAATTTATCTAGAGTTTCTAAATACTCATTCTGATCTACTTTAGATGGGTCGTATACATAGGGAGCATGCCAATCAATAGACTTGGTAGCATGAACAAAACTTTCTGCTTGTTCAATAATATTCTCTCTATATATTATAACTGTTTTATCAAATTTAGCAGATACGTCTTTATATTTCTCTTCTCCTTGTTCAAGCATCATTTTGACTACTACGTTATCTCTTTCCCAAATATCAAACTCAGTTAAGTCTTTGTCCCAAAACCGATTTTCGTTATAAGGTTCTATAATTTCTTTATAGTGTAGAGAATTTGCTATATAATGTGTAAGGTTGTTAGAACCTGTTCTAGGTAGAGCGTAGATTAATATTCGCATACTGACTTGCCGAATTTAGTGTAAATCTTATCTGTAAAGCCTGGCTTATAATACTCACCTTTAGGTCGTCCTAGTTTAAATTCTACTACATGGTAACTAACCGTAATTTCGTCGCCTTTATCAATAGGTCTATTAGCGTATAGATTGTATCCAGTTTCAGTTTGTACTAACGTAGCGTTAGGACGTTCACTGTGGTTACAGAATCTACCTAAAGGGTCAGCTTCCCATAAAGTGCCTGTGAGTTTTCTCCCTATTCTATTAGGTTTATTTTCTACATAAGTACCTACTAAATCTTCTGCGTTAAGGTAAACATTTGAGAAAACCCCAGTACCTCTTCCTTTAATTACTACAAGTGTAAATTTACTAATCTCCATGTTGAATCTGTATATTATCTATAGAGTTATCAACAACTTCTTTTAGGTATTTTTTTAATTTATCTTTAAAGGGTTTTAATTTTTCATCTAAACCTAAAAGTTTATTTTCTTTTTCTATAAGTTCCATATTAAGCGTTCCATTTCCTGCTCCTACTATGTACCAGCTATAGATACCAAAAACTGCTCCTCCTGTTAGTTCAAATAAATCTAAATCTTTAGGATTTCTTCTTTCCCATATTTTTAACATCTTATCTAATCCTGGCGGTACATTAGTCTTGTCTTTATAGTTTTTCCAAAACGGAGTATCTTCTCTTATTGTACTAAAGTGGTAATATAAGAAGCACATCACTTCGTGGTTTAACAATGCAATAGCTTTGTTATATTGATCTGTATCTTCTTTATTATTTTCTACTATCATAGATGTATCTAAGTTAATTAGTTGCATGATTGCAATCATTAACGAGGTGGCTTCTAAAGGCTCCACAAATCCAGAGCTCAAACCAACTGCCATACAATTCTTAACCCAAACATCTTTATACCTTCCGGCATTAAATTGAAATACTTTACCTAACCTTTCTATAGGATGTCCTAATACTTCTTCAATTTCATCATAAGCTTGTTCAGGAGTTATGTAGTTACTATCGAAAGAGTAACCCATCCCCCATCTATGTTTTACCGGTATCTGCCACATCCAGCCATGCTTCATAGCAATACAGTTTGTTTCTGGACGTACTATTTTTTCTTTATGGGGTATAAAGAAGGGTACTGCTGAATCTGTTGTAAGGTATTTCTTATAGGAAATCCATTCTGTTTTATAGAAGTTACCTATAAGGAGTCTACTAAAGCCGCTACAGTCAAATATAAAATCTAAATCTAAAATTTGTTTATTTTTAAGTTCTATTGAAGTAATCGTTCCGTCTTCTTTAGAAGAGATCTTTGTAAGTTTTGAATCAACTCTCTTAATACCTCTACTCTCCCCAACTTTTGCTAAGTATATAGCTGCCTTACGGGCATTAAAGTGAAAGGAATAACCTGAGGAGGTTAGTGTTTTATTATCTTCTGTATAAAATGGGCTCTTCTGGTTATTAACTAATACATTTGTTGGTATTACTTCTTCTAAGTCTTCTTTATTTGCTAGTGCATTAAGGATGTAGTATGCTTTATTAGTATTAGGTATTTTCTTTGCATGATTAAATCCTAGAGAATGTATTGTTTGAAAATCTAAAGTAGAACCAGGAGGTGCTGTAAAAGGGTGTAAGTAGCTTGTACCATCTCCTTTCCAGTTAGTAAACCTAATACCCGTTTTGAAAGTGGCGTGGGCCTCTCTCTTAAACTCTCCTAGAGGTATCCCTAGAGTCTGTAGGAAAAGGGGTAATAAGGGTACTGATCCTTCCCCAGCGCCTAATATTCCTATTTCTGAACTTTCTACTAATGTAACTTCTGCTTTATCAAAAAGATGTTTTGCATATAGAGCTGTTAACCAGCCTGCTGTTCCTCCTCCTAATATAACTATTTTTTTCATATCAACGTTCTTTCTTTTTTATTAAGGTACGAATTGTCTTTTAAAAAAGCAACTAAAGTATACTGTTATATCAAAGTATTTTGAGTCTTGTAAAGAGGTTCTATTAACTTAAAGTAAAAATCTTTTAACTCCTCGTCAATTTTTAAATCCGTATATACTAATTCTGTATCGTTTGTTGATATAAGTTCAAAGGGTTTGCCTGTTACCTCTCTAGTATATTCTTCTAAACTTTTTAAATCTTTGATATCAAAGTAAAGAATACTTGGGTCGTTTTCATGCCACCTTGTAGCCCCTGTTATTACAGTAGTGAATATCATAAAAATATTCTTACTATAAGGAATTCCTCCTTTAAGTAGTCTCCTAAAAAAATTTGAAGCTTTCTCTATATCCTTAAGATTATCGATGTACCCTATTTCAGAGTGCCAAGCATTTATAAACTGCTTACTAGTTACTTTTTCAAGTGCTTTGGATATTTCAGGATTAGTTTCTGCAATATGTTTAATAGTATACTTCCAGGCAGATAAAAACCTTTCTAAAGGATCTCTAGTTATTGCTACAATAGGGTAATCGTTACCAAAATATTCTCGAAGTTTAGATACAGGATGGTGAGCATGTCGATACGGTTCAATTCCTTTATCTGCCTGTCTTTGTGCTAAGACATTATCGGCAGGGTATTTAATAGAAAGTCCTGCTAAAAAGCAGGAACGTTCAAATGCTACTGTAGCTGTTCTTGGTATCTTTAGAAACAAAAACTTATTATCAACTAACATATAACTTTTTTAAGATACTACGATAGATGCTTAGCTCTAATTAGCGCTAGTATCGATTCTACTACATTTTTTACTTTTAAATCTACTTCTGGTGTTGTAGGAATAACTACCGTTTTTATTATATTTGCCATATTATTGAAATTTTTTCGCCATGTTATGAACTAAGAGACCTTCTGCTACGTAGTTATGAGTATCTTCAACTGATATATTGTAAACTATACCTTTAAAATCTTCAAATTCGATAGAATCTACAATTACCCAATCACCCATAAGGTTAATAAAATATTTACCAGTCTCTAATTGATAGACTTCATAGTCTTTATGGAATTCTTTATCTGCTTTCGGATCTACAGCTGCCCAGTTTACATTTCCTTCAAAATCTTTTATCGCAAATGGATGTCCTATTGTTGCTTTAGTTTTTATTCCGTTTATTATTACTAACTTATTATTATAATCAGATTTCCATAATCCTTTTACTCTCTTTGTAACAAGTTCGTTTTTAACAAAATCATAGGATTGAACTATATCTCCGATTTCAATATCTTTTATTTCTTTCTGGCCGTCTGGTGTTGTAACCATTGCTTCTCCGATAAAACAGCCTCCGCCGCCACATCCAGCACAGGAGTTATAACAGCTATAATACCCGCAATTCCATCCTTCGCACCAACATGGGTTATGTTGAACTAACGCTATGTTAGTATCCTCATCTAAAAGTGATAAGAATATATCCTGCTCCTCAACATCCATTTCATATGTTATCTTCGTATCGTACACAGCTTCTAATGCAGTTATTTCTTGCTTTACAAGTTCATTTGAGCTAACATCTAAAAGAATAACTTTATCTCCTAAACTAGCTTGACCTAAGGATCTAAAACGTGTAATTAAACTTCCGCTATCTTCTGTATAAAAAGTTGATCTTGTAGAGTCATCCCAATTAATACCGCTATCTAAAGTTACATTTATGTAAACTGTTTCTAAGCTTGAACTTTTAAAGCCTACTACTGTTGCTGTATTAACTTCTAAGGAGTCTTGCATCTCTTGGAAAGAAGAAGAATATGCAAATACATTAACTGTAGATCCTGTAGGAAAATTACTAAAGTTAGCAGACTTAACTACTGTACCTTGTTCTACTTGATCGATTGTTATATAAGCTCCGGTGCCGGTTATAATTTTAGTGTCTTCGTCGATATGGTATATACCTTTCTGCTCGTCAGTTGCTAACTTAGAAATCCATTTAACTCTAGATTTATTTGTTAAGGCAGTCGAGTTCGCTTGAAGTTCATCCGGCCATATATCCAAAGCGTATTGTGAGGACTGGTGGTATGAACCTAAATGCATAGTATCTAAGTTTGCTCCGTATACTAAATCAAGACTTCTAATAATACAATATCTTCCCTCTTTTACGTTATTAGTTGAATTAACAAACTCTTGTATAAAATAAGGATGTGTTGTATTTTGCTTTAAGTTATCTAAATCTGCTTGGCTACCTATAGAGTGTACTTCCGGGTATACCTTAGCATCGTATTGAGGAAGTCTAGACTTAACTACAATATTTGGTGTAGTATTTTCGTTATATGTTGTTAACGTATTCAGTTCGTATCCAGGATTATTAATATATGTAGGTATTGCATAAGATTCATCTTTAATTAGGACCTGTAAGTTTGCTTTATCTGCACAATACTCGTCATCTATTAAAGCTGTTGAATCAAACGCTTGTCTTAGTATAAACTTTGTAGGGCTATCCTCAATATACGGTACTGTGGTTGAATACGTATTTACCTGGTAGGGTGTGTAGGTAATGCCAAGATTTGAGCAGAGATTCTGCAAGTCGCTACCAATTGTAATATTTGCTCTAAAGCTAGGGTCCGTAACTACCTGTTCGTCATTGAAGATATAAACAAGCTCTGCTATAGAGTTTACCTGTAAAAGGTTTTCTAATTCAGTAAAATCTAAGTGAGGTACCATACTTTGGAAGGCTCCAGCGCTGGTATTAAATTCTACCAGTTTTGCATTTCCGTCGTTATCAAGTAAGAAATCACTTCCTATTAAAACAGCTTTCATATTATGAGTTTAAATTAATTCGTTTATGTATAAATATCAGCCTGAAGCACTTTATATATTTTATATTAGTGTCTTTTTCTGTTTTATTGTATTTTTTCTAAAATAAGATATTAGTATGTACTGGGTACCTTCTGTTACTGTTGTCAGTTCAAATTTATCTATATTGTCAAAGTATATTCCTCTATTCTGTAAAGGTTTAATTACTTGTTTCTCGTACATAAGTTCACCTCCTGTGTAATTTTCATTTATAAAATAGACAAAGACAGAGAAATTTTCGTCTAGAAACCGGCTATACTTTGTTATAAAGCCTGTAGGTCTTTTACTAATAATCATCTTATCTCCTTGATGTTCTACTCCTACTCCTAGTAGAAAATTCTCTACACCTACTGCAAATTCACCAGGAAGGGTACGAAATCTGTAACAGTCTTGTTGACCCTCTTCAATAGAATACTTACCTTCTACTTTAATAGCTTCGAAAAAGTCTTCCGGAAATAAATTATCGTATATTACCACTTTTAATTTCTGTTATATTAAAGCTAATATTAGAGCAGATGGCTATTCTAACTCCTTTTGAATTAGGAGCTAGTTTTGGCCTATGTTCTACATCTCCTTTAAAGAAGATAAAATCTCCTTCTTCTGGCTTTATAGCATAAACCTTACTACTCTTATCTTTTAGAAGTAAACTTCCTTCGTTTTCTTTTAAGTCATCAGGTACTTGTAGATAAAAGCAATAGGTCCAATCTGTTAGTATTGGTGCATTTACTCTAGTATCTGGAAAGTTAATAGTAGATGTATGAACATGAAATCCTTTTTCAGGATCTTGCGAGTTTTTATCTTGAATATAGCTCCAAGTCTTTCCTGTCCAAGCTCGATCATGTAGGGTATCTATTCCTGATAGCTTCATTGCAATACGTACTCCGTAATCTATTACAGAGTCAATTTCAGCGCTTCTAACTTTTATTTCAGTTGTATTAAAGTCTGTTGTACCTAAGAGCCATTTGTTTTGCTTTACTCTATATGCGATCTCGTCTCGTCCATACTCCCAGTCGTACTTAGCCTTATAAACAGAAAGTGTATCTGATATTTTATATTGCTGGATTGTTATCATATTAACGTTTTAGATTGCTTCTGTTTAAATCCAATAAAAATTGTGAAAGTCAATCTACCATTTTCTTTTGAGTCCCCAAACGGTTCTTGTATTCCATGGTTAACATTAGCCGGGTAACATACTAGTGTATTGTATTTATTTTTACTTTCAGCTACCTGAATATAGTTTTCATCGTAAAAAGCTGTTCCAGAATTAGAAATAGGATTTGTAGCTAAGTAGATAACTCCTGCGTAATCTTTAAGACGGTCTTTATGTATACGGTTTTTATAATATCCTTTTTCTTTTACAGTATTTTGTAATGTGTAATGAAAGTAGCAATCGTAGTCCGCAGTAGTAAACTTATCATCTCGTTTAGATAACTCTGCTTTAACTAACTCAGTTACCTTTGTAGTTAGTTCATTACGTTCTAGACATCTATAACCTTTCCATCCTTGTTCTTCGAATGCTGGGGTGTACTTTAAATTCAAAGCTTGATCTCTAATCTCATCTACGTTTTTTAAAAAGTCCTCTATTTGAATTAAGCCGGGGATCATATAATTGTTTTATTTTTTTTTACTATAGAGATTTCGCTTAAATATTTAGCTTCTACTGGTAGCCATTTATGCAATGGGCAAGCATCGTATGAACGAGTAAAGACTTTTCCTTCTAATAAGCAACCACATTCTCCGCAGTGCTCAGACCATTTACGGTTACTAAGTAAATTTTTTCTTTCAGGACATTGTTCACATATTTGATATCTTTCCTCTGCTAGTTTCTTTTGACTATCGTTTGGCTTAGCTTTAATTATCCAGGCAGTAATAATCTCTTTCATATCCATACCTAAGCCGTTAGATGTCTGATTATAATCGTCAACGATATACAGATCCAAATTGTATTAAATAATACTAAAGTAGGTAAACTCTTTCTCATACTAGCCCATATCAGTAAACTAGATGTAGCTAATGTAAGAAAATGTAACCACCATATCTCTATTCCAAATACTAATCCTGGAATGATAATGATAGCTTTTGCTAGCCATGCAGCTGCTTCAATTGTATTATAATCTGTCCAATAGCTCTTATCAAGGTACATCAAGTACTTGTCGAAGATCTTTTTCCACCCTATTATAGAGTACAGAATTACAATTGATAATAAGAAAACTATTGTGTATATCATAATTTATTTTTTTAATCCGTATTTAATCCATTTATACCAAATACGTTCATGTATATAGTATTGAATAGGTTTATAAATTAACTCTGCTACTCCGAAAGCTGCTCCTACTTTAACTGAACCGCTAATAAGCCACATGAGTAGGAATCCAATTACGGTACTTATTACTCTGTAGCTTATAGTTTTAGCGATATGTCTTTTTCTCTCTACTATCACAACTTACCCTCCTCTTTCATCTTATTACGGACAGCAGTAGCAGATATCTCTCTAACTTCTTCTGGTGGTATATGCTCGATTACATCATAGCCAACTCCTCTTCCAATATTAACAGATTCAATATCCGGAATAATAATAAATCTAACCTTACCTTCTGCCATTAGATCTGATAGCTCTTCTTCAAGATTCATTGCTACTTGGAATGCACTCCAGGGGTTTCTCTCATCAGGTTCTACATCTCTTATTGCTAGTAAAACCTTCTTACCCTCATTTAATCTCTGATCTATCAACCAGCGATGCCCAGCATGCCAAGGTTGCCACCTACCTATAAACATAGAATACTTCACTACATTTGAGGAAGATTGAAATGCTGCAGTAGCTAAGTATTTATTGCTCATACTTTAAGATACGATTTTAATTATTAGAATCCAACTTCTCTCTAATTTTCTGGTAAGATTCAAAAGGACTATCATTTGTTGTATCCACATCTATAAAATTCTCTGTAGGTGGTTGGTAATTGCTTACGTGGAATTGATTACGTCCTCTATCTTCAAAGGCATGTATGTAGAGTTCTACTATACCGTTTCCTAGCTTCTCTTTAAAGCTTTCTCTTTGATCTTTATAAGGTGATACAAGCGATACGAAAACGTTGTAGTCCTTATGGTGGAGGAAGTGAGCCATATTCTGAGCAAGCTCTATATTCTTTCTCCTTCCAGCTTCTGAGTAGTCTTTATTATCAAAAATCTCTCTAATATCATCACCATCTATTTTTATAGCTTTAGTATGGTAATGTGTAGCTAACCAATCGGCTAGAGTTGTCTTTCCAGCTCCAGGCTGTCCTGTGAACCAATATATCATAATTTACTTTTTATAACTTTAATATTCTCTTCTATTCCTTTTGTCCAGTTACCGATTACAGTCTTTTTATATTCCGGATCAGAGTGCATTCCTATCTTTTCAAACCATACGTGATGGTATTTAACTTCTGGGTACTTCCTTTTTATATTATCAAAATGTGTCCATCTAGGTGTATTACCGACAGCGGTAGACCCAACCGAGTCTGCAAATTGAATATATATCTTATTAATTGCATGACCGACATCAGCATCCTTATCTCTTAGTATGTAGCCTAGTATGTTCTGGTCTGTCATTAACCATAACTCGTCTGGTACATAATCGTATTTCTTAGTTACAATCTCTAAATGTAATTCCCTATACCTTTCTATAATACTTCTTACCTTTTCGTTATCATTCATAAATAGGAAGCAAGTGTTAGGAATTAACATTGCATCTGCAAATTCTGGAATATCTAATCCGAATTGATCTTTAGCTTTACTAACCGGTACGTGTAACCATGCTCGTAATAGTTCCCAGTGGGCGTGTACTACATCTTTTTTAAAAACCCATTCTGGTATTTCTTCCTGTAAGAAGAAGTCTGTATCCATAAATAAAAATGGAGGTTTCTCGTTGCATATAGAAAGTATCTTACCGCTAGTCCAAAATTGAGCTGCATCTATACGAGTGTCTTTATTAACAGAATTAAGAAAGTCTACATCAATCTCATCAAAGTACTGTAGCATATTTTCTTTACGGTAATACTCGTACCCGGCTGTATCTGTATACATTTTTATTAAAGCATTAGTATACCTTTTAGCTGATGTAAAGCTATAAATCTGCATAAGCTTTTCATACTCTTCCAGTTTATATTCAAGGGCTTCTTCCGGCGTATCTTTTAGATAGCTTTTTATACCTGTAAACTTCTTCTTATTAAAGTAAGGTTGAGTCCAATTGACGTATATTATTTTAAAATCACTCATGAATAAAGTAGATATCTTTACTAGCTTTTGAATTAATATAGTTATTTAGTAGATACTGAGACGCCCACATATCCCCGTCGCTCTTACCTATACACACCTTAGGTTCAACTTTGTCTATATACTCATCTACACTGTGTATATACCTGTTAAAATACAGCATAGCACAAAGCTCTTCTATGTTTGTTGTAATAGTCCTCTCTTTGAATATCTTAAAGAGATCATGAGGAAAAGAAGGTTGCCTACTGTATACAAAACCGGCATTTGGTATAGCTAATCCACCATCATATTCCCATTTACCGTACCTTAGTATCTGATACATCATTAGGTTGAAGTAATGAGTCTTTTCTAAACCTTCTTCTTCTATAAACGGAGTTATAGTTTGGAACTTTTGAATAGCTTTTTGCGGGAAGTAATACAAAGGCATTTGTATAGCTTCTCCTTTTTCTAAACTTCTCCAAAAATTACTATCAAGAGGTCTTTGTTGAATACAGTCCCAGTCCAAGTAAAGAAAAGGCCCTGTTAAAGAGGATAGGCGGAAGGCAATCAGTTTATTAATAAACCAACCCTCCCAGCCTATTGTATTGTCCCCCATATACTGAGTCTGGTATCCTAATTTCTGAACAAAGTCCAGGTTGTCTTGATCCCAGCAATATACTAATTGATCTTCCGGTAGTAGTCCAAACTCTCGACTAATCTGAGTAGCTCTTTCTATTTCCTCTGTATATCTAGCACCCCAAAGGGTTCTAATTATCTTCATCCTCGGTAGCTTTTACTATTACTTCTAAATTTAAGCTATCCATATCGATCTTAATACCTACAGGTTCATGACCTGCGTCGATTAACGTCTGTAAAAATTCTTTTAAGTTATTCCTAACGAAGAAGCCACCCCTTGCAGTGTAGTCGCCATCCTTCCAAAATAGTATCTCATTTTCCATAATTCAATTGTTAATGTTGGGTCTGTAAATAAGGCGATGAAGCTTAAATGCTTTTCACCGCATAGTCCTAATATATGTAAAACTTCGTGCATAAAGACAAGTTAAAAGAGAGCCGGAGGTGAGTCCGGCTCCTTTATATTTACTAACTAGTTAAGCAATGCTGTTGCTAGTTTGAACAACTCTTTATTTACTTTCAAGTCCTTCTCGAAAGATTTGATCTTACGAACCTTACGAACTTTAGCTCCACGAAGAGCTGCGCTGAAGCCTCCTTGAGTTACTTTCTCTTGGATTACGTTAAACACTTTCCAAAGATCGTCTCCTTGATCAGCAGTACGCTTAGGAGTTAACATATCACGAAGAGTCTCGTCATCGTAACCGATTACTGCACCTTCTGCAAGCTTACCAGAACGAAGCGTCATAGCATCTAATGCTAATTTCATCTTCTCTTCGTCAGTCAAGATGCGTTGCTTCATCTTGTTAAGAACCTCTACCTTATTAGGCAAGTCGTTAACTGCTTTAGATACTACTCCGCGAAGTTCTTCGAAAGTATATCCTGCGTGACGGATACGGAAGTCAGCAAATTGCTCATCAGCAATAACTAATCCATTAGAACATACTAGTCGGAAGATACCGACTGCAAACTGGAATGAATTAAAACCATCATGAGAGTTAGTCATGATAATACGAGGGAAAGCATCGTCTCCGTCAGCACCTTTGATCATAATATCAGGATTCTGAAAAGAGATCATATGCTTAGAGAAGATAGAATCTGCTCCTTTTTTACGAGCTTTTCTCTGAGAAGCTGTAACTGGAAACCAGTTCAACTTAGCTAAGTCGTCAATAATAGTCTCAGTATTGACGTGTAAATACTTCTCACTAACCTTTGGATTAGTAGGAGCTGAAGCGAAAGCTAATGGACATACCTTGTTGATGTCTTCTTTCGTCATAAATGTGTCGAGGGATTTGTTAAATGATTGCATCATAACCTTTGTTTTTTAAATTGTTTAATTGATTTCTTATTATACTTAAAGATACGAACTTAGTCACTGAAAAGCAACTAACTTACAATCTTTTTTTTACTTTTTTTTCCGGAAGGATCATCGTATATTGAATGCCATTTCGTACCACCCACAATCATATTGAGTCCTTTGCTTTCAACTATTGTATTAGTACCTAGATGGTAGACTGGTCCGTAGTATTCTTCTGTAATCATTGGAATATCTTTATTAAGTCTAGATACAAATTCCGGTTCTGTTATACGTCTTCTACCATCAAATGCTCTAAATTCTGAACATGTAGTTCTATACCATGTGTCTGAATCTGGGTAGTAACACTCCATAACTCCTGCTGTATTGAATGGGTATTCAATCTTGACTGTATGACCTCTCTTCTCTGACATAGTCTTATTTTAATTTGTAAGAATATAAAGTACCGCAATCATCATCGTCGATGTCGTCTTCAACAACATTAAAACCAAACCCTAACATTTCCTGAAGCTTACCGACGTTAACTCGTCTCCAGTATCCGAAGCGTAGATAAACACTATTACTTCCGCCCATTACTTGACCGATTTCAAACTCACCAAACTCTGCTTCGAGCTCTACTACTTTTTTACTACTTAATTTATTCATCATAACCTTTATTTTTAAGTGACTGTTAAAGTATCTATCTCTCTAACATACCTTAAGATACGAACTATCAGGCAGAAAAGCCACTAACTCACAATCTTTTTTTCACTTTTTTTTCCGGAAAGAACAAAAAAAGACCCCCTAAAAGGAGGCCTCTTTCTAAATTCTACATTGCTTATTTAGCAGCAACCATTGACTTAGTTTCTGTCAATTTTGTTGTCAACTTGCTAATCTTTGTAGCATTGCTTTCTCTGCGATACAACAAGCGATAAGCTGCATTAACGATACGATCGTTGAAACGAGCTCCGTTTAATACATTGGTAATGTGAGAAGTACTAAAGTCATTCTCTAATACGTCACTGATACGTGGTACGTCACCGTTACGGCGTTTGCTGGCGATCTTTGAGATCTTTTGTGTGTAGTTCATCTTATAACTGTTTAATTGTTTATATATATAATGTACGATTATTTATTCTTATTTGCAACTTTTTTCTTAATAACTTTTCCTGCTTTAATTCCCTCTTGTAACTGCCATACATCAATACAGTCATCGGTTCTTTGCTCTTTATGGAAATAAGAAAGGACAGTATCTAATACGTTTTGCCATTCTTCTCTAGGGACGCCTACCTCGTAACTGTAATCAGCTTCTCCAACTGTAATCTTAAAGACATCGGCATACGTACTTCCTTCTTTATAGGCTTTACTAACTGCTTTGTACATCTGTTCAATTAAGACTTCGTTGCCTGGGCTAAATATTTCATCTAATTCGCTGTAGTCTTTTACGTTTATCTCTAGCATATTATCGAATAGCTTTTTCTATATTTGTTAATAGGTTTACTTCATTAATAAAAACCTTTCTATCAAACTCTTCAACTTGCTGATCAATAGCTTCTCTTACTACGTTTAGTAATTCTGAACCAAAGCCGCTAGTATAGACATGATTATAAGCAAACTTTGTATTAGTGATACTAATTTCAAACTCAGTAACTTTCATATAATAATGTATCTTCTCATTTGAGATATAGTATACACCATTCATTGGATTACAAACCAGATCAACATCTGGGCTAGTTACCATTTTAGTTACAACTTCCAGAAGTTTAGCTTCTTTATCGTTGTACTTTGTTTTTCTTTTAAAGAAACTTTCGATTTTTTGTAAAATGTTTATCATAACCTTAATTTTTGTTTAATTGAATTTAGATTTAAGTTGTTCATTTTTAATTAAGTTCTGTATTTTTGTTACATACGCAACATCTTCTGCATAGAATTTAGATAGAAACTGGTAATACTCTTTTTCTGTCTTCACATTTCTTAAGTAGCTTGAATAATATAAAGCGTAATCCATTAAAGATTCTGACCAACTTTCATAAGAAGCATATCCGTGTTCTTCTCCATTAGCAATTGTTAATCTAGAGCTTGCTAGCTTCATACCAAACATATTATTATTCTCTTTAAATAGATAAGAACGGAAATTGTTTGATTCTAATTTTGCTTGTGCTAATACTATATGAGGAAATCTAAAATTTAATCCTGCGATTTCGTCAACTAACCTCTCTTCTGAAAACTTATTTACTTCTCTTAACACAATTAACTTCTGCTCTTCTGGAATGCCTACTTCTTGTTTTGCAGTATACCCGAAAATGCTCGTTATAAGTGCTGTAATAATTATAGGTCTTGCTAATAATTTGAACCTACTTGTCTTTTCAAAATTTAAAGAATTTTTATTGAACTTGTATATCATAATTATGTCTTTTAGTTAATAAATGTACGAATTTTTCTGCTGAATTCCAACTAGAATAGCTTGAAAAAGTCCGTCTTAATATTTTTCTCTCGTAACTTCTCATTACGTTCATGCAACTTAATTAGATCATCAGCCACTTTTCTTTCTAGAGGCTTAGGTCTTTTGCCTTTTAGCTTAGGTTTTCCTTTCTTTGAGTTATCTTCCATGTATATAAATATTACTGTCGTGTTATATACTCGTGTCCGATTGGCTTTTCTTCTTCTTCTTTGTATAATCCTAAAGATCTTAAATGCTCAAGATGGTACTCATCTAATTCCCAACCAAACTCTTCTTTAGCAGGTATATAATCTTCCATTCCATCTGCCTGAGTGTCTGTTATTGGAGATGCTGCATATAAGAAAGAACAATTGTAACATAAAAACTCTAAATTATCTAAGTGATAATTTCTCTGATTACCGTCCTTATGACTTAGTATCAAAGGTATCTTATTATCGATTACTCTTCTTTCGTTGAAATCACATTTGCTACATTTCTCTTCGATCAAAGCTTCAAATATAATTCTCTGCTTTATCTTCTTTGCATCAAAATGCTCTACAGGTACCCTTCCTTCTATTAGATCCATAAGAGGCGGTTCTTTACCTCCATTGCCTAAAAATTTAGGAATACCTTTACCAGACTGATTAAGATGTGTTTCAAGTAAAGTTAACCCAGTAGCTTCATCTTTGTAGAGTTTAGCATACTTTTTATAATGGTTATACGAAACATGAAGGTATCTGGCCGCAGCTCGATTTGAGCGAGTCATTTTTATTGCACGTAGTAAATCTTCTTTTGATAATATTTTAGAAGGTCTTGCCATAATTAATCGTCCGAGATATCATCATCGTCTTCCTCTTCTTCTTCTACAGAGTCGTAATCTGCATCATAAACAAAAGCAGATTGATCATCCATCTCTTCACCGTCTATTAAACGTTTTACAATTGGGGTAGCTGATGAGGAGATAGGGCTCTCTTCTGTATCGAAATCTATTACTTCGAACTCTCCTACTACTTTTCTTCCTATAGCATTAGCTTCTAATTCTATAATTCTTTGAGCTTGTTCCTGTGTTAGGATTTCTGTATCAGTCCAGATATCATCTCCGGTACCGAAAGTAACAGTACGAGCAAGTAGAGGTTTTTCTGTTGAACAGTTCACACAATACGAATAACCGTATTTCTCTTTTCTCAACTTAGGCATTGGGGAATTGCACTTGGTGCAACTAATCATTTCTAAATCCATATTATAACCGTTTTAAATTAATGTTCATAAAGATATGAATAATAAAGTTCTAAAGCCACTGCTTTATAAAAAGAATTTCCCTATTGGGTATTTCCGAATTTCTTCTGCACGTATTGTGCTTTTAATTTTTGAGCTCTCTTCTTAACTGAAGGTTTAACAAACTCTTGACGATCTCTTAACTCTTTTACTGTCCCTATCTTATTAGTTTTCTGCTTATAAACTTTTAGTGCTTGATCTAGGGATTTGTATTTTTTTAAATCTATTAAAATCATTTTTTTTATTTAAGTAACTCTATAACATTCCAGACTTCTGCAGG
>Ga0181346_1000071_pt1 | contig 38507 bp, 64 predicted proteins | sample Su13VDMM15DN_FD_130100 | JGI IMG/M metagenome (GOLD analysis project Ga0181346, IMG submission 130100) | Freshwater viral communities from Lake Michigan, USA - Su13.VD.MM15.D.N | ecosystem: Environmental > Aquatic > Freshwater > Lake | place: USA: Michigan | collected 2013-07-15 | reverse complement strand
GATTAAGAATTGATGATGCTAGACTTTTCATTGCATCGCTTGCGGTCATTGTGCCAGTTAACAAGCCACTAATCGCGCCAGTTGATGCGCTTGCGAATGCGTCAAGAGCGTCAAGCGTGAACTGATTTACCTCGCTCTGCTTAGCTCATGATTCGAGCATTAGCGCGTCTTTTGCTGTCGTGTATTCTTGATCGATTGCAAGTTTTGCAGCACTAGATTCTGCGGCAACGTCTACGCCGATCTGCGACATTTCCGTCTCGTACTGCAGCACGAGAGCCATCTTGCTATCGTATTCATCTTTAAGCGAAGTTAGTGGATCGAACCCGCGAACGTTGGCTTTAAGATCGGCTCGCGCCTGCTCTGCGTCCATCTGACGACCAACAGCTTCGTTTTCTAGCGCCGCTTGATCTTCTCGATACTTTCTATCGTTTTCGATGTCGTCAGCGCGTTGTTTTTCTTTCCACTTCTGCCAGTCCTCTGCGGCTCGTTTAGCCTCCTCGATTGCCTGCTTGTCGCCTTTTGTGTCAACCACCGACGATATTGCTGTTTTTGGCTTCTCCGGCTTATCTGCTACCGGCTTCTTAGCTTGCGCCTCAAGCTCAGCGTTCACCTTGAGCATTGCTTTCTTTTTATCTGTTAGCTCAGTGATTGCTGCTGCGTTTTTCGTAGCCTCTACTGTTGCTGTAATCTCGCCAGTTGACGTGCCCATTACGCCGCCAACCTTCCCCGCCTTATCCTTTACTTTCGCATCAAGTGTCTTCTGCTTGGCAATCAATTCATCCATTTGCAGGTTTATTTCTGCAAGCGTATTCGCCCTTGCTGCTGCATTCAACGACCTAAAACTTTTTTCTACTTTGGCAATGGCGTCGGCATAGTCTCGCGCTTTTTGCTCCTTCATTGATTTATCGACTTCATAAATCGCAACAGCGGCAAGCATGGCAACACCAAGAGGCCCACCCAAAAACGCCATTGCGTTTCGTAGTGCTGTCATTGATATGGTAAGAAGATTTGACGCAAGCGTTGCGCGTGTTGCTGCTGCTGCTTTCATGCCAAGCGCAGCGCCCAAGCCAGTAACCGCAGGCGTAGCCATTAGCGCAGCGCGAGCCGCAGCGACAGTGGATGATACGTAGCCAATCATCGCCACAATCAGCCTGGAAGCCACTACAGCGCCAAGAGATAGCGCAGCAACTTCGATGCCAGTTAATACTGCCTCTAGTGCGCTACCCTGCTGCACCTTGCCAGTTAAAACAGCAGTAAACGCATCAGCAAGCACTCGCAAAGATGGGTTTAGCTTCTCGCCGATAGTGATTTGCATCAAAATAAACGATGCTTTCAGCTTGTCTAATGATCCTTGGAAGTTGTCGCTATTGATCTTTGCTTGATCGTATGCCGACTTAGTTCCGACCAACGAAGTGGACAATCCCGTTACCGCATCTTTTTGAGCAATCAGGGTTAATGCCGCGTTTACGTTTTCAACGCCAAACTTCTTTGTAAGCTCAGCAATGCTGTAGTTTTCTTTTGCAAGATTGTTAATTGCGCCAGATAGTCCGTTAATTGATGGGCGTAACTTTGTATTTGCGTCAGTCTCAAGCTTTAGCAAGATTGCTTTAAGTGCTGATCCAGCTTCTGAGCCAATGATTGCACCCTTTGCAAGCCCTTGAATTGCCGCGTTTGCGTCCGAGAATGACACGCCTACCGCGTTAGCTGTTGCGCCAGCGTTCTTTAGTGCCTCGGTAACTTGCGTAACTTCTGCCGTGCCTTGTTGTGCACCAGCAGCCATGATGTTGATAAACTCGCCCGCAGATTCCGCGCCAGCACCGAACTGATTAAGCGCAGCAGTGAGCGAAGCCGCAGCCTCTGGTGCGCCCATTGTTGCAGCCTTGGCTAGTACCAATACTTGCTCAGTTACTTCTTTCAGCGCCTCTTTGTTTTCCAGTAGCTCTGGTTTTGTTGAGCCGATAAGCTTCATGGCCTCGACAATATCAGTCGCCGACTTGCCGTATTTCAAGCCTAGGTCTTTTGCTGATTCGCTGATGAATGCTAAGTCTTTTCCAGTTGCACCAGTCAGCGCCGATATGTTAGAGATACTGACTTCAAACGATCGAGCTGCATCACTAGCTGCTTTGAATTGAGCAACAAGAGCGCCAGCGGCAAATATTGCCGCCATTTCTGCTGCCAAATCTTTTACAGTAAAGCCTAGTGATTCAAGAGTGCTATCCAACCTAGATATTTCTTTTTGTGCTCGTTTTGAGCCAGTAACAAGCTCAGATGTATTTAGCGATAAATCATAGTGGATTTCACCAACTGATTCGCTCATAATCCAGCCCCCGCAATTTTAGCCTTCAAGTCATTCTTGGCTTTGGTGTATTCTGATTCGGTCATATCGGCCTTTTTCTTACCTGGGTACTTCATATCAAATTGGCGCTGAAATTGCGTCATTGTGAGATTCCACGCATCAGTTGCGCTTAGTTTTAAGTGAACCATTGCCGCGTCCACGAATTCGCTCGCGTCGAAAGTGGTGCTATATTGGCCTTCTGCACTATTCTCGCTTGGCTTGGCTCGTCCTGCGATTCCGTCTTGCATCAGCGCTTTGGCAAACACAATTAGATCGTCATCGGGAATAGCGCCATCTACGCGCTTCAAATCACTATCAAGCCAGCCTATAAGCTTGCTAGCGCCGTCCGAATTGTCGCCGCAACACGTCATAACTAGCATAGCAACACGCAGCGCCACGCGGCTGTGAAGCTCTGCGAACACATGGACAATCTCGGACGGGCTGCCAATCTTTGCAATATTTGCGAATGTTGGCGCGAATGTGTATTCGTCACCATTTGAATCAATAACACCGATATGCCCTATTTCAGTAAGCGCCATAAGTTACCCCTTGTTTTTCATATTATACATCAAATAAAAAAGCCCCAATTAAGGGGCTTCGATTGAGTCATGCAGAGATTAAAGCTCGATCAAGCGAACCTTGAGGCCAACCGCGCCGGACAGAGTGACTACGCCTTGCAAATACGCAGAGATCGTTGAAAGAGTGATTGCCTTCGTGCCTGTTGTTGCTGGCACTGCAATGGTTTTGCCTGCTGCTACGTTGATAGCGCCGACACTTGGCACGTTCACTGTAGTGCTTGCGTCACCATCGATTGTGAGCGACAAAGCGCCACCCGTGGTATTTTCCAGCAACAGGATTTGCACCTTGTTCGGCAGATAAACCAATGTGTCTGTAGCGGTTAAGATGGTGGAAGGAGCGTCAACGAAGTCAACGAGCGAGCTTAAAGCGATTGGTGTAATTAAAGCCATGATATGTCCTTAAATTAATGTAACTGTTACAGCGCCGTTTGATTCGGCAGAGATTGACCAAGTGCAAGCGCCATCATACGGGTCTTCTTCTGACCACTCAGTAACAATGAATGGGCCGGTGCGAACTTTGTTAGCTTTAGAGATACGCAACCAAACTTTGGCCGCGTTCGCTTTGATTAGCGGAATGCTGCACACTGCTGACGAAAATTCGTCCTGATTGTATGAATCTTCGGTATATGTCACACCGTCACCAGAAAACGACACCGACTTAAACGAAACTTGACTCGTTTTAGTGAAGTCCGGAGAGTCGTCTGCCGTGGTGTCGAAAGTCTCCCATTTGTCAGACAATGACTTAGACCGCATCATGCCCAATGTTTTCCAAACTAAAGAGCCTACAAGCGCCGTTTCCGGAGCGATTGCAAACTCTACCATTGTGTCGCGGCCTGCTAATGCACCCATGATATTTCCTTTTTATGAATAAAGCATTTCGATTGAAAGTTCCATTATTGGCCGCGCATCTGCTGACTTAAAAAGCGCGGGCTCACTGGCCTTCATTGTAAAAGTGCGCCCTGAGCTATGCTCGCCTGACCGCATCTTTTCAATTATACCATTTGCCGCCTCTAGTAAAGCAATACTTGATGAGTTGACAGCGCCGATCAGCGTTAGGCTATGGAATGGCGCACGAATCAGCTCACGCGCTGGCGATGTAACGGGCTTGATTACCATATACTTGTCGGTGGTTTTCGATGGCTCATATAACCCAAATTGCACAACAAAACCTTTTGATAGCTCATGCAGTGCTAAGTAATCCTTTAAATCCTGACTTGGTGAACTCATACGCCTAATTCCTTTTTAAACAGTGCGTCTATTAGTGGCCTTGCTTCCTCGAATCCTAGACGCAAGAATTCTTTCTTTGCTGTAGGTCGTCTGAACGTTTGCTTAACATTCGGGTCGTGTACGTAGCTGGCATATTCAGCACGATAGCCGTAACGCCCAACGATTGAGCTACCCTCTTGCGTAACTTGCCGATAAGCAGAATTAAGCAGCGTTGACGTATCGATTGGCGTAAACATGCTTGCATGACTACCGCCAAGGATAAGCGCCTTCTGTAACGTAGCTTCTACCTTGTTGATGCGGTTAGCCAGAAACTTGTCTAGGTTATTCGTGGATTTAATCGCCATTATGTAATCAGCGTGTAGTCGTCGGCGATCCCATCAAAAATATCTTGATCTCGAACTACCGATTTAATCGCGGATGCTTTCGCAAGCAATGGATCAGATACGGTCGAATGGTCGCCAATAGCGATAAAATCACCGATCTGCGCTTGCGAGTACTCAGTCCAAAAGTGCATCATCGACACGAAGTCGCTACCGTCCGAACTCGTCAGCCGCTTGGCTTCTGCTGAATAACTCACGGCGATGATTAGCGGATCGTGAAAAGTGTAGACCTTTGACCAGTCGTCATATCCGCTAACTCGCCAGATAGTCGCCTTGGCTGTATTCGCCCATTGTGCTGATGCTGACAAGTTACACCTCACTCAGAAAAAGATTTCTTTCTGCTTCTCTGCGGCGAGTTAGGCCGGATAATGTTTTACCATTGGCTTTATCCCATCGCAAAAACTGATTTGCTGCTTCGTTAAAATTTCCAGCGTTCAGCATCTTTAGGAGTGTCGAGCTTTTCAGCGCACCAAGTCCAAGGTTGTATGCAAAGCTGGTCAACGCATCAAGCTGGTTTTTTTTTAATTTAACGGTTACAAGGCTATTAACGCCCGATTTGAATCGTTCAATATCTTCATCTAGCCGCGCATCAGCATATGCCTGCGACCACTTCACGCCCTTCTTGATTCCAGCGCCAGTACTGCCCCATCCGATTGTCCATATTCCGGCGGGGCATTGGTATGCAGTGAGTTTGCATCCCTCGAATTGCTTGATTAGATTCATTCATCCACCCCCGTTACAACGAACACCATTGACTGACCGCTAGAGCCTGCCACAAGTTTAGCCGTGCAGCCCGATTTGTCCAAGCTCTGCAACTTGCTACGCATTGATTGCATTCCTTTGCCGTACTCAAAAGAACGACCCGCGCCGTTTGGTGCTGACTGAGACTTGATCTTGCGCACATCAGCAGCGGTCGCAATCAGTGTCGCGGAGTATAGCTGAATAAACATCATATCAGCCACGCTATATCCGGCACCATCTAAGCACGGCTGAACGCTGGCCACGCTATCAAGTGCCGCCTGCAGGATAAAATCAGGCAAATCGATGCCGAGTGAACCGCTGATAAATACTTTTAAGTCGCTGAGACTAACCATATAACCCCCTATTTGTTTTCACATTGTAACAAAAAACCCGCACTCGGCGGGTTATGTGGTGGTTAATTTGATTGTGGTCGTTGGATTTTCGAGTCTTTCCAATCGAACGTTCCGCGATCTAGCTTAATGCTAGAAATTTCGTAATACTCGCCATCCGTTTCCCAGTGCAGGTCATTACGGCGTGGCTCTGTAGCGAAAGCGAAGCCATGACCGCTTTCATCCCATGCGATCCACTGCACACCATCGGCAAATATCGACCAATCGACAGTTGGGTAGGTTACTGGTTCTTGTCTTGCTCGGTAATCGCAATACCCCCAATTCCAAAACGGCTCTGACCCTGTGTCACGCCAATCGCCGGAATTGCCAGACTTTCTATCTCTAACATCAATCTCCTTTCCATCAAGAAAATCCTGCATAACCGCGATTTTTTCCAGTGTTGCTTTCTGTGCTTCGTTCATTATTTATTCTCCTTGTTGAGTTGTGCGATTAGTGCGTCAGCATGAATAACAGCCCTCTCAGCAAATGACATTTTATGCCCCATTACGCCTGAAGCAATAAACCCCTGCATCGCCATGGCTGCGAAATACTCGCGCTTTGTTAGCCCGTAACCTGATAGTGGCGCATTATCCACAAAAGTAACTGCTTCTTTTTCGTTAGTCATTCCATTTCCCTTTAAGCAATAACACACTGAGTCACGCCATCAATCGACAGCTCAGCAGATAGTAAACACATCGTTAATTCGTCTGACTGGTATTTGGCGAGTAGACGACCGCATTTTGAATCGTAGATGTATAGCGTTTTCATTTTGCATCCTTGTCATTGGTTAGCGCCCAGACCAGCGCAGCAATCCATCCGATCACACTCCAGCCAAGCAAGATATTCAGCGCAGCAATCGCGCCAACGTTTGACCGTCCTTTGCTCGCAGCGATGATTGTCGGGAACATGTAGGCCATTAAGAACAACATAGGGATTACGATAGACATTTTATTACTCCGGTTTGTTGTTTCGTTTCGATGTCTCAAATATACGCACAGAATAAACGCAGCGCAAGTGTTATTTGTTTCTGTGCAGAAATGCGACACAGCAATATAAAACTATACAAATGCCTCTTGCATGTTAATATCGCATCTTTCTTGAACGCACTAAACGGACTATATATATATGAAACGCAATCTACTTTTTGTCGCTATGTTCTTGGCTTCTCCTATCTCTGTATATGCTGGCGAAGTTGAGCTTTACGAACGCAACGAATACTCAGGCCTAGAGCAGAGGCTACTTACTCATGCTGTGCATACATCAGAAAACAAAGCTTATGTGTCAGTCACTACAGCAGAAGGTGACTTCAAATACCTAGCGACCGACGTGGCCATGCAAGAGATTCACGCCAAGGCCGACCGCAACAGTGAGAATATTTCATTTGTTGACGGCAAGACTGAGTTATACAACAAACGCCAGCAGGAAGCGCAAGCAGCAGAATCGTTAGCACGATCCGATGGCGACAAGGCGCTAGAGGACAAGAAGCTGGATAAGATTGCATTTGATAAGCAGAAGGCGGCGCAATCAGCGTTAGATGGCACACAATCAGCCGCTATTGAATCGAATCGCATCACGGCAAGCAATGACACTAAGCGCGAGTCAGTGGCGCGTATTGACGCAGACAAGGCCATTATGACTGTGGTCGATACCAAGGCATCAACGCTCTACGTAAACAGCGAGAATGCGCGACAAGACGCAGCGCTAAAACAGACCAACGGGCGCGTGTCTAATGTTGAGCAGGGATTGAAATCTCTAGCAGCGCAAACAGGCCAGCTACGTAAACACAATGCCAAGGGTATCGCAGGCGTGGCAGCAATGAACGCCATCCCGCAAGCCATTGGCGTTGGCAAGCTGAATATCGGCCTTGGCGTTGGCAGCTTTGACAATGAATCAGTGATTGCGTTCGGCGCATCTGTTCGCGTCAATGAGAATCTATCATTCAAGGCATCTGCGAGCGTTTCTAGTGACTCAAGCGTATATAGTGTTGGTGCTGGCTACCAGTTCGATTAATCACAACTAGCAACGAATAAAGGAGGGCGAAAAAATGGAAGGCACTGGCGATTACATTGAAGGCTGGGACGGTGGTTAATATCAAGTAACTAACAACGAATCAGCCGCGCTTAACCGTGCGGCTTTTTTGTGTGTATCATTTCTACACAGAAACAAATAAATGTTGATTTGAATTTATTTTGTGCGTATATTGAACCTGTCGAAACAAACAAATAACGGAGTAAATATGCCATATCCATTTGATTTAAAGCGTGCGCTAGAGGGTGAGGCTGTTGTGACTTGGAGTGGTCGAGCTGTTCGCCGTGTATGGGTGGGCAATCATGGTTTGGTTGTTGCGGAATTTGTCATTAGCAAGCCAGGTGCAGAGATAATTACAACAATGACAAAACAATATGAGCCCGAGAGTTTTTTGCATGGTAAGTCGCATCATATTGGCGAAGACTTGATGATGAAATACCCAACCTCACAGCGTCCGGTGATTAAGAAGTTTGGCGAAATGTGGTCGTGCGAAGTTCCGTACTACAACGCAGGATTAGGCCACACTCAAGAAGAAGCATATAAAAACTTTTGCCGTCAGTTCGAGGAGTAATAGCATGGAAATCATCCTATATTGCATCGCATCGTGTGTTGTGACGTATCTAGCCATCAAGGTTATCCAAGGCGGATATGCGCTTGACGGTCAGCAGTGGGCAGCTGATTGCGTTGAAGCTGGAATGGGTAAAGAAGAAATTGAAGATTTGCTCTGGCAGAAAATGGGGAAAGATGAAAGCCCGTACTTTATCGCAGCAGCAAGCGTTGAAATTGACAAACTAACCGACTAAAACAAAATGACGACTACCGCAGAAAACCACCAGCTTTACCTAGCAAAACGCAACTTGGCGCAGATCAACGAACGCAGAGAGGAGTTGGACGACTTCATTAGCACAAAGCGATTTAACACGCATATCAGCCACTTAGCGCGTGTCTCGTACCGTAACATGGCAATGCTACACGCCGACCTAGCTCGTGAGACTGAGCGACTCATTCAACGAATTGAGTCATCCAAGTAACAACCAGCCGCGCCACATTTGAGCGCGGCTTTTTCTTGCGTATCGAGGGGAGTGGATATATAATTCGTTTTGTCGTGTGATGGCGATAAGAATGCTCAGGTTTATGTTTGTTGTGTTGGGTGCTTTTTGCCCTCCATCACCACAACGAACATAAAACCTGAGCTTTTTTTCGTCTATACGTCCGCAATTGCAGCGTTAAAATAGCCTAAATGGGCGTGGTGCAACTAATACATCGGCCTTCATTACCTGTGAAGCGTGCCGCGCAGCGTTGCTAGGGCGACTGCACAAGATTTGCGTATAAGTGGTGAGAACGGCGCAAATCGACAAGCCTAGACCTTTTGGTGATGTAGTTGAGTGATAGAGTCAATTCATTCAATGGCATAGGCGGGAAGCAATGGCTTTCACCCTTGTAGAGACTATAACCTGAATAAACGACGGAGGTGAGTATGGGAAAGCTTATTTATGGAGTTGGAATTAACGATGCTAATTACGCAGTTAGCCCTAGGGTAAATGGCAGGCCAGCAACATGTAGAATTTACGTACTATGGAACTCCATGCTGATGCGTTGCTATTCTGAAAAATACCACGCAAAAAAACCAACGTATATTGGGTGCTCTGTAGATAAAGAGTGGCATAGCTTTATGGCGTTTCACTCTTGGGCTGTAACCCAAGACAGGCTAGGGAAACAGCTTGATAAGGATATACTAATACAAGGGAGTAGGATCTACTCTCCAAAAAATTGCGTTTTTGTTGATGTTTCGGTAAATAATTTATTGCTAAATCATGCCTCAAAACAAGGGAAGCTCCCGATTGGCGTTAGTGTGTATGGTTATAAATATAGAGCTTACTGCAATTACAATGCAAAACAAATTCTTATTGGCAGTTACTCAACACCAGTGCAGGCTCATGCCGCTTGGCAATCATCCAAGGCAGATGTTATTGAGCGAACTGCAAACGAACAGACAGACGCTAGAGTAAAGGGCGCTCTTATGTTGCGTGTTAAGCAGTTGCGCGACGACATGGCTAATGGTCGAGAAACTATTAAGCTTTAGCCCCACATCATCAGAGGGTAGTTTGTCTAAATAAAAGGAAGCAACATGAAGTTACCAGTTAAAAAAGTAAATGGCGTAGAAACGATGTCATCACTCGACATGGTCAAATACATCAACTCAACACGCAAAGATGGTGATCCAGAATTACGGCATGATAATTTTATGGCTAAAGTTCCGGCCGTTCTTGGTGATGACGCTCCTAAATTTTTAGGAACGCAAACTTATGGCAATAACAACACCAGAAGCGTATACAACTTTCCAAAACGCGAAGCCAGCTTAATGGCCATGTCGTACAGCTACACCCTGCAGGCGCATGTATTCGACCGTTGGCAAGAGCTAGAACAGAAAGAAGCTGAACACCATCGTGAGCTAGTCAATCGCGCTATTTCACGCCTTGAGTTCAAGCCGATGAATGAAGCCCTAGAGGAGTCGCGCAAAGAGCTTGGCAAGGAGACGGCAGCTCACCACTACAGCAACGAGTCAGACATGATTAACCGTATCGTATTGGGCGCTACGTCGAAGCAATACCGCATTAACCACGGCATTGAGAAAGAGCCCATCCGCGACCACTTAAATGATGCTGAAATTGCCGCTATCATCGGCCTGCAACGTGCCAACATGATCTACATTCAGGACGGTATGGCGTTTGACGAGCGCAAGGCTAAACTAAACTCGCTTTACATGCGAAAGTTTAACGCTGCGATTGTTGAGCAGTTCGAGCGACTAGAGGCGTAAACGGTCGGACTTTTTTTCCGACCGTCACCCAACAAAAAGCCCACCGATTAAAGTGGGCTTTGTTTTGTTATAGTCCAGTTCCTTCTGCAAATGCCGTGCCGTTTCGCATGCAGAACCATCGCTTATCTGCAATTGACTTAACGAAGTTATACGTGCCGGACTCAGTTAGGCGAACGCTATCCACACCCAGCATTACGTCCACACGTTGACCGATAGCAAAGGCGTTATTGCCGTCGATGATCTGGAACGACTTAACAGCAGGATCAACATCTACCGTGACAGGTGGCGAGCTATCCGGCACTGTATGAATCAACACACTCGACATAGCGCTGTTTTTCATATCCCAGCTTGTCGCCACATCAATCGCCATATAACGAGCAGTAACGCCGTTTGCACCAAGGATCGGGCGTAAATCAAACAACTCACCAAGACCGCTGAAACTGGTTTTATTTGACCCTGCCGCCCATTGGTTAGGCCATTCTTTGGCGACATTGGCAAGATTGCCCGTGCCTGAGTTGTACAATGGGCTAAACGGAACGTTGGAGAAGCGGAAAGTAACGGCTCGCGGGCCGCTAGATACGCTTGGATAGCCAGTTCCGATGTTACCTTGATACTCCAAGCCAAGAATCTTTACCGCCTCTGCTAGATCGACAATGATGCGGAATGGCTTAACGTCCGCAGTGTTGCCGCTCCAACCGTTACCGTAAAAAGCCGGATTGCTGCCAAGCGGTGGATTGCGGAATACTGTTAGCGGGTTTCCGCCGTTATCGCCACTGCCGCCCGCTGTAATAGTTGACTTGTACTTGTACAGCGAGCCCACGGGAGTAGTCGCACCAACTGGCCCACCCTGAGCTTTGATTACGTATGCCGTGTTGTCACGATCTGCGCGGAAACTTGCTGATTTAACCTGCGCCACTAGCGGATTAGAAGTTCCGACGGCTTCGACAGCAAGTAATCGGGATGAAATGGCGGCAACATCAGCAGCCTTTGCTAAAAACTCAACATTCTTTAGCGCTCGCGGGCTGTCCGGTGCGGCCATGCAGTCAGCGCCAAAATACTTCTCGTTTAGCCACTCTTTATAACTCTCGCCAGTGGTAATGGTGCTGTCTTGATTGGCCCATACCAGGCTGGCTAACCGACCATCTTCTGAGTCGATAAAGTCGTCAACGCTTACGCCTTCAATTTCAACGCCGAACGATTGAGCGTATCGAGTGTAGCGGTCAGGGGTTACGCAGAACTCGCTAAGATACAGAGGCATATCTAGCACCGCGGTCACTGTTGAAAACGTAGACTCGTTTGTTACCGGATCAATCGTCATTTCTCGGACTGATAGCGATGAATTCCATTTGATATGCGAGGAATAGCCAAGAACAGACAGGCTAATGTCTAGGTTTGAAAAACCATATCCGCCAATGATTACGTCAGCGCCCGTAGATCCGCGCTGAATTGTTGGCGCTGTAACCATGCTATCAATGATAAACGCGTTTTTGTTGTCGAGAATTGCAAACCCATCTTCTGCAGTAAAGAAGCAGATACAAAATGGGCTGCCACTTGCTGACTTTGGCTTAATCGATGCGCGGGTTTTTGCTAATTTTACTTCGTTGCTGAACGTACCCATGTTACATACTCCCATCTAATTTGCATGACGTTTTGTGCGATGTTGAGTGAATCAGCATGCGCTCCGGCCCTTTGATGTCGCTAAATAGAACCATTCGCGTTCCATGAACTTGGTAGCGGCGGTGGTGAAATCGTCCGTCTATTTGAGTGTAAAGCGAAATATCAACAGTCCAAGGATTGTTTTCAACCATGTTGCACCAGTGGCCGTCACGATACCTAAATCCAAGAATGCCATGATTATGCTTGCCATTGGCATAAATACTATACCCGCGACCAGTGGTTGATGGCTTGTTGTTGTCTGGATCTGGCCAGTAAGATGTCATGTTGACGCGCATTTTGAATTCAGCTACTGAGCCTGCACGCTCCCAATGTGTGCCGTTTGATGTTATCCGAAGGCTGTCCATTTCTGGATCGATATGCAGCACAAGAAAATCATCGAGCGGGATTGAGTTGTGATAGCAGCCGTCAACCTTGACTTTGCCAGTTACCACTACGCCAGTGACAGCGTTTGCAGATGTGTTGGCGTTTTCGAGCTTCATGATGCGCTGCAGTGCGTTGTCAGCACCGTCCCACTTCTGATCTGTAAACACTGCGCCTACTGGCACATTAGTACCAACCATTGCTTTTGTTGCTAGACCGTCAATTGCAGTCGCTAGGCCAGACACTTGCGCCATTGGTACGTTGTCTGTTTTCTTTTGGAGCTTTTCTACCGTACTGTCGATTTCTCGCTTTTGATAGTAGCGATCATCGTGGTCGTGATTTGCCGAAAGCTTGTAAGCGTAAACCCATGCGCCATCCTTGTAGCTGTAAACATCACGAACACCATAAGCACCTACTAATACACCCTGCTCGCCAGCTACCATACCAGTTTGAGCAGCTTGAACTGATGCGCTAATCCACTCGTACTTAATACCCAAGCCAACATTAGCAGACAGCGCATTAAGATCGGCCTTTGTAGCCAATAGCGTCATACTCTCAGACAATCCGTCCACTAGCGGCATTGCAAGTTTGTTAATTGACGTGATCTTTTCTTGCTTTGTGTTGAGCGCTGCAATACTGGCCAATGATAGCGGCTTCTCTTCGTCGCTAGTGTTGTTTACCTTGGCAATCACCAATAGATCGCGCAAGTCACCCTTAGAGATCGCGCCGTAACCCGTTGCCCCCTTTGATAGCTTTAAATTGTCGCCATCACGGGATAGCGTAGTTGGTACGTCAGGCGTAAACGTCTGCCCGTTAATTGACAGAGTTGTTTCGTTTGATGATATCGCAAGGTTTACAGATGAAGCTACACCACCGGCACCATCGTAAATAGCCAAGTCCTTTAAATCTAAATTAATAGCCATATTGTGCATCCATTCAATTCTGCGCTTTGGACGGGCGCAGATAACCGTTAATTATCTATGTAAGTTCTAGTTGAAGACCCTAAATTAATTACATACTCAAAAAAATCAATACGAACCATAGGAACTGCAACCGTTCCGCTGTTTGATGCGCGTAGACCAGTCGCAGTTGTTGGCACTGTTCCTGTGTTTGATAGCGGCGCAGCCATAGTATGACTCAACAAAGAAACGCCAGTCTCCGAATACAGTACACCAGTAAATCCAGACGATGAAATGGTCATCCTCACCACGTACCAAGTTGACGGGGTAAAAGTATATGTAGAGCTGGATGAAACAGCAACCCCGTTGATGATGTTGGTAAACTTGCCTGATGTTCCGTTAATATCCAAGCAAGTTCGGTCTGTTCCTCCAGCAATAACAAATAAACCAACTTGTATATTTGTTAATGGATCAATTGTAGCAGGAGTCTTAAAGTAATAGGTAATCGTAGGGTTTGAACTAATCGGTATTGATGTTAAGACTGCTCCGTTCCATGCGTTCCCATTGGCAGTAGTTGAAGAAGTAAGCTCTAAAACTCCAATGCGACCTGACTCCGCAGCCTGCGCGAATGTCGAGCTGGTTGATGAGCTACCTAGGGGCGACGGCAACGAATTGCCCGTACCGAAACACTCCCATACAAACCTTGCATATTTTAAAGGATTGTAAAGATCTGGCATTTGTGAGGCCGATATCTGAGCCGTTCCGCCGCCGCCACCACCGCCACCACCACCACCGATTCCTGCTTCTCCGTATGGCATATTAATACCCCCAAAATTGAATTTTAACGTAACCAGCGCCAGTTATTCCGGCGAGAGTGGCGCGGCCTTTCTTCATCTTGCCGCCGATATATGGAGCGGTGTATGTTGATAGTCCGGCAGTAATCACGGTATTAGCTGCGATTACGGGGTTTGTGGCTGCAAGGTACGAGTTACCCATTGGAGAGCCTGCGACGGTCACAGTGCCAGCCGTAGGCGTAACAGGAACGGTACAAGCAGCATCAACAAAGAACTCTAGGAAAACTTGAAACTTGTCATGGTCCCCTCTGACCTCGCCAGTGTAGAAGGTATTGTCACTCACGGCGATGACCGAGCTTCCCGCGTTATTCAAAACATCATAAGTAATTCGCATATTTTGCCTTTATAAAAAAAGCCCGTCCGATTAGACAGGCTTAGTGTGATTATACCACCGCGCTGATTAAGCCTTGCGCTTTGGCTCTTCAGTTAAACCCATCGGCGTAGCAACTTCTAAAGCACCTTCTGGGATAGCGACAACGTGAGCAATAAGCGAGTCATGCAGGGTAGCGAACTCAACAACATCACCCTCTTTCACGTCAAAGTTCCACGGTTTAGTAACAAGAAATTTCATAATGTATTCCTTAAATAGCGAGGCCGAAGCCCCGCGTTAGATTAACCCAAGTTTGCGCCGTAGAACACGCCAGAACGACCGTTTGTGTCAGCTTTAATCTGCAAGCCCATTGCACCGTAGATCATGAAATTGTAGTTATCTACAGGCGTAGTGCGAGCGATAGGCACAACAGCAAGAGCAGCGCCAACCAATGGGGCAATGAATTCTTTATCGCGAACGTATGCGAAGAACTCGTTACCCGACAACTTGAACGTTTGGCGAATGTTTTTGATGCGGCCTGATGTGAAGCGCTCAACGTAATCTTTCAGCGTGCCTTCTTTAAAGCCGCCGGATGCAGAGTAGGCAACATTTAAACGAGTCATGATTTGCGGAGATACCCACAATACATCGACCGCGTTGACGTAATTGTCATCTAACTGCTTGATGAAGTCGCGTGTCCAGAACATAAAGATCGCGTCATTGGTTGTCGCATTGCCTACCAAGTCTACGTTGAAACCAGATGGGCCAACATTGATCTTCTTGGTGTTGCGGTGATTCTTGATGCCCTGACCAGTTTGACCATCAACTTTGATCGATGAATCGCCAGTTAGCATGTAATCAGCAACGTTAGACAATACAAACTTCATCTTGGATGATTGCGCGTCAGTAGCAATGTCGATGCCTTCGCTCAATTGGCCAGCGGTTTGACGAAAGTTTACACCATAGCCAGCAGTGAACGTTGGGATTGGATCGCTATCATACGCAACTTCGGTGTGATCGTGCGATGTTGGAATCTTGAAATCCATCGAGCGTTGCACGTCTTTCGCTACGTCAGTACCGATAGCGTAAGCGCGTGAGGTTTTGCCGATATTCAGCGGTACAGCTAAGCCCATCAAGTCGGTCAAGAACTCACGGCCTTGGTCGTTATCAAGAACGCCTTTAGTCGTGCGGTCAGTCTCGCGCCAGAAATCCAGACCAGCTTTACCCGCGTTACCCTGCAAAGCAAAGCCTTCTTCTGTCGCCTTCTGTTGCGGCAGCATGTACTCGCCAAAGTTCGCCACCATCATCTTCGCATTAGCTGCGTCGATCATACGGGCGTTTTTAACGAGATTAAACTGTGATTGGTGATTGGCGCTGAACTTATCGCCGCCTTGCAAGTGCTTAGGATCAAATACGATCATTGGGTGTTTCCTTTTGTTGGCCCCTCCGGAGAGGGGCTTATTGTCGATTAGGCGAAGCGAACGCGGACAAGTTGAGCCGAAGCCGGAGTAGTGAACACTTCTTGCGAGTAGGCGATAATCTCGTCAGTACCGATTACACCAATACGCAAAACACCTGCGCCGTTAGAGGTTAGTGGCGAGTCCATCACTAAAGCTGTCGATGCCGTCACTAACACCGCCAACTCGCGACCTGTTTCCGCGAACTCACCGATGCCAGTTGTCATGGATGCTACAGTAGTGTCGCATGTGCCGCCTTGCAATGTATCGGCATGCATGACGTAAATAAAGTCACCCTTTTTGCCTGTTGTGCTGTGGGTTGTGAAAAGACCGCCAGCAGAAAGCTTGACTAAAGAGCCCGGCATTATCGTAATCCCATTCAATGCTGTGCGTGATACGCCTTTGCCATCGATATTAATGCGATTGTAACGTGACATACTCGCTCCTTAAAATTGTTCAAAAGCAGGCATTGTTACAGCGCTGCTTGTTTGAGTGTTGGCGACCAATGGCGCGGCTTGTGCTGATAACGCTTTCAAGCGATCCATACCAAGTGACTTGAGTTCATCGACGGTCAACTGTGAGTTAGCCGCAAGCGTAGTTGCTACAGCGGTAAGCTCAGCATCTTTAGCAGCATTAGCAGCGATTTCTACTGCAGCCAATTTGCCGTTAGCTTCGATCAACTTGGCTTCAAGTGGTTTATTGATTAGCGAGTTATAAGCAGACATCAAGGCCGAGTCGTCTAGCCCTTCTGTTGCAATACCCGCCGCATTTAACGCGAACAGAATCTTTTCTTTCATCGTATCGACCTTGTGTTGTTTATTGGTAACTTCTGCATAATCTACTACACGTTCAACTTGAACCGTGCTAGACATCAATTGTACATCATCTTCACTAGAAATTGCATAGTCCTGCTTATAAAGCTTATCGCCATCACGATAGATAAAGTATTTATCATACACCTCGACGATATAACGATTACCATCCCAGCCGCCGATTGCTTCCTGTAACTTGTCACGAATATTGTCAAAGCTCAGGTCAGATGAATTGCCGAACAACGCCTTAACCCACTTCATTAGGCCAGCGCTGCGCTTATCTTCTGCTTCTTCTTCGTTCGTTAGGTACACTTTTTCGATTGGTTCAGTAGCGCCTTCTGAGTTCAGGAATAAGCCAACGCCTTCATCGGGCGTACCAGCACCAGCTTCATGCAGCAGGATAGCAACGTGGTCGTAAGTCATGCCAGACGCTTCCGCGTTGTACGATTTCCCCTTGCTCGTGCCGGTCTTGGTCATCTTTTTAAGCATAACGCCAGTAGATACGTGGATCGGCTCAATCGCATTGCCAGCGATAGCAGAATCAACGCGCTTCATTAGCTCTACGCCGTCAGGATGCGCCATTGCTTGGTTAACGTTGACGACTAGATCAACGAGTGAACGCTTACCATCGTGTCTAGCGTTTGTTACGACTACGCCCATGTAATCATTCAGCAAAGCACCACCTGTTGACGCTGATACGTAATTGCCTGCTTCGTCGCGTGGGTGGCCTGATGGGGCAGGAACTGAGTTGAGCGATAGGGTGGCGGCCTTTACTTCCTTGGCTGGGTACAAGATCCCATTCATCACGATATCGTCAACTACCGGCACAACATCGCGGATAGTGACACGATCACCTTTGCGCGTAATCTTCTTGGAATTAACCGCGCTTACAATTTGCAGTACTGGCATATATTTTCCTTTGTCCGAAATGGATAGCGCGATTATACCCTTAACGCGCTTACTTCATTAAGTATGCGATGGTTACAGCAACAAGAGCGCCTAAAGACGCTGCAAGAGCCGTTCGCACGTATAGGTCGTACGGGCTGTGACCGCTACTAATGTTTGTTAGCTTTGGCGCTTCTGGCCTGTTGCATCCACTGGCAAACCTAACAAGCGTGGTCATGCCCTCTAATTCAGCCACGGTCTTGGCTAAATTTACACGAGCCTCGACGGCCTTTGCACGAACCTCGTCCAGTCCGATGGCGTATTTTTCTGGATCGCTAAATTCTTCTCTTAATCCTCGCTCGTCTAGCGCCACCTTGAGCGCCTCAACCCTTACCATGGCCGCCGCATAGTCCTTGTCTAGCTGATCCTTTTCTATTGAAGCATAGCTAGCAGTATTCCACGTATCAACCTTCTCCTTCTTTGCGTTAAGAGTGCGCTTAAAACAAGCATCATCTTCGTCGTTCAAGTGCTTTACAAAATCTGAGTCAGACATGCCAGACCGCTTTGCTGCGCCGTATGATGGGTGAAGTCTTAGATATGGATTCATTTTATTCTCGTAGGTTCGTTAAAAATTAAAGCATACAGCACGTTCTGCATAGAAACAAGCCTAGCCTTCTTGCGCCTTCTCCCAAGTCTCACGCTCTTTGCTCATCGTCTCTTTGAGCCTGTCCGTCAACATTGGCTTACCGTCATCATCGAGCAGCACGGTTGTAACTGCGCAGTGGCAAGAATATCGATTTCCCCCCGTAGCATAGAACGCTTGCACTTCCTCAGCCGTATACACCTTGCCTGACCTTGCTGCATGGTTCGGCCTAGTCGTCGCCAAGAATGCTGATGTCCACAATAGTCCCGTCTTTATCCCATACTGCTTTTGGACTCTATTATCGCTTGCTAATGTAGTCTGTCTCAATGTGTCCGTTATATCGGTTTGAGCGTATTGCAATGCTTTACTTCGACTTACCTCCATCCGTCTTGATATGTCCCCTACTACCGACTTAGGGTTTTTCCCTGACGCAACAGCACTTGTGATTAGCTCCATTAAATCAGCTTTTGCTGATGTACTAATGTTAGTCCAATGCTCGTATGACTTAAACTGAGCCGTGGCAATCGCTGAGCTGTACGCCTCACTGTGGATGATTGTTGATAGCGTCTCTGATGACGCATAGACCGCGCTGAGTGCTGACAGGTTGGCGTACGACACCGCAGTTCCTTGCGCTACCGCAGCGGACGAATAGTCAGCATAGAAGAAGTCAGAGTACGTGCGGCCATCGACTAGCCACTGATCCAAGATAGCTTGAATGCGCTCACTCAGCGCTGTGCGATCTGCTGCGCTTAGTCCGTATGCTACTGCGTCAAACTCAGCGTTGATTGCGTATGTCGGGATAGCGTCGAACGCGGCAAGGACAGCTTTAGTCGCCCCCTTATGCCGCGCTTTGATGTCAGTGAACGCTTTAGACAGAATTCGATTGGCGCCCACTGGATCTGACTTACTCTTTGGAACGATTGGATTTTTTATCATTCTTCAATCACAGGTCGTTTAATGGTCATCGGCTCGTAACCAGCTACTAAGCGGATCTCCTCTTGCGAGAATGCGGCCTCGTTGCCGGCGTCGAACATTAGCTTATTGATAGCCACCATCTTCTGCGCTTTATCCAGCTTCTCCGTGTCGCTTGGCTCGCCCAAATCATCCCACTCGATGACGAATACACCTTGCGGCATGATGGCGGCTTTCTGCATCCGGCGCACGAACTCAGACAGCATCGGGTTAATCTCAAAGATGCGGCGCTGTGTGCAACGTGCCGCCATATCCTGCTTATCTTGATCGGATGCTAGGCGACCCGTCTGCTGGCCGAACAGAATCGTGAAAGGCACTTGAATCGACGCGGCAAACTCATTAGCGGGAACTGACCATGGACCGGTAGGATCGGCAATCTGTGACTGTAGTGTTGACACCTTACCCCCGCGCAGAATCATCGCTGCATCCTGATTGTTGTTCAGCGCCCGAACTTGCTCATTCATGATCTTCTTCATGCTGATTGGATTGCCTTCTTCGTCCTGCGTCGGCACGTCCATATCTTTATCAAGCTCAATCGTAACCGTGCGAGCTGAGTTTTTCAGGAATGACTCACCACTACCGCCCGATACCTTGGCCATATCGATCAGGCTATTGTAGCCAGCCTTGAGCGTAGGCGTTCGCTTGACTTCCTGTACTCGCGTCCAGTGGATCTTGTACGTCTCTTTTTCAATTTCACTATCAACCACTTTATTCGCGCTGTACGACCACATAATAGGCTTGCCGTTTCGCTCTGGTGTGTTCTCGTCGCCCCATTCCAGCGGCTTAATCTCGTTTTCCCAGCAAGGGATAAGCTCAACAAGGGCTTGAGCACTATCAAGCGGCTCGTCTAGCTTCTTATTGTCAGCAACGCGGTAAATCAGCGCCGACATATAGCCAACCATGCCGCGCTTATCGAATTCAATCAACCTGCTCCATGCCTGCAAGGTGTCGTCATTCATTAGCTGCTCGATCTCGGTTTCAAAGCCGCTCACATCGTCCTTGCCATCGTCAAGCTTGATGCGCGGTAGTGACTCCCAACACTTCCCGTTAATACGTTCGATTGCGCCACGGCCAGCGCCTGTACGGTCGTATGCGATGTAAAGATCGTCAAAATCTACGTTCTCAGGATAGCCGTATGTGTCCCATGCCGCAGGGCGTTTATTGTCGATTGATCGCCCAACGATTCCGCCAAGCGTTTGTCGTGCGATTGATAGCGCGTTATTTAGTGCAAAGTGTAAGCTCATAATATCCTCTCTAAGTTGTTGCATTATAACATTTTGATAAATAAAGCATGGACTAAGTGGTAGTGGCTTGCTATGATTCTGATTGGAAACAAAACAACTAACTAAGGAATAATCATGTCATCAATAACACTAGCGCATCAAATTGAAATCGTTACCGATACGATAGACTCACGATTTGAAAGTGAAATACCTGTGCAAACCACACTTGCAATCCTCGGCAGCCTAAAGCGACTACAGGCGATTGAAGCGCAAGATCTGTCCGGTGAGCGCGAGGCGTTTGAGCTTGCTTATGCGCAGAAATGGCGCGTCGAGTCCCCAATGGCGGCTGGTCACACTATTGAGTTTCTTTGTGGTAAGCTAAAAGAAATGCGACAGGGAGGGGGGTATGGAAATGGTCGAGACTATTTGAACTTTAAGCTAGAGGGCTGGATTGAGCGAGCGGCCCTGAATAAGCCAGCAATGCTATCAGCCGCGCAGGAAAACAAATGAAACTAATCCCCGATTGGCGCGACGCCTATAAGAAATCAACAGTATGGGTATGCGTTGTTGCTGGCGTGTCGTACGAGTTCTACACCGACATACTCAACTTTGCATACTCGCAGCTACCTATCATCGCGCAATACATGCCCGTTGACCCTGCTTATGGCAAGTGGTTGCCGTGGCTGATTATCGCGCTTCGTATCGTCTCATTCAAAAAGGCTAAATAAAATGAAGATTTATATCTCAACTCCTTGGCGTAAAGTGCCAGACCATATTGTGAGCTGCACAGTAGCAACAAAAGGCCATAATGCAGAAGGGATTACCTTCGGATGCTTTGGCTTGTTCGTTCGCATCGGCGAGGTAAACTATGCAACAAACATCACAAAAGGCTGCTTGATTAGGATTGAGCAAATGAACTATGCAAACTTAGATTGTAAAGGTCTTTGCTTTGTAAGCTCTTGGTCTGAATTTATTAAACGGGTAAAGCAAGCGTATGCCAATTAATATCGCACTAATCCTGATCGCGGCTGCTCTCGTTGCTGGCTCAATCGGTGGCTGTCAATTCCAGAAGGGGCAAGCTGCTATTGCGTCGAGCATCGAAGAACGCGCAACAGTAGCAGCTACTACGGCGGCAGCAAGCGCTATTGCTGCGATTGAAATCACTAACACTACCATTTACCGCAAGGTGCAGACCAATGTTAAAGAAAGCCCAGTGTATCGCTCTGCTAGCTGCGTGCATCCTGCTGACAGCATGCGCGACATCGAAGCCGCCTTCGAGTGACCTTGCTCTGATTGCCTGCCCTAAGCTAACGCCGCCAATTGACAATAGCTTCGAGCAAACCACGCTCAAGATGATTGAAATTGTCGGCATATACAAGAAGTGCCGCGCTGTGGTGATTAAATAAAAGAACCCCCGATTAAGGGGGTTTTTCTTATGTGAATACTTTGAACTGTTTTTTACGCTTTATTAGTGGGCCTACAGCATAGCGTATGGCGTCGATGACGTGATTATTACAATCCATTACATCAGCAAGAATGTCGCCAGTCTGCCTATTCACCTTGTACGAGTACAGCGAAAACTCATCGATAGCCGCCTTGCATCGCGGGTGAATAATAATTTCCTCGTATGACCGCATGTGCTCGATACCGTCCTCAACACTGCCCGACCACTTCTCGCAGCCAACAATCTTAAATCCATGCGCCTTGATGTGGCTGATCGTCTCAGGACGCGAGCAATCGGCGCGGATTGCGTGCTTTCTCGCGTCTGGCACTGTATCGTAAAACGCGGCCATGTCGTTCAATTCCACGCCTACCTTGCTTCCATCGTATTCAACATAAAGCCGATCATCTTTCACCCACACTCGAACGATAGTGGACGGGTCTTGCGAGAACCCGAAGTCTGCGCCGTACATTGGATCGCCCCACGACTTATCGGGCGTAAACTCTGCGACTCTCCACTTCTTGTTGAATACCTTCACATCGCTGTTTTGCCTAAACTTTCCCTCCCAAATCCAAAGATAGCGGTCATAGTCCACGCGCTTCATCTTGTCCCTGGTAATGATTAGCTCATGCGTTAACCAGGGATTGTGAGTGTGGTTGCACTCAATAATCAGCGTGTCGTCATCCTCGTAAATCCCATCTACAGCCTTGTCCCAATACGGAGCAACCATTGTCGCCCACATAGGATCGTTTTCTTCTTTCGGATTAAATGTATACCAGAGTTCAGAACCCTTGCCGCGCAACGTTGGTTCGAGAATGTCTAAGCTATCTTTGCTGACGTTTTCCGCCTCGTCAATCCATGACCTTGTAGCTCCCGCAAACCCCTTTACGTTGGTAATGTTGCGATACAGGCCGCCAAAGCTAAAGCGCGACTTAGTGAACGGCACTTTGATTTCACGCTCAAGCACTTGGAACTCACCGGATAAGCCTTTGCGCTCTACCTCGTCGGCAATCTCTTGATGCGAGCTATCCTTAATCGACGCCATGATCTCGCGGAAACACGCCACACGCTCAGTCTTGAACCGTGCGAACTCAGTCAGGATAGATACGACGGTTCGAGTCTTTGCACTGCCACGCCCACCGAACACGACCTTCGTGCGCTTAGGGTATAGCAACTTTTCCAATCGCTCAGGCATCAGAATGGTCGGCTCGTCGTCAGTCTCAATCACGCCACTAGCTGATACCATTATCTTCTTGATAACGACCTGATCCATATTGCAGATACCGAACACGGCCGAACTCTTGCCAGTCACCGCACCATTGATGCGATCCTCTAACAGGGCCAGCCTAGCGTCACTGAGTCGTTTACCCATCTTTGTTCTGATCTGCGATTGCAGCCTCTAGCAACTCTAGGCGCTCCATGAGTTCGGTCGTCTCGCGGACTTCGATGCTAGTCTTAATCATGTTTACCAGCATTCCCGCAACGTCTGCCGGTATCTCCTCTGCTGCTACGGCCTCGATCAGTGAGTCGATCTTATCCGCAGGCGTAGAGCCATTAGCGAACTTTACCGCGAACATTGGCATTACTGACTTCTCTACCGGAGCGAGTCGGTTGATGATCGTTTCAATCATCTTGCCCTGTAGTTGATGCTGCTCTTTGAACGCGAGCGCGAGACAGTGACGAATAAAATCCTCTTCTGTCTTACCTTGCGCCTCTAGCTCTGCGAGGATCTTCTTGCGCCAACCAGTGCCTCGCGGCTTTCTCGCTTCTGGGTCAGGTTGCTTATCTTCTGAAAAGTTATATTCCCGTACCTTCAAAATATTCACCTTTAGTCTTTTTTTAGTTATATGTATTTTATCATACAAAAAAATACCCCATCAAATGACAGGGCGTTTTCTGGCTAATTTCATAGTTTTATTGCTCTGAATTATCTTTTCTTTCCAACATTAACAATTCTAGATCCTTAATCCGCAACTCGCGTATTGCAATTTGCGAAGATTGCCACATGCGAAATATTGTAAATAGACCAATGAACAGCCCGACGATGGCACTAGCTACCCCGATCATCATGTTGATATTACTAAACCCAATCGACGTTACTAACGCACTAATCGTCGCCGTTACCTTTGGCTGGTTTAATGCGGCTGCGAATAGCTCCGAGGCGTTGCTTGCGCTTTCGCTCATGATTGCACCTCATGATCTTTATGTGCAACCAATAAGCCGCTGCGACTACCCAGACAATCATCGTTATTGCGTTTATTGTTATTTCCATTGCGTAGACCCGCCCCTAACAGTACCGACATTTGAGCCACCAATATGATATTAATGCTCACAGTATAAGCTAAAGGTGATGAATACGACAAATAAAGCAAGTAACCAAGCCCGTTTACTACGCAACTAGCAAGGCTTAAATAAGCAAGTCTGATGCTCGTCAATGTTCTGAACGAAGCCAGCACGTAAGCCATAGCTGCATCAGCCAGCGAAGCTATCATGTAATAGTTGAAATCGCTCACGATGTAGTCAGCGACAAAGTAAAACGCGAGATTGCACGCACCAAGCAAAAGCGCCGCATCACGACGATCTGCTTTCAAGAAGAATGCAAATAGAATGAATACGGCGCTGAGCATGATTACTTCTTCTTTGGAACTACTGGAACAATAGGAACTACTGGGGGAGCTTTTTGCTCACGAGTACGACCGCCACCACCTGCCATGATACTACCTCACTGTTACGCCGACCGGATGGCCGACTTCTTTAAAAGAGCGCCAAAGGTTCTAGTGTTTCACCCTTTGCCCGTAGCGCCTCGATTACTTCATCCTTTACTGGTCTGCGTCCGTTCTCTTGAAACGATATGCTTATCGACTTGCACCCGACTAAATCAGCCAATTCCTGCTGCGTCAGTCGCAAGTATACGCGATTCACTTCTAAGAATTTACGCCTCGACCATTCCTCATTGATTTGCATGGCAACACCTGAATATTCATTTCCAAAACGTCCATTACCATATGGATTGCTGACGCTTTAGAAATGGTACGCGGAAACGGAATCGAACCGATAACCAAAGGATTATGAATCCTCTGCTCTAACCTATTGAGCTACCCGCACATACTGTTGGTCGTGTCACTATACCGACACACGCGCAGATTATGAGTCTCATGGTTTCGATGCACCTCCGCCAATCCTACTACTGCGCTTCACACTGTTGCCAAGCGAAAAACGCTTTACGGCTAACCAACATTGAAACGTTCTTTGTGGAATCGAACCACCTACACAACGTATGCACCACGCATAAGAAATTAATCTTAAATGGGAATCGAACCCTTAACACGTATAGCACTTCACCAAGAAAAAACGCTTCAATGTTGATTGCCGCTTACGCCAGCAAATCGAGCTATTCACAATGAAGCCGCTAGCTAGGCGAAAATTCTAGGAGTACCGAGACTAAACCACATCAACAAGCCTTTCTCGGTTCATTCGATCATAAATTATTGTGATTTTATGAAAACAATGTAAAACAATACTTGTTAATCACTGCCTTATGACTGCATCTTAGTCTGATGTATAGTTTTATGCAAGCTTAATCTGCATATTTCCAATGGGTTATATCTGTACTAACAAAATATTTTCCCCAGCTAAACTTATATGCCGATCTTGAGACAGGACCCTCCCATTGCTCGCCCTTAACAAAAACCATTCGATGACCATCGACGGGACACACATCGCCGACATGCTCAATCCACTCGTCAGCATCGCACTGACTGTTCGCCTCTGCATATTTCCAGTGCGTAACCCTGAATATACTATTTGCAGGATAGTCCCATCGAACATTATTGCAATGTAACTCCCCGTAATCGTAATTGTCTTTTGACTTTACTAAAATCAGTCTTTCCTTATTTAGCGTTTGCGGAATTTCAAAGCCAACGTGCTCAACCCACAAACCAACATCAGCCGCCGCCATATCTTCTTGCGTATATCCCTTGTCGTCATAAATGCCGCTCGATGGCAGCTCTTTGTCCTCAGTCCATTGCTTGACACTTTCAACATGCGGAATTTCAGCAGCGGGGCGAATTACGTTAGAAGCGTTGCCAAGTTTCGACGACTCGGGGCGCTTTGTAAAATTTGCAGATCCACAATCAACTACTTTGAATTTTTCATCAAAATCATCAGAAGAAGTCATATCAATATGTAGGACTGTCTTTTCTGGCTCATCCTCGCCATGGTTTTCTGCCTCTGCCAGCACTTCCAGCAGCTTTTGCGCGTAGTGCTGCGCCTTACCAACTTCACCAACCGCAATGTCTTTTAGGCCCATGCGCATGGTGTATTTCAGCACGTTCCCACGGTAAAATCCTATTTGCTGCTCAATAGGCCATGTGTCGATTACATCCCAAACTTGGATTTTCATCTTCTTGTAGTGCTCACCGCCTACTTGTTTTTCGTTTGCGCTCATTTTATCACCACGCTACCGTCGTCATTCGTTGATTTATCTGCAATTTCCCATCGGCCAGCAAGGTATTCTGGCGACTTCATGAACTCGATCTCTTTCTCTAGCTTGTCGAGACGTAATGCGGCTTCTTGTACTGCATACGATTCGATTCCGTCGCCAAGCAAATTAGCCACAATCCCCAACGCTGCAATAATCGCATCAGTGCTAGAGTCGTGGTCGCTTGGTTTTTCGTTTCTTGCTGTCATTTTATTCCCCGTCATATTTAATTAGTGCTTCGTAAAGATAAGACGGGATTTCTTCCCAATGAAAGCCGTTCCAATTTTCGATTGACCAGTAAAACTTGCCATCTTCTTCTTTAACATTTAGACCGCCGTAGTAGTTGCCTATCCCGCCGATTCCAATTGGTTCGCTCATTTCTCAATCTCCAAAAGTTTCAACTTTAATCGTCATTCCGCCGTCAACGCACGGCGCACCATATTCCAACACCCAGCGCTTAATCATTTTGTCATCGGTATAGGCAACGCCGTTTAGCCCATCAAGGCACTTGCACAGATTATCTAGATCGATGACCGTCTTGCTCGCCACGCCTTTCTTTGTGAGCTTTGGCCGGAGTATCACGCTTACCTGAACCTCACCATCAATGACCGCTACGCCTTGCTGCTTGGCCAGTACAGCGCATTGCTCTTTCCACTTTCTCCCTTTTTCGTTAAGCACCATTACATTGTTGTACTTTCGCCACATTAGATTTACTGATATTGGGTATGGTAGATCGAAAATGTATTTCATAAGCCCCTCGTTTCGATGAGTTCAATATAGCGCAAAGGAAACAACAGCGCAACATTTATTTATTGCGCTACGGAAATGAGACAGTTATTACGCCTCTTTGTATATCCCCCACTCTTCACGTCTTTTTTTCATTAGCTCGCAATACTTCTGATATGCCTGTGTTTTTGTTGGTGAAAACCCAAGACCCTTGCACCAATAGTCATTTCGCAAAATGGTCTTGCAAACCTTGCGCCAGCTCGGAACTTTACCGTAACTCTCTAATCTAGCCTCGGCCTTGTCTGGAATTCCTTCTTCATAGCCGCGCTTAGACCACCACTTTAGATAAACAGCCAATTTGTTTTTATAGTGGTTGGCGGTTGGTGTTGGCATTGTAGTTAGCAAGTGATTTGCAAACGACTCATAAGTATGGCCTTCTGGCAGCGATATCTTGTGATTACCAAGGATTGCTCCTTTTTCATCGGAATATAACGCCCCAGTGTTTGCACCAGCGACACGCAAGCATACCTTTGCCCACATTGCAGGCTCTACAACCTGATATAGCCACAACCCCTTTCTAGCCTCGTCGCCGAACGGCTCACAAATTCGCATTTGCGACAGCTTAATTCCTGCCTGATACATTCGATCATAAAGTTTGTTGTACGATTTCTGCTCTTTAGAGAAGTAAGTCCAAATATCTTTCGTAGCCCAGTCATAAATTGGGTAAACATTCCAGCATGCAGCGATTACTTTTGTTGTCCACGGCTTACCATCCATCATCGGCTTATCACGCGCAATTGTTCTAAACCGATTAAGACTCTCGTCAGCACGAATGCCAATAAATGCACCACACTCTTTATCTTGCGCGAACCACTCGCCAAACGCAGGAACAAATTCTTCAAACGGCATCCCTTCGTAGTAAAACGGAAAAACAGAGCCGTCTGTAATGCTAATCTCATCAGGCTGACGAACCCACAAGTCTTTTTTGTTTGAATCCCATGCTGTCCACTCTGGCTCGAACTGGCTTGTTGCGTTCCATGTTTTCATTGGCAATGCTACCCAATATGGCTCAATCCATTCAGAGTATTCATCAAACATTTGTTTGGTAAATTCAATAGTCAAGCCAATTTGACACTCCCAATCAATAAACAAGCACCCAATTTTTTTATTTCTCTTCTTTGCTTCGTCCATAACCAAGTGAAGCATTACAGCTGAATCTTTGCCACCAGAAAAACTAATGTAAATCCGCTCGAACCTATCGAAAGTCCATTCAATGCGCTGTCTTGCTGCTGTTAAAACATCAATTCCAAGTCCGCGTTTAGGCACGATTAAACCTCTTCAAATAATTTTCTTTCCAAATAAAAATAGCTTTATCGGCCGCTGCATTTGCCAAGTCCTGCTGCTCCTCGCTCAATTCACGCCATGCTAGCCTTGTAATGTCCTCAGGTGCTCCGTGGTTATATGCGCAAGCTGCGTGACCAATCCATGCTTGATGATTCATTGTTGATGCTGTTAATGCAGCCTCGCACGAATAAGGCCACGCCTCAATAACCAGCATGCAAGCGTCAAAAAAAGCATCGTCCTCAATCATTAGGTTTTTTGAATACTCTTGCTTGTCTTTTCTCTGTTCAATAGGTATAGCCTTCCACATGTCTGAACGATATTCTTCACATTTTTGATAGTGATGAAATACGCGCTTAATTTTCTTCATGGATTAATTCCTGATCATCGCTTGAAATATCTTTAAACGACTCCGCTTCCCAAGCTTCTGAAAATTCACGATCCTCAAATATCGCCGCTAGCCCAGCAACTTGCTGCAATCTCAAAACTTCATCAGGCTCCATGCCTAATTCTTTTGAAATTTTTTCGTCCGACCAAAAGCGCCGCTTTAGCTCAACAACAATATCCGACATTGCCTCTACTTTATGCTTTCCACGCGCTCGATTGTGGCGAATTGTTGATGCCATGCGGTCGTTTTTGTCTTGCTGGCTTGGCTTGATAATCACCACAGGCAAATATCCGTGTACGCGAGTATTTACAGCCTCAGACTCTTTGCCTACTCTGTGACGGTGGAACCCATCAATAACCTCGATTCCGTTATTTGGCCAAGTAACAATTGGCTGCGTGTACCCATCACACATAATTGAATGCTCAAGCAGCTTCATTTCTGGTGGCGCTACGCTGTTTGGATTGTAGTCGTTGGCATGGACGTCTGTGTTTTTCACCCATTGAACGCAATCAACCGGTTCTTCTTTAAATGGCGAGTATTCACGCAACGCAAGTCGAATTTCATTTATAAGCGCAACTTTATCGTCAGTGCAAAGCGACTCGATATCAGAAAAAACAACTTTACACCTATCCAATACACTCAATTCCAAACCAGTTAATGTCAATTGCTCCATTTCATCACTCCAAGTCGTTTAGATAAAAATTAAATATACACATACAAACAACAAAAAACAATTAAATTCTATTTCTAATCAGAAATACAACAAGACCTAGCGCGACAAACTCACGTCATTTTCTGCGCACCAAGCCTGCACGTATTCTATCAAACTCGACATACGCTCCACGGTCATCTTTGCTGTGGACTCACGCAGATTAACCAGCTCACCCTCGAGCCCGCGCACCAGCTTAACCTCTGCCTTTGTTGCTATCGTGTGCCCAGAGATAATCAAGTTTTTCCACTCTAGATCGGTAAGCTTCTCACCGTCCCACATCGCCTTTTTCTCTAACTCGCCGAAAATAGCGTGAAGCTTGGCTGACTGGTCCAAGCTGCGTGATTTCTCCTTAATCTCCACACACAAATAATGCTCAGGATCGCACGGCAGATCAAGGATGAAACGCGCTGCGTTCTGCGCGATCTCCTTTGATTTTAGAAAGAAAAACTTTTTCACTATTGCTTCACCTGCGCGGCACTGGCGTACAGATAACCCACGATTCGCCCCGTTCGCTTAATGTCGTCTTGGTTCGGATTCCCAAAAAATGCAATGTCATGGTCTGGCTTCGTTTCGTGCGTCCAGTACCATGCCACAGGCTCTTTCGCCTCAGTATCACGCAATCGCTCCAACGAATTCAAGATAGACTCAATCAGCGTGGCGTCTGATCCGTGGCGATGAATATCTTGCAGCATACCCTGCACTGTTGAGATTTGATTTTCGATTGACAGCATTATTTCGATTCCTTCAATAGTTTAGCTAGCTCTAGCACGTTTTGCTCAAAGAACGATACAGACAGGCACGACACAACCTTTTGCGCGGCCTGCTCGATTGCGGATAGGCGTTTAAGCTCTGCTGCTGCGTCTAATGCCGTGTAAAAGTTAATATATTCTTCATGCTACTCACTTACAAGCTGCTCAGCCAATTCAATCGCATTCATCTTCTTCACTCCGGTTAAATTTCGATAACGTCAATTTACTATAGTTTCGGATAAGAAACAAGTTTATTTTTTAGTGTTGTTGTTTTTACAGCTTAAGCCCGATCTCTTGAATGTGCGCGGCCAGCTTTTTCGGCATCTGCAAGCTCCACTCCTCGAACGCATAAGCGGCTTTCTGCAGACTGATTGCGCCATACTTTGCCGGATTTTCTGCGATGTCATACGCCCAACTCCGGTACTGTGATCCTTTTAATTCGTCACTGTTTGACGTGTCAGATGATGAATTAACAACGCGTCCAGCGCCGCCAAGCGCGGTAATCCCCTTGTCTTTCATTGCCACCTGCTCGTAGTCATCAATCATTGCCGATCTCCATTTTCTTAATCATTCCCATGATCACATCACGCGCTGACGCTGCTTTCTTTTTGCTGGCTTCGCGCTGCTCTGGCGTTTCTTCTGGCTTGGCCAGTAGCTTAAATTCAGGACTGTTGAGCAATGCAATCGCCGCTTTGTTTTCTGGCTTAATCTTGATTTTAACCGTTTCAATCGCTGCATCGACCTCAATAGGACTTGCGATAGATAGGCAATACTGAGGAGTAATCACACCCAGAAGCAATCCATTTGCAATTGCGTCTCTTGGTGAGTCCGTACCCATTGAAACGCGCCACACGGCTTTTACTTGTCGTTCACGCGCACTTTTAACCTTTGCATCGTAGCGCTCGATAAAGATCTGTTTGGCAGATGCTTGATCCGTCGAATGTCGAGATTCGATCATTTGCATCAAACCTTCTGCGGCCTCATCCATTTCATTCGTGACCAGTCGCGTGTCTGATTCGCGCTTTGGCAGCTTCGCCCAGGCTTCGATTGCTGTTGGGCGACCATCGGCGTGAACAAGTGACTGGCAGGCCATGCGGAACTCATCGCAGCTCGGCGCAAACTTGAATTGTGCAGACAGTCCACGCGCAATATCTTCGCCAGTCAGTTCGCCAAGCTCTTCACCCCAAACAATCTTCGCGTTTGCAATTCCAGTGTCTTCGCCACTCTCAGAAAAGCAACCCAATCGGAACTTATCGAAAAACACGTTACCAAATCGGCCATGCAGTCGAGTGAAAATTTGATCTACCCATTTTGGCGGCAAAGTTTTACGCATTGTGAATTACCTGTAGTTTTGGTTGCTCAACGTAGTCATGAATCACGCGCTCGTTATCGTTGAAGTCCATGCCGTGAATGCCAGCCGCTGCGAACGTTGCACGGGCTGCTGCTTGGCTTTTCTCCTTCTCGCTCACGTAGGCTTTCTGCTGTGGCTTGTTTACCCAATCAGCCTTGAAAGATTGCCAACCTCTAGCTAGGCACTCGCTCAAAGCCTCATTCAGTGTCCAACCAGCCTTTTCAGCTTCTTTGTTGATTCCTTTCAGTGCAGTTTCAGTTAACGGCGCGCGCTTCGCCTTTCTGATTGCCAAAAAGTCTTTTGCAATCTGACCATCGACACCCAAATCAATTAGCCGATCAAACTCTTGCAGGTCTTTGAGGATAGGGCGCGAATTTTTCGCGGGCTTTACTGTTTTTTCAGTTATTGATGATGTTTCATTACTTGTTGGTGTTTCAGTTCTTATTAGTGGGGGATTTGCCGTCGCCGGATGAACCGTCGCCGGATTAGCCGTCTCTGGTTTTGGCGTCTCTGGATTTGCCGCCTCACTGACAAGGTAATTTACGCCCTCAATCTTTCCTGATTCACCCTTTCTTTGGTATCGTTTTATGTAGCCAGCTTCAATCAATTCATTCACCAGCGACCGAACGCCATCACGCGCTGTCGGCTTGCCTGATCCCAATGTTTCGTTGATTAAGTTCTGCGTACTTACCTGCCAATTGTCCGGCTTGCCAAGCAAGAAAACCAACAACCCACGCGCACCCCAAGATAGTTTTTTATCTTCGCTTATTTTCTTGTCGAGAATATAAAAATTACTGTCTGGCCGTTCTGCTCTGATAATCATTATTTATTCCTATTATCGTCCGTTTGGAGTAGCGCCAGCAGGATCTACTTCGTCAGCGCTATCAAGCAATTCAGTAGCAAGATCACGAGCCTGATTTGGCGTAAGAAGATAAAGATTCTCATTCCCCGATAACGGCATTTCGTGACTCAGACAAACAAACCCTGCTCGGCCAGAAACTCCTGCAGACAAATCCACAAACTCCATGCCTTTGTGCGGATTACTATTTAATACGTCCATTATTTTTGCTCCTTCGCGTCAATCACATCTAGCGCCAACAGAACAAGATGCTTTACAGCACCAGCAAAAGAACGGTTTTCTTTGTCCTTGAAAGCGTTAATTCGATTCCAAAGCTCTAACGGGTATTTGATACTGTGAAGCATTTTTACTCTCCTGTTGTGTGTGAATCATTATTACTTAAAGTAAATCACATGTAAAGCGTTTTATTGTATTTAGACGTAAAAAACGCCCGAAGGCGCTAGTGTTAATTTGCTTGCTTATACTTCACCCATTCGGCCGACACCCACGCCACGCCCTTAGCCGTAAACAGTGCTGATGAATAAGCGTGTTTCGAGTGAGGATTTATGCCAGTGCGCACCTCAAAGCGGCCCATGTTGATGTGATATGCAGTCGGTGTCCATTCGCCGTTCAGCTTATACATCACGCCTTCTTTAACGAGGAATGCGCGGAATTGGCCCTCGTTCGCTCCAAGTAATTTGCAAACTTGTCGGAATGTCTGGCTGCCCGATGTCGCGGCAACGTATGAATCAACGAATTCGGCTTTAGGCGCGGCCAGTGATAGTTGATGCAATGCTGATTGCTTGGCTTCCTCTGACGCTACAAGGGCTTTTAATGCGCTGATGTAGTCTTGTGGCAAAGCTGGCGTTTCGTCGCTGTGAGTCAACTCTTTCAGCACGTCTAGCACGGCACGGCGCACACCCTTTGATTCTCGCATACCTACAAGGGTAGCTTGTTCGATAGTGATTACAGCGACAGACTGATGCTTGTGGTTTTGTTCGTGAGGGATAGTAAAAAAGTTATCATCCCTCAAATCAAGCTCGTCGCGAACTTTATCAATAAAATGCGTATTTGAAATAGCCAGCTCACCGGCCTGAGCGCGCGCGCCGTTAATCATGTCGCGCAATTGCAGCGTAGTAATTGTCTGTGTTGATTTGATATTTGCTAAATTCATCATTTTGCTTCTCCGTTTGTGAGCCATCATCTTATGCAATCCACCGGAAACATGAAATTGAAAAGATTTGAACTAGTTGTTCAGAAATTTTGAACGAAAAAAAAGCCCCGAAGGGCTGTGGTTATTATTTCAGGTTTACTCCTCTTTATTTTTCCGAGCATCAACAAACGCGGCCGCGCTCTTTTTATCGATCAGCCAGCAATTGCCGTGTTTCCGCGCTTTGATGTGGCCTTGACGAATAACCCAGCGGATATACTGAATTGAAACTCCGATCTGTTTTGCTAGTTCTTGCACTGTCATGTTTAACCTTTTTCTTTAAATTGTAACTACAAAAACAGACTTAGCCCATGACTTGCCAGCTAGGTACATTCCGACATTGAAATACTTGTTTTTCTTTTTATTGAAAATTATCTCAGTACCATCACGATCTGTAACCTGTACGATTTTTGCAGTGGCGTTAATAACCGTCTCGCCGTCGCTAATTATCAGCAAGTCACCAGTCTTAATCTGATCCGTTGAAAGCAATGAATTTATGCGCACTTGTTTGGTTGTCATTTTTAAATCTCCGTTAGTAATATCTGTATATTAACCTTTCCACGCCGAAACAACAACAATTAAAAATAAATGAAAATAAAACTTGCGCCAAGGAAACGAGTTGCGTATATTTAAGTCCATGGCAGCAACACACCGCCACCGATCTTTAACATTGATAGAGTTTCAAAGTGACCGCGACTTACGGCGGGTTAACGCTCAGCGAGCGCATCGCAATCTGTCCGCGCTGGCAACACTAAAGGCCAGCACAAAGCAGGCAGCATTCACGAATCCAATCAATTTGCAGGTTGTTTTTAATCGGTAGCACGATGAATGCTGCCTAGTTTGTAAGGGGGATAAAATGAGCAATTTACCGGATGGCTGTACGCCAGATGACATCGATAGATTTATGGAGGGCGATTTGTTTCAATGCCCTGCGTGTTTACAGATTTGGCAGGACGCAAACTGCGATGTATGCGCGGAATGCGGTTATGAGTTAAGTGAAGATGATGTGTAACGATGAAGCGTTTATTCAGATGCTTTGGCGTGATCCTACTTTCGCAGTAGGGTACAGGGACATTATGCTGGCAATTAAGGTAAACGGGTTTCGCTTAGTGAGTTTCGCTGGCGACAAATTAACGCTAGAGAGAGTGGAGAATTTTAAATGAAAGACCATGTGTACAAGGAGTTAGAGCCGAAAGCTTGCTTCTATTGTGAGCTTACTCGAATCGTGCTTTATATCGTTTTAGTTGCGGCAGTTGTCGCGCTTGTTAAATATCTTTGAGGTGTGAAATGATTAAATGGACAGATGTTCAATCACTAGACGAATCACTTTCTTCTTGCGCTATTGCGCTGCATAAGTTGCGCTTATTAACTGCTGACTTGCCCGACAATCAAGACGCAGCAGCCGAGCAAATCGCCCACGCTGTCGAGTACGCCAAAGAGATCGTGCGCACTGGTGAACGATTGACGGCGAGTAGTGAAGGCTGCGAGCTGAGCAAGGCTGAGCAAGATATTTTGAATACTTGGCAATCTGATATTGTCCACGACTTCGGGGCGACGGCATGAGCCTAATTCACGGAAAGCTGCAAAAAGCGCGTGTTATGTTGCACGAAATGCAGCTAAAGAAAACGGGAAAAAATAACGGCAAGCTGTTTTTTGAGCTCGGGGATTTTATGCCCGCAGCTATCGTTATTTTTGAGAAGATCGGCCTTTGTGGTGTTGTTAGTTTCACATCTGAGTTTGCAACGTTGTCAATCTATGACACCGAGCTGGATATTGCGCCCATTGTCATTACTTCGCCGTTCGGTAGTGCCGATTTAAAGGGATGCCACGTTGTACAGAACATTGGGGCGGTGCAAACGTACCAGCGCCGTTATGTATGGATGTCTGCGCTGGATATCCTTGAGCATGAAGGTGTTGATTCATCAGCTTATGACGAATTCGATACCGCGCCATATCTTGCAACGATGGAATCAGCAAAGACACTGGATGAATTAAATGCCGCGCACAAGGCGCTGGTGATTGCTGCTAATGGTGCAATGGATAAATCAACAGAGAAGGCCGTGACGCAAAAGAAAAACGAGCTAGCGAAGTCGATTGTGGCAAAAGAGCCGCTCACAAATGATCGATTCATGGCTGCAATTGCCGCGATCAATGATGGAAAAACGACCAAGGAAAAAATCCTTGCTTATGCGCTGACAGCAGAGCAGCGCGAACAAGTGGAGAAGATGCAATGAAGGCACCATTAATTCGTGCGAGCTTTATCGGAAAGATCATGAGCGATCCCAAGCTCAAAATCGATAAAGAGGCTGGAAATTTATCTGAGGGCGCGAAAACCGCGCTCAACAAGCTTGCAAAAGAGATTGTTTATTCATATCGAGCAGAGCTAAACACTAAGCCAATAAAGAAAGGTTTAGAGTGTGAGCAAGATTCGATTGATCTTTTTAACCGTGTGTTTTTTACAGACTACACAAAAAACGAAACGCGCATTAATACTGACTTGCTAACGGGCGAGTGCGACATTCTCGGCGACGATGTGATTGTTGATATCAAATCGAGCTACTCGCTAGACACGTTCCCCGCAACGCCAGAAGATGGCGAGAACGATCAGTATTATTGGCAGGGCGTGCAATACATGCTGCTGTACGACAAGCCGCGCTATCAAGTGGCCTATTGTCTGGTAGATACGCCCGAAGCGCTTTGCGCATACGAGCAGGCCGATCTGCACTGCGTCTCTCACGTTCCGGAAAACATGCGGGTTACAATCTGGAGTTTTGATCGAAACCCTGAAGATGAACAAAAGCTTTTGAGCAAAGCAAAGAAAGCACAAGAATACATTTTGCAACAAATCGAGCGGATCAATGCCGCGCATCAATTCTAAAAGGGTAATTTATGAGTGAATCAGAAGTTTCAAAGGCTGGTAATTTTCTAACGTCAGTTTGTCATGGCGCGGCCTCTGCGTCTGGGTGGTGGAATAATTTACAGACGGGCGAAGATTTACGACTAAGCTTTAATGTCGCAGAAAAGCTTTGCCTTGTTCATTCAGAAATCAGCGAGGCAATGGAAGGGCATCGTAAGGGCCTTATGGACGATAAACTTCCGCATCGCAAGATGATTGAGGTAGAGTTAGCGGACGCTGTTATTCGCATCTTTGACCTTGCAGGCGCGATGAATATGGATATTGGTGGCGCTATCGCTGAAAAGTTGGAATTCAACGCCAAACGATCAGACCACAAGATTGAAAACCGCGCTGCTGATGGCGGCAAAAAATACTAATTTAATAAAGGGTATCAAATGGCAAGCTTAAATAAAGTAATTGTTCAAATATTGTAATTCTTGTCGTATAATGTACTAACAATAACTTGGTTGGTATAGAAATGGATATTGTCAGCATGTACGTAGATGGAGAAATGAGCATTCCTGAAATAAGCAAGCTATCAGGAATACCGCAGTCAAGTGTGCGTTGCGCTTTAAAAAAGAAAGGAGTTCTAAGAAGTAGAGCGGACGCAATAAGGATCGCAGCAAAAAAAGGAAAGCTTGGCTCTGGTCTTCGTGGGAAAAAAAGACCGCTTACCGAAGAGTGGAAGTTAAAAATTTCAAAATCGAAATTGATTCTTGGTGAAAAAACAGCCAAGGGGGTTTCTAAAAAACCTAGTGGCTATATTGAATACACGAGAGGAGAACACAAAGGAAGAAGTGTGCATGTTGTTGCAATGGAGCAAAAAATAGGAAGAAGGATATTTGCCTACGAAGTTGTTCACCACATTGACCACAACAAAGAAAATAATGAAATATGCAATCTAATGCTGTGCACAAAATCACAGCACTCACGAATTCATGCTTTAGAAAATCACCCGTTTAGAAAAAGGAATAAAAATGGCCAGTTTAAATAAATGCCTCATCATTGGCAATTTGGGCAAAGATCCAGAAGTAAAATTTATGCCAAACGGGAACGCGGTATGCAATTTCTCGGTAGCCACCACGGAAAGCTGGAAGGATAAGCAGTCCGGCGCTAAGCAAGAAGAGACGACTTGGCACAATATTACGATGTACGGCAAACTAGCTGAAATCGCAGGGCAATACCTAACAAAGGGGTCGAGCGTTTATCTTGAGGGAAAGATTAAAACTCGAAAGTATCAGGATAAGCAGACAGGCGCGGATAAATACGTGACCGAGATCGTTTGCGACGAAATGAAGATGCTAGGCGGCAAGCAGGAAGGCCAGCAAGCACCAGCACAGCAGCAACGAGCGCCAGCGCAACAGCAGGCAGCGCCACCGTCGCGCAACTTCGACGATTTTTCTGACGATATTCCTTTCTAGCATCGTAATTAATCAACAACCTAAGCCCATTAAGTTGGGCTTTTTTACAACACTATCAAAATAACAGTTTCTTTTAAGAAATAACTTTGCTATATTGAAGGCTCACAAGGAGATTTAAAAATGTGGTTTAAAAATTTACGTGTTTACAGTCTTGCTGATGTTAATCCGTTTGTCGGTTCGGCTGAATTTCTGATTCAGGATCTATTTAATGACTTTACGTTCAATCCGTGCGATCCGATGCAAATGTCGTCCACTGGCTGGGTTGATCCGTCTAGCAATCATTCTGTAACCGCGCTGTATCGCCAAAACGCCATTCTCCTAGCCCTGCGCACAGATGAAAAAGTATTGCCAGCGTCAACGATCAAG
>Ga0181346_1000070_pt1 | contig 38596 bp, 46 predicted proteins | sample Su13VDMM15DN_FD_130100 | JGI IMG/M metagenome (GOLD analysis project Ga0181346, IMG submission 130100) | Freshwater viral communities from Lake Michigan, USA - Su13.VD.MM15.D.N | ecosystem: Environmental > Aquatic > Freshwater > Lake | place: USA: Michigan | collected 2013-07-15 | reverse complement strand
TGGGTGAGGCAATTTCCAACGGGAGGCTTGCCGGCCTGGTGGACTGGGACGCGATCAAGGACCGGGGACGCAGCACCACCTTCTGGCATTCGGACAAGTCCCCGGAGCTTTCGATCCGGGAGGCACGCCGCAAGTATCGCCTACCCAAGTGGGGGGACCAGCCGTGCCGGGTTGAGGTGTGGGTGGAGAAGGATGCTTTGGCGTCAATCATGGAACGGACCTGTGGCCAGTTCGATGTGCCCGTGTTCGCCTGCAAGGGATACGTCAGCCAGTCAGCCCAGTGGGAGGCACACCAACGCCACCTCCAGAACTTCCGTGCCTTTGGGCAACCCACCACCATCCTCCACTTTGGGGACCACGATCCATCCGGCCTAGACATGACTCGTGACATCTTTGACCGGATGTTCATGTTCAACGAGAGGTTTGGCAACGGGGACCTCCTGACGGTCAAGCGCATGGCACTCAACATTGACCAGGTCCGGCAGTACAATCCTCCTCCGGCACCCGCCAAGGGGACCGATCCCCGGTTTGAACCCTACCTGGCTGAGTTCGGGGAGGAGTGCTGGGAACTCGATGCCCTCAGCCCCACTCAGCTTGGGGATCTCATTGAGGGTGCCCTTGAGGGAATCATTGACCAGGATGCCTGGGACGAAACCCTGGCACTGGAGGGACGCCACAAGGTGGAGTTTGACCGCGCCATCGAGGCGATCCGCCCCAAGCCTCCTGAGCCACCCGCGCCCACGTTGGAATCACTGCTATCCTTCCAAGACTGGAAAGCAAAAATGCTTGGTAAACCCAAGAAACCCTCTGGCAAGAAAAAGAAACCTTGACCCTTGGACACCCCGGGTAGAATCCTGATTGCGGCTACCACGCCCCTCTGAAGGATTTCCCCCAAGGAATTGCTGCACGGGGTACAGTGAGAACGCAGACGATGTTCTAGTGGTAGTCTCTCGTCTGCGTCATCTGTACCCCGTGCTTCAACCAACTCAACCCGATGAAATCCACCATTTACGTTTACCAGGATCGCTACTACCGTATCGACCAGGACAATCGATTCAACAGCCTGCGCAGCGCAGCCGTTGACGCGGAACTCCTCCCCCAATCTCCTGCCACCCTGGCAGACAGAACAGACAAAACACAACCCCAAGAAAACACGAACATGAACATCACTGAATTCCTGGTAGCTTTCATCGCTGCCCTCAACAACATCGCTGAAGCCATCCGTGGCAACGCCGGTGCTCCAAGCAACATCATCGCCGGACCCGGTGCCAAGGCGGAAACCCCCGCCAAGCCTACCGCTACCGGTGGTGGCAACACGGCTGGCCTTGAGAAAGCCCGTGCTGCAGCTGCTGCCAAGAAGGCTGCTGAGAAGGCTGCCGCTGAAGCTGCTGCCGCTGAACAGGCTGACCTTGACCTCCTCGGTGGCGGTGAAGCTGCATCGGAAGTGACCCTGGAGATGCTTCGCAACAAGGGCATGGAAATCCTCAAGGCCAAGAAGCAGCCCCAGATGAAGGAGTTGCTCGACGGACTTGGCGCAGCCTCCATCACGGTCCTCGCTGAGGACAAGTATGCTGAAGCTTACGAAGGTCTTGAAGCCATCCTGAGCCTGTAAATCCTGCCCAGCAATCCCTCAAGGACCCCAATCCAATGTCTGGTAGAATCAGCCTCAGACCCTCAGACGCGGAAACGTGGACGGAGTGCACAATGGCCCCAGTTTTCATATGTGACAACCATGATAAGATCCCAGAGGACGATGGTAGCGTATGGAGCAAGGAAGGCAACGTGGCACACGACTTCGCAGAAGCGATGCTGAAGGGGGAGGACCCGACGATACCAGACAAGCGGATGCGGGCAATCCTTGAGGGGTATGTTGAGTTTGTCCTTGACAAGTTCTCCCCCGGGGATCGCCTCGTTGCTGAGCAGCAGGTTCCTCTCTGGTACATGCCAGCCCGCAAGGGCAAGGTTGACGCCACAGTCATCCGCTTCACCGCTGGTGGCAACATCTACATCACTGACCTCAAATACGGTGAGGGAAAAGCCGTGTACGCACGGGACAACAAGCAGCTGGCGATCTACGGACGCAGCACCTGTGAGATGCTCATTGAGCAGGGTCATGAGATCCTCCCTGAGACGCTCATCACCCTTTCGATCTACCAACCCCGCTGCAGCCACGGGGAACCCATCACCATCTGGGCACTGCGCTGGCACGAGCTTCTTGAGTACACCGATGACATTGGCCGGATCGCGGCTGACATCCAGGCACGGCGCAACCTCCGCTTCTCGATGTCCAAGACCACCTGCCAGTGGTGTAAGGCAGCAGCGATCTGCCCAGAGCGTGCCCGGAAGCTTCTCGGCACAGTAGGACACAATATGCTTGAAGCGTTGACCCCTGAGTTGCTCCCTGACGAAATCCGCCAGCTACCCGCTCTGGACCACATGACCATTGAAATGATGCAGCGGGTCCTGGACCTCAAGGAGGATTTCAGCGCATGGTTCACGGCCATCGACAAGCACCTGTTCAACCTCCTCCGATCCGGGTACAAGGGACCGGACCTGCGCAAGAAGCTCGTGGCCCGGAAGGAAGGCAGCCGGGTGTGGCGGGACGAGGAGGCTGCCCTGACCCTGCTGGAGAGCTACCTTGACATCGATGTGTACGCACCCCGGAAGCTCGTCAGTGCCCCCCAAGCTGAAAAGCTGATCCCCAAGAAAAAGCGGGATGAGGACTTTGACATGATGTGGGACATGCTCGTGCACAACAAGCCGTCCGATGGGTTTACCATGGTGGACCTTGACGATGAGCGTCCCAGCGAGGTCCTGGACACCTACACCGAGTTCCAACCAATTTCCGATGTGGAGGGTGCTGACCTCCTGTGAAACCAATTTCCTGGGCCACAATGGTCCTTGAATACCAAAACTGAGAAACTGAAAATACCGTGAAACTGAAACTGATCCACGTCCGCCTGTCCTACCCATTCCTGACCAAGCCAAAGGCTTTCGGGAAGAACCCGAAGCCAGAGGACGACAAGACATACCAAGCCACCTTCCTCCTTGACAAGGTGGAGCACGCCAACACCATCAAGGAAATCCGCGCAATGGCGATCCAGATGCTGGTGGACAAATACGGCAAGGACTACCCCAAAGGCTTCAAGATGTTCCTCCGGGACGGCATGGAGCGTGAGGACACCCCTGGCTATGGTGAAGGCATTGTCTTCATCGGCACCTCCCGTCGTGAGGCGGATGGCGGCGGCCAATTCGTGGACGAGCGGGTGAACCCCGTCACCGGACCTGCCATTGACCAGAAGTTCTATGCGGGCTGCTACGTCAACGCCACCTGCCGCATGTGGGTCCAAGACAATTCGTTTGGGAAGCGCATCAACTGCGAGTACCAAGCCATGCAGTTCCACAGCGACGGTGAGAAGTTTGGCCAGGACTCGACGGTGAACGTCAAGGAAGAGTTTGCCCCAGTGGATGGCACGGATGCCGGCCTTGAGGGGGATGAAGAGGAGTTCACCAGCCTCCTGTAAATGATTTGAGGATCTGGACCCGTGGGCAAAGCAGTGCCAGGTCCTCACAAGGCAAAGCAACCACCTCACGGGGCATTTGAAAACAGGCCGGAGGTCCGGTGCGTGACAGAGCTGTCTCAGCCGTCCACAGACCCCAGTAGGGTGCTCGCACAACAAGACCTCCGGCCTACTCCTTTCCACACACCATACATGAAAACCACAACACCACCAACGCCGCACCAGAAGGTAGCCGCAGAGAAGCTTGTCAAGGGGGACACCATCCTGTTCAACGGAGGCACCCGGGAGATTGTCCGCACCACAGAGCGCAAGCGAGGCAATGAACTCGTGGTCATCACGGACCTCCACCCCCAGGGGATCGTCGCCGGATCGCGGCAGGCCATCACAATCCTCCCCCGTTGAAGACCCTCAAGGCCATCAAGGCAGCCAAGCTCCACGTCAACCAGGCATTGGTGCTGGGGTTCCTCTGGGAAACCCCCGGGATGACCACCCTGGATGTGCACAATCAGCTGGGGGGAGTCAAGAACCTGTCCAGCCAGTTGCTGCGGGTCCTCCTCCAACGGGAGTACATCCGGGTAGAGTCCATCAACCTTGGGCTGCGTCAGTTCATCAACCACTACTACCTCACCGAGAAGGGTGAAGGGATCGCCAAGCAGTTCACCTATGAGACCACAATACCACATTGACTTTGAAACCTTCAGCGAGGCTGACCTGCGCAAGGTTGGTGCGTACAAGTACGCCAGCCACCCGTCCACCGAGATCCTGATGCTGTCCATTTCCCGTGGGCACGGGCACAGGAAGTACCGCTGGTACAACCCCAAGTATGAGGACGACAAGCTGGGGATCGTGACGGACCCTGAAGCCTGGGCACTCCTGGATGAATTGGGTGAAGACCCAACCGCAGTAGTGTACGCACACAACGCACAGTTTGAAATGGCCGTCACCCGCTACCGTTGGGACGCTGACATTGGCACTCGTGCCCCGATCCCCCGGCAATGGCGCTGCACTGCTACTATGGCCCGGGTTGCTGCGTTACCCCCCTCCCTTGAACAATGCGCACAGGCACTGAGCCTCCCTGCGCAGAAGGACAAGGAGGGATCGCGGCTCATCAAGAAGTTCTCGGTGCCGCAGAAGGTCCACAAGTCCAAGCAGCTCATCATGGGCACCACCTACCGTATTGACCCCCGGACGGAACCAGCGGAGTTCATCCGGTTTGCTGATTACTGTGTCCAGGACAACGAGGTTGAGAGTCAGATCCACGAGCGGCTGAAGTCCTTTGAGCTGACTGGAGCCATGGAGGAGGCATTCATGTTTGACTCCGAAATGAACGACCGGGGAATCCCAGTCAACCTCAGCGCACTGCGTAAAGCACGCAAGATTGTGCGGGAATGCATGGCAGACCTCAACGATGAGTTCCGTTCCATCACAGGGTTCAATCAGGCCCAGGGCAAGGTCTTCAAGGCATGGCTTGATGTCAAAGGGTATCCTGGGAAGGACTTGGTGGCCTTGACCGTGGAGGAAGCACTGGAGACAGCCTGGATCTGGGCAGACGCGGACGCCCAGCGTGCCCTTGAACTCCACGCCTGCCTGGCCTACGCTGCGGTCAAGAAGCTGGACACCATGCTCTTGTGTGAATGTGGTGATGGCTACGTCCGGGGGTGCATGCGTTTCTACGGTGCAGGCACAGGCCGGTGGTCTGCCAGCCTGATCCAACCGCAGAACTTCAAGCGGCCATCACCCCATCTGGCCAAGTTCACCGGGGACATCTACCAGATGATCTGCGATGGCTGCACCCGGGAGGAACTGACCCTGATGTACGGGGACCCCATCGAGGTGATTGCCTCATGTATCCGCCACTTCATCCAGCGTCCTGACGGGAACTTCTTTGACGCAGACTACGCGGCTATTGAGGCGCGGATCGTCTGTTGGCTTGCCGGGCAGGAGGATGCACTGGTGCGTTTCCGCAAGTATGACAAGGCCACGGACCCGGACGAACGCAAGGTGCTTGATCCCTACGTCCACATGGGCAGCGTGATCTACAACAAACGCTGTGAAGCGGTCACCAAGGATGAGCGGTGGGTGGGCAAGCAATCGGTCCTGGGTTGTGGCTTCTCCATGTGGGTGGACGCTTTCCAGGCCCAGTGCTCCAAGTATGGGGTTGAGTTACCCTACGAAACGTGTGAGAAAGCGGTCCTGGAGTACCGCAAGGTGTACAGCAAGGTTGCGGAGCTTTGGGATGAGTTTGAGCAGGCAGCCCGGTTGGCGATCAACAACCATGGGAAATGGTTTGAGGCGGGTCCCAAGGTCCAGTTTGGCGTCACCCAGATGGCTGGCATCCTGTACTTGGTGATGCGCCTGCCGTCCGGGAGGAACATTGTGTACCCCCACGTCAAGCTGGAGTGGGTTAAGCGCCACAACAAGTTCACCGGGAAGTCACGCAGCGTGGAGCAGATCACCTTCTGGGGCCAGATCCCCGGGAAGTCCTTCTGGGGACGTATCTCCACGTATGGTGGCAAGCTCGTTGAAAACGCAACCCAGGGCACTGCCTTTGACCTCATGGCCCACGGATCGGTTACTGCGGCCAACCAGGGGTTTGAGATCCCCACACTAATCCATGACCAGGCTCTGGGCAACGAGGTGCCCGGGAAATCAATCGTTGACTTCTGCGCCGCACTATGCAACACTCCTCCATGGGCTGCGGGACTCCCGATTGTCGCTGAAGGATCGGTCCAGCCCTACTACACCAAAGACTGATGCCAATCCACCTCATACACACCATGAAAATCCGCCTCATTGACTACGCTGTTTTTGTCACCGGAGTTGCCTTCATACTCTACCTCATCAACCTCCTCGCCTGATGCCCAAGAAACCACCAATGCTGGAGAAGAAGCTTGAAGAGAAGCTGCGCCTGTACGCCAAGTCCCGGGGGTGCAAATGGATCAAGTTCACCTCCCCAGCCAACCCCTCCGTCCCGGATCGGATCTTGATGGGACCCGTTGGCGGGAAGGGCAAGCTGATGTTCATTGAATTGAAGCGGGAAGGGGAGGTGCCTACCGATGCGCAGGCCAACACCATTCTTGACTACTGTGGGCGGGGACTCGATGCCCGGTGGACTGACAACCTAATTGAGGGAAAGGCATGGATTGATGAAGTTTGTTCCTGAACCCTACCAAGAGCTGGGGATTGACTTCCTCACCGATGAGTCCATCAAGGCCAAGGCGCTGCTTGCCGGCATGGGTCTGGGCAAGACAGCGATGACCTTGGGGGCTGCGGACCACCTGTTCAAGGATGGCGCCATGAAGGGTTTACTGGTTGTCGCACCAATCCGGGTGATCAACATGACCTGGCCCAACGAGCTTGCCCTGTGGGATGAGTTCAACTGGATGGAGTATGCCAACCTCCGCACCAAGGAGGGGCAGCAGAAGTTCCGGGATGGAGACGCTCACATTTATGCCATCAACTATGAGATGCTGCCTGCGTTTTGCCAGCAATTCCTGGACAACAAGAAAGCGCGGGACCTGCCGTTTGACACCATTGTGTACGATGAGTTGAGCAAGGCCAAGAACCATGCCAGCGTGCGTATCAAGCACGTTCGTCGCCATTGGGCCAAGATTGAGCGCCACTGGGGGCTGACCGGGACCCCCTCCCCCAACTCCAAATTGGACCTGTTTGCCCAGTATCGCCTGCTCGACAACGGGGAACGGCTGGGTGGGGACTACAACAAGTTCAGATCCCAGCATTTCTACGCAGTGGACCGGGACCAGACGGAATGGCTGGTGATGAAGGGTCAGGAGAACGTGATTGAGAGCAAGCTGTCTGACATGACCCTGGTCCTCCGATCCGCCGATTGGCTGAACATCCCGGACACAGAGGTCATCAATATTGACATCACGCTCCCCCCAGAAGCACGGGCCCAGTACAAGAAGCTTGCCAAGGAACTGATCCTGCTGATTGACCACCATGAGATCAACGCAGTCAACGCTGCGGTCCTGGTCAACAAGCTCACCCAGATCACATCCGGCGCAGTGTATTCTGCCCAACAGGAGATCCCCCAACCGGACGGTAGCATCAAGATCATCCCCAGTGAAACAGTGGTGCTACATGATGAGAAGATCAAGGCGCTGAAGCAGATCTACAAGGAGCAAAAGGGGGAACCCCTGATGGTGGCCTACCTCTACCGGCACGAGGAGGAACGGTTGCGCAAGGCATTCCCGGATGCCGTCTGCTTCAGTGATTACAAGACAGCTGCGAGGCAGGATGCCATCGCTGAGGCGTGGAACAACAAGATGATCCCAATGTTGATCGTGTCCCCCCAGAGCGCAGGACACGGCTTGAACCTCCAGCACGGGGGTGCAGACATCTGCTGGTTCTCCCCCACATGGTCCCGGGAACTCTATGATCAACTCAACGCCCGTGTGGCCCGTAAAGGGCAAACCAACATCAGCCGCGTTTTTCGCTTGCTGGCGACCAAGACAATGGACGAGGCTGTGGCTGAAGCACTCCGCCAGAAAGGCGCGGACCAAAGTGCTTTGATGGACGCAATCATGAACTTCAAAATCCTCAACCAATCGACATAATATGTGTGGAATCATCGGATACGTAGCACCCAACACCGTGGGCACCCGCCAGCTGTTGGCCAAGCTGCTCATGGAGTCCTCCTACCGGGGACGCCACTCAATGGGGATCGCCTGGACATTCAACGGGGAGTTCTACCAGCACATGCTCAACCTTGAGTTTGGCCTGTTTGAACTGGAGCTTGACCTTGAGCTTTGCTTCTGCGGGCTTGATGACCTCCGGGTGATCGGCCACACCCGTTACTGCACGTCAGACCCGGAAACCCCCCTGCCCCTGATCGAGTCTGACATGGCCATCGTCCTCAACGGAGTCATCAGCCAGGAACCCCCGGAAACCTGGGAGCAGTATGGCGCGGGTCCCTACTCCACCGGGAATGACGCAGAAATCATGCTCAGGCTTGCCCTACTGTGCCGGGTTGAACAAACTCCTGGAAGCTACGCTGCCTGCCTCCTTGAGGATACTGGCACCATTATGGGGGTGCGGTCCCCGGAACGTCCGATGTGGTGGCACTCGTGGTTGGTGGACGAGACTGACGTGGCCTACGTCTTCACCTCTACCCTGGACATTGCGATCCGGGCAGGAGGGGACCGCAAGACCTCCCGGGAAGTGATCCCCGGCGTGGGTGTCTGCCTGAACGAGGCTGCAGAGGTTGCCCGCTGGAATACCTACCCAGACCTCCAGAAACCCCACAAGAAAGTGCCCCCATGCAAACTCTGACCAACCCCTTCCTCCGCTTCTGGTGTTACCAGCTGAAGACGTATGACTGCGATCCGGCGCTGTACCTGATGAAGTATCTGTTCCACCGGTATGAGTTCAACATCGAGCAGAAGTATTGGCTGTGCTGGCTCTATGCCAACACCTACCATCTCCCCACGGCCTGGGTCATCTGGAACGAGTTCCCTGACTTCAGCCATGTCGGGTTTGAGCGGCTGCAGAAGTTCCAGACGGACAACTACACCCGCCTGCCCTACCAGAAGGACCAGAAGTGGCTGCGGGGCAAGCTGCCAGAGACGTTCCAGGCATATCAGGCCATTGCTGACTCCTGTGGCTCTCAGCAGCAGATTTGGTGGACCATGAACAACGATTTTGGCATGGCGTGGTCCTTGTTGCTCAGCAAAGCTTTCCCCCGGTTTGGACGCTACACGGCGTGGTTCTACCTCCAGGCTCTGAATGAGTGCTGTGGCCATTCATTCGTCCCGCCGTCAATGTTCTTCTCCGATCCCTCCTGCAAGCAACCCCGTGAAGGGGCAGCCTTGGCGGTGCATCCGCGTTTCAACCGTGACCCCACCAACGAGGAACTTGAAACGTGGTGTGATGACCAGATCATACTGGCCCACGGAATCCTGGCGGAGGACCTTGCTGACCTCCCGGTTCAACCGGATCGCTTCAGCCTTGAAACGTCGCTGTGCGCGTGGAGCAAGATGCCACGCGGAGCACCCAAGGGACGCTACCTTGGCTACTATCTTGACCGGATGGCGGAGGACATCAACAAGACTGCTTCCCAAGGCTGGACAGGCATCGAGTGGCAGGCACTGTGGGACGGGCGGAACGAGGTGTTGCTCAAGGACCTGAACATGCGCCAGGTGGTGCTTGAAGACATGGATTTGTACCCCCGGACTGGACGTTTCACAGGTCACTCATTGCACCAGAAACTGGACACCTGGTTTGATGCCCAATGCCAGAAGTCCTACAATTTCCTACTATGAAACCAGTGATCATCAACCTCCGTGGCACCTACGGGTCCGGCAAAACCACCATCGCACGCTTTGTGATGGACTCCTACCTCAATCACCAGAAGCACTTCCAGGAGGGGCGGAAACGTCCCCTGTACAACACGTTTGACCATCCGAACGGGGGGAACCCGCTGGCTGTGGTCGGGTCCTACGAAACCATCTGTGGTGGGTGTGACACCATCTCAGACACCTCCATGATCTTTGACACCATCACCTTCCTCAGTGAGGCGGGGTATGATGTGCTGTATGAGTCCCTGTTGCTCACCGCTGACTGTGGCCGCACCATCAAGCACTTCCAAGCTGGGTGGAACCTCCACGTGATCTACCTTGACGTGCCTACCATGGTATGCTTTGACTCAGTCAACCAGCGGCGCAGGGCAAAGGACCCCCACGCCGTTGACGTTGATCCCAAGAACCTCCTGGGCAAGGTGCAGTCCTGCAAGTCCTCCAAGAAGAACCTTGACCGCAACGGGGTCCCCACCTACCTGCTTGACCGGGCTGCCGCGTTCACCAAGTGCCTTGAACTCCTCAACGTCGATTCGATCCTATGAAACCAGTCCCAGACCAGCTCACCAGATACATTGACTTCATCCAAGCCAGGGAGCTTGCCCGCGAAGCCAAGGAATTTGGCATATTCCCACACACTGAAGATCCGATCCTGGCCAAGTACAGCTTCTGTAACATCAACCGGGAACATGACCGGGTGACTCAGTGGGTCAAGGCAACCGTCCGGGACAATCCCAAGATCCAGAATGCCACAGCCATGGTCGTGCGGGTTGCCATTGCCCGGATCTTCAATGACCCTGCTACCTTTGAGGGGATGGAGGAACCCATCAACATTGAATCCACCCTCAAGCACGTGCTCCAACGTCAGGCTGACGGCAAGCGGATCTTCCGGGGAGCTTACATGATGCCGTCACACGGGTCCCCGGACCAACTCAAGACTCCACCAGCGGTGTACTACCTTGACGCCTGCAAGAAACTGGTGGGTGTTGACTGGGGTTCCTGCAAGACCCTGGAGGCAGTGTGCTGCCAAATCCTGGGGGTGCACGGTTTTGGACCGTTCCTGGCCAACCAGATCGTCACTGACCTCCGCTACACCAAATGGTGGGCAAAGGCACCAGACTGGCAGACCTTTGTGCTGGGGGGTCCCGGGACTTCCCGGGGACTGTGCCGGATGTTTGGTGAGCCCCTCAACATCAGCAAAAACCAGAATTGGATCCACGAGCGGCTGATGCTCATACGCGAAATGACCCACGATTTACTGGGGGATTGCCCAATCAACGAGTATTTCCTTGACCCAAACAACGTCAGTAACTCATTCTGTGAGTTTGACAAGTATGAGCGTGCCCGGTTGAACGAGGGACGGCTCAACAGGTTCTACAAAACAAAACCATAACACCACTAATACCATGGAATTCACTGCCCGAAACACTAATGACCTTGCGCCGGTCCTCTATGACCGCATGCACCGCCACGGGGTCCCCGTCAACACCCGGAACGGACCTGCCCTGCGTCTGCCTGGGGTAACCACAATCACCCTCCGTCATCCTTGGGAGCGGGTCAATTTTGGAGCAGAGCGGGATGCCAACCCGTTCTTCCATCTGATCGAGTCGGTGGCTATGCTCGCTGGTGACACCGGCAACGACGTGGAGCTGCTCAGCTACTTCGCCAAGAACATGCTCCTGTTCAGCGACGATGGCCAGCGGTACAATGCATTCTACGGGACCCGGGCACGAGCCTACCGCGTGTCAGACCAAATTGACCAGCTGAAGGAGGTGTGCAAGATTCTCCACGCGGACCCGGAAAGCCGTCAGGCCGTGATCTGCCTGTGGGACCCGGACCTGGACCTTGGAACCAAGACCAAGGACAAAGCGTGCAACCTCACGATGATCTTTGAGGTGGAGAACGGACGGGTCAACATGACCACGTTCAACCGTTCCAATGACGCGATCTGGGGTGGTGTGACGGGAGCCAACGTGGTGCACCTTTCGTTCTTCCAGGAATACGTGGCCTGCGCCTTGGACCTGCAGATGGGTGTCTGGCACCATTCGTCTGCCAACCTCCACGTGTATCTCAACAACCCCAAATGGCCTGCGGTGCTGGGGGACGATTTGCGCAACCTGCTGTACCCTGACGCAGGGCAAACCCGCCTGTTCACGGGGTATGCGGATGAGTTTGACCGCAACGTCACCCACTTCTTGGCAGAACTGAAGGGCAACATCGACGGGTCCGTTGACGGCTTCACCCCCCGGGGGAACCCCTTCCTTGATTGCACGGTCCTCCCAATGGCCGTGGCTTTCATCTGCTGGAAGAACGGGGAAAAGGACCTTGCCTACCGTTCCCTCCAGATGGTGGGATCATTGGACTGGCGCACTGCTGGCCTGATCTGGTTCAAGCGCCGTCAAGGGATCGTCGTCTCACCACACCTACTTGCCTACCCTGATGAACTCTTCACAGCTTGACCCCGAAACCCGGGCAGACCTTGCCCAGCGCACCCTCAACATCCTCGATGCCGGGGAGGTTGTCCGGTTTCACGCTGTCCCGACTATCACGGGGCAGACGGTAGGGCACCACTCGTTTGGTGTGGCCGCGATCCTGGTGGCCCTTGGGATGATGATTGACCCAGAGGATCGCTGGGTGGTGAGCAATGCCATCCTCCATGACGCCGCAGAGCTGATCACGGGTGACATGCCGTTCACCGTCAAGCGATCTTCCCCGGAACTCAAGGCCCATATGGACCGTATGGAGCTTCAGGCGGACATGGACCACTTCCTGGTGCAGACCCGTCTCAGCCATCGTCAAGAGTTGTTCCTGAAGCTGGCAGACATGCTGGAGGGACTCCGCTGGTGCTTGACCGGGCATGAGCGGGGGAAACCCGTTGTGGCACTCCGCTGGTCCACGGCCATCCAACAGCTTCTGGTCAGTGACCACCACCACTTCAACGACGGGGAAGGGGAGCGGGTCTGGGCCGTGTACCGTTTCGTCCTTCTCCTTGGTCATGACACCAGTCCCTACTACTCCACTCTCAAGGACTTCCTAGCTGTTCACTCACCCAAACAACCATATGTCAACCCAAGCACCGTCCCCACTTAACAAGCAAGTAGGGGGCACCCACTACGTCAGCAAGATCCAGCATGTCAGCTTCTGCCAGCAGAATCGGATACCCTGGTGTGAAGCTGCAGCCGTCAAGTACCTGGTCCGCCACCGCAAGAAGAACGGGCTGGAGGACCTCAAGAAAGCTCGGCACTACGTGGAGCTGTTGATCCACGAGGACTATGACACCCTGGGGCGTGAGCCTCGCAAGTCAGGGGTCCCCGTCGATCTGAACCCGCTGAAGTTTCGCATCAAGGTGAACGAGTTCTGCCTTGCCAACGGGGTGGGACCGGACGAGGGGCATGTCATCAACCGTCTGCTGCACCACCAGGTGGATCACGGACGCAAGACCCTGGCCAGCTGCCTTGACCGCATTGACACCCTGATCCGGCAGTATGACCCGGATGCCCCAGAGGGATCGGAGCTACTGTGAAACTGACCAACAGCCCCAGGTTTGCGCAGAATGGTGTGTTCTGGCAACTGGGGCTGTTTCGTGGGTATTGGGTCAGCTGGTCCTGTTCCGACAAGTTTTTGTACGGTTGGTGGAACGGAGGACAGGCTGGAAAAGTATTTTGCCAGCTGAGCAAAATAGTTCTTGCCCGATTGGGTGAAGATCCAGTTTGGTTACGTCGTTGAGAGACACTACCATCCGAACTACCACACGACCATGAAAACCACTGAAATCATCGAAAAAGTCACTGGCAACCCAGCCAAGTATCGCCTCACTCATCGCAACAGCCTCACAGCCCCAGCCGTGGGTCACTGGAGATTCGAGTGGAACAATGGCAACCATTGGGGCGGCCACGGGATCAGCTCCATGACCGCCAAGGCAGCTCTCAAGCAGGGCACCTGGGCTGATGAGAAGCACGGGAACATTGACCCCTTCACAGCCTACACCTTCACCCCCGTCAACCCGTTCCACGCCGCTCGTGACGCAGCCCGGGACAGTGGTCAGGGCACCATCGGTGATATGATCCGCCTGCTCGTGGACGCTTTCAGCCAGGAAGGGTCCGGGGACACCTTTGGGACCTACATCCTTGAGGAGGCTGCCAAGGAGGTCAAGGCACGTGAGCCTGAGCGCAAGGCAGAGTGGGACGCGATCATGGCCCGCATCAAGGAGTCACAGGAGGCATATGAAGCTCGTGAGGCTCAACGTGCCAAGGAGGACGCATGGGCCAAGAAAGAGCGTGACCAGGAGGAACTCACCCACGGCTGAACAACCAACTCCCGGGGTCCGATCCCCCGGGCAACCCCAAACACACTACCACAATGAACACAGACAGACGCAAACAGATCAAGTCCCTCATCGCACGCCTTGAGGCATCCAAGTCGGAGCTGGAGGACATCCGCTCAGACATCCAGAACCTGGAGGATGAGGAACAGGAGTATTTTGACAACATGCCTGAGTCCCTCCAGGGAGGTGACAAGGGCCAGCGCGCAGAGGAAGTCATCAGCCTGCTCCAGGACGCTGGCAGTGACGCGGACTCCCTCGTTGAGTCGATTGACGAGGTCACAGAGAAGCTGGATGAGGCTGCTGAGTAACCAACCAAACCCCTAACCCCTCCCCGGGGTCCAATCCCCCGGGGAACCCCACTACCACAATGAGCCAAATCCCCATCAAGACTAACCTCCGCTGCCAGACGGTCACCATGACCCGGACGGCAGCTGGCACTTTTGAGTCCACCCGCCTGTACCTGTTCTACACGTTCAAGAAACGGCGCATGGGCGTAGTCCGCGCCAAGGATCGCGGCGATGCCAAGGCCAAGGTCCTTGACCTCTACCCTGATGCTGAATTCTACCGCTAACAACCAACCATACAAGCACATGAAAATTGGAGTAGTAGTCACCCGCAAGGACCACATGGAGGTCAACGTCACCCCTGCCCAAGCGATTGCCGCGCTGAAGCAGGAGATTGTGCGCAGGATCAATGAGGAACTCCGCAGCCTCAACCTGCCTGAGTCAGAACTGAAGATCCCCCTTTGTGGGTTCCAGGTGTTCTACGTGGCAGGGGACGGGACCCTGCGTGCCTACCATGAGGAAGGACGGCACCCCCGCAACATCGAGACTGACATTGAGGTCCTCTGGGGGGTGGAGGGGTTCAAGAAGCTCGTGGAGTTCCACGACCAGTTGCACACAATGTACGCATCCGGGGTCTTCAACAAACCCTGACCCCAACAACGCAACTGCCCGGTCAGGTCCCCCAACCTTTCCGGGCAGTCTTGTTTCCGGGTTGCCCCTGAGAAAGTTATGGGACGGTGACGGACTGTTCTGCGCAGAGGTTCATGTCCTCACCCCAGCGATCCTTGGCCGCTACCTTCCAGTACATGGTGCCATAGTCAGCCGCGTCCACCCGGACCTGGTAGGAGTTGCCCGCCATCTTCTTGCGCACATCGTAAGACCCGGTGCCCACCCCGCTAGTGCCATACTTGATCCACAGCCAGTAGGACTCCACGTAGGCGCTGTCTGGTGCCTGATCCCATTCCAGGAGGACGAACGTGCGGCTGCCCACGGTGTTTAGCACATCTGAACTCATCCCGGTGAGGGTGGCCGGTTTTGGGTTGGTCACCGTCAGGATGCTGGAGTACACCCCGGTGCCAATGGAGTTCACCCCGGCAACCTTGACCTTGAGGGTGCGGTCCAGGTCCAGGACGGCTGTTACTGCGTCTGCCTTGGCCTGTACTGCGTCGTAGCTGGCCCGGGGGTCCTCCACGGTGAACTCAGTTAGCAGGTCAGTGTCAAGGTAGATCTGGACATTGTACTCGTCCGCCAGGAACTCAGAATCCCAGAGCACGTACAGCACGTCACTCTTGAATGGGCGTTCAAGCCGCAGTCCTTTGATCTTCCGGGGGACCCGGATCTGGCCACCCACGGTGCCATCCCAAAGTGCCCAAGGACCAATGCCCACTGATCCGATCCCGGCTACCCGCAGGTACATGTGCTCATCCCGGACGATCATCCGGTAGCTGGCCACCTGGGTGTTGTCCACAAACGTGTATGTGACCCCACCATCGTTGGACTTCTCCACCCGGTAGTAGCCTGCCCCTTGGGCCGGTGCCCACGTGACCAGTGCTTCACTGATGGAGTCCGGGAGGTAGTGCACCGCCAGGCCCTCAACAACAGGTTTCTTGGGCGCAGTCACTACGGACGGGGCAGCGTCAAGCGGCGGTGCCGTGGCAGCTCCAAACGAGTACACCCGTTCAGTGTAAGGAACCAGGGTCAGCGTGATGTTGTCCCCCTCCGCTGGTGCGATCTTGGTGGCCTTGCACAGCATCATTTCCCTGCCACTCCGTCCGAACCAGTAGAGTGCTGCCTCTGCGTCAGCGGGGACCTCAAGCAGCTCCGTGTCCAGGGTAATGGCGATGCGCACGGCGTAGGGGTCACTGGGGTGTGCTACGCAGGTGTAGGGTCCTTGCACCAGTCCCGTCCGGTCCCGGATCGAAATGCGGTGGACAAACGGAGCTGTGAAAACGGGGATCACCGGGAGCACCACATCAGTGTTACCCCCACCGGTGGTGATGGCCCCATGGGCAAGCCTCCCCGTCTGGTCCTGCGGGTTGTCGTGGGGCACGGGAAGCAGATCGTGCTGCACGGCCACAAGGTCCCCAAACACTGCCGTTCCCCCTTCGATCCCCGTGGACAGCTCAATGTTGACAATCTGGTCAATTTCCATGGCGCGGGTTGCGAGTCCCCAGCGGTAGGCCATGTCCCGGTCAGTGCAACCAGACAGCCTGATCCGTTTTGGGTTGGTGCCCTTGTCGGTGTCCAGCAAGCACAGAACTGTCTCCCGTTCCCACGAGGTATCGTTGATGTACTCAACCTCCAGCCCGTCGTGGTCCCCCACCACTGGCAGCTTCATGGACACCTTGAAGGACCCGGGACGGATGTTGTGTGAGTTGAACCCGATGGTGGCCTCAGTCATCGCAACGTCCCGGACGACGGACACCTGTGCGTTGGGGATCACTGGACGGGCACGGCAGACGTTGAGGCACACATTGATCGCTGGCCAGACGGTGTCACGCTGGTCAAAGGTCCAGTCAAAGTTGATTCCATCCTCCTCCACATCACTGGCGATCTCTCCCATGGTGATGAGGTTGATGTGCTTATTGGTGAGCCCCCGCCCATACTTGGCACGGAGGATGTCCACTGCCGCCCAGATCGGTGAGCGGGTGTCCTGGAGTTCCCAGGTGTCCCCGGTCCACACCTTGGTCTTGGTCCGCAACCGCACGTTCCAGCGATTCTGGGACTGGTTGTTGAGTTGCTTGGTGGCCCGTGCCTTGATGGCCAGGAGGGTGACGTTGCCAAAGTTCTGGTGTGTCTTGTTAAATGCCCGCGCTCGTTCCCACGTCACCACATCGCGCACCAGTCCGTCATCATCATCGTCCATATGATCCGTGATGCGCCGTCCCCGGACCTGATACCTGCCCGGCTTGGGGACTTCAAACCGTTTGGTGAACCTCCGCTGCTGGGTGGTGTTGAGCTCAATTTCGGGGGTCCACAGGGACCCTTCAGACCCCACTGCGGTCCCTGCATCGTTGATCCGCTGGTATTCAAACTCCAGCTCAACCGTGGCCGGATCGGTCCCCCCTCCCTTGCTTGACTTGTAGAGTCCCTGGCGAAAACTGATGTCAAGCTCAATGTGATGGGTCTTGGCCCCCACGGAGGTCAGCACGAACCATCCTGACCAGTCGTAGTCAGGCTCATTCGGGGCGGTCAGGTCAATCCCCCCAACTTCAGTTGACGTCTCCACGAACGTGGGGAACAACGTGACTTTTTTGCCCGGGGGGAGGACCTCATACTCCACGTCATTCAGTTCCCCAATGGGGGTGTCGTCGTTGAGGATCTCATCCACGTAGTATTTGCCGATACCCACGCACAGGAGCAGGTACAGATACTCATCATCACCATGGAACTGGTTGTACGGACGGGACGCGAGGGATGGCCAGTGGCGCACGTGGCCGTAATGCTTCTCAATGGGTTCACCTTTCTTGTTCTGGTTCTGCTGGCCACTGAGGGAGTAAACCGGATCGGATGACGGCAGCCCCTCGTTCGCCGGGATCGCAAAATCCATGAACACGACCACAGCCACTGCGATCACAATGGCAATCACTGCGTAGATGACAGCGGTCCCCCCCACTGCGGGCATGAACACAACCATGTCGCCATCCTTGAGTTGGGTGGTGACCCAATCCGCCCGCAGCCAGCCAGCTCCATTGACCACACAGATCGTGGGCTCAGAGAACTCCAGGAATCCCGGGTACTTGCGCACCAGGTATTCCATGATGGTTGTGCCGGGGGAGACAGTGCTTGCCTCCAGTTCGTCCAGTGGGGCGTAGGGATTAGCTACGTGGTAGATTTTGGGCATGACGGTAGTATTTGATGCGGTGGAAACCTTGGGTGGCCAGGTCCGTTGGGCTCTGCACACAAGCGTTGCAGCCTGCTGCTATGTGGAGAATCTTCCCGGGGGCAACCACCACTCCAACGTGGAACGGGTTACGCTTGCGTGCCATCGGGGCAATGGCGAGGTAGGTGTCAGGATCACAGGGCAGCCATTCAGTCAGCCCCAGTTCCATGTTCCTCCCCACAGCAAGGGGGTCCCGGGGGTCAACCCCGTTGTAGTGCTCCAGTTCAATGCCAAGCTGCTCCCGGTAAACCTCGCAGACCAGATGCCAGCAGTTGAACCCTACTGCGTCATAGTGCCTGAAGAGGTATGGGATGGTCCAGCTCATAATCCGGGGAAGTGTGCCTTGTCGTAGAAGAGGGTGGGGAACTCTGAATTCTGGATGTCGATCCAGCGTGCCTCCCCGCTGACCTTGTTTCCCTGGATCTCAACAGGACCAAGGTAAAGGGTAATCGGTGGGTTGTTCTGGGGACCGGATGAATCATCTGACGAGTACACGCGGTAGCGGATTTCCACCGGAGCAGTGCGCAGGGAAGCTTGGGCCAGATACTTGGACACCTGGAGATCATGGTTGTCAATGGTGATACCGATGCCCTTGACGCCGTCCTCCCCGGACCCTGACGTGTTCAGCGCAAACCCCCGTGGGGCAAAGGTCACCACCTCCTCTGTTTCCAAGGCAGCGATGAGAGGCACGTTGTCGTTCACCAGGTAGATCGGATCAAGACCCTCATCCTCAGACAGCTCCCGCAGCAAGGCCACCAGGGTTGCCCGTAATGCAGCAGGGGTGCTGAAGTCTGGTGCTTCGATCAGGGCACCCCCGGTAGCGTCCACTAGGTCATCGTAGCCGTCACCCCCGTCGTCATACGGGCCATAGAAGAACTTGATGTCCAGGTCCGTCATTGCGTCAGAAGCCTCAGCCAGCGAGTTGGTGCGGGTATGGCTGGGTGCGTCTGTCAGCAGGAATATGGCCCGGGCATTACCCAAGGTTTCCGTCCAAGGGAGTCCTGCGCAGGCAACGCAGATGGCTCCGTAGCCGTCCTCCTCCGTGTCCCCACCTCCCTCCGCAACAAGCTCGTCAAGCTCCCCGGAAGCCACCTCCACGGTGCGGAAACGATCCCCCGTGATGATCTCAGGGGGGCCGTCCTCATCTTCACCAAATGGTTCCTCGTCATCGGTGCCCTTGAACTCGACCACCGCCACAGAAACCTTGACAAAGTCCTCCTGCAGCTCGTCCACCACCTGCTGCACTGCAGTGATCAGGGTGTCAATCAGTCCCCCCATGGACCCGGTGGTGTCCACGCACAGGCAGAGTTCCAGGGTGGAGGTGACGTAGGGGTTCCCGGGCTGGACAATCTCGATGGTCTGGATTTCCCGGACGGATTGTGGGCAGATCGTGAGAGCTTCCTGGATGGCAGCAGATAGGGTGTCGTCAGGCATCAGCGGGTGCGGTTTGTGCGATTACGGTGTCCAGTTTCTCAGCCACGTCCCGCTTGATGCCATTGGCAGCTTCGGTGGCTTCTTTGTTGGTCTTGACGGCTTCAGCGGTCAGACGGATGCTTGCTTGGGCTGCTTTCTTGACGTCAACCACCTCCTTGATGATGCGCTTTTCACGCTGGCCACCTTCCACAGCCACAGCGGCGATGGCGGTCAGGTGCCTCAGTTCCTTGGCTGCTTCAGCCTTGGCTTCTTGCTCCTTGTCCAGGCGGGTCTGCTCCCGTTCCACCTCCCGGGCACGAAGTTCAAAATACTTGGTCAGCGCAAAAGTGGCCGCAGATCCTGCGCCAGTGGCGACCAAGCTGAGGAGTGCCCAGAACTCTGGACCCGGGGTGAATGCAAGTGGTGGTATCATTGTATGATGTAGGGTGTTTTGGAGAGGAACAGGTTGCGCTCAGAGCGGCGGCGACGGGTCAGGCCGGCAAGGGTCCTGCCCCCCGCCTTGTCCCAGCGTAGGAACTGGTCAGCCGCACCCCGGCGATCCCCGGCGTTGAGCATCCGCAGCAGGGTTGAGTCACCCAGGCCACCGGTGTTGAAGTCAAACGCCACCAGGGCAGCAAATTCGTTGTCGTTGAGGGGGACCTTGACAAAGTGCTCAACCCGTCCCTCAAACTGGTCCATGTCATAGTGGAACAGGGCATCCGCCGTTTCCTGGGTGATCGTCTTGCCTGCCCTGACCGTGCCATCGTTGTGCTTGAGTCCGGTGTGCCCCCATCCGATGGTCCACACTCCCACAGAGTCCGGATACGCATTGAGGAACAGACCCTCAAAATGCTTGATCAGGTCCATGCCTGCCTCATTGATGTCCCGGTGGAGATTGCGGAGGGACCCCGTTGGTGCAGGTTCCTGCAGCTCAAGCTTCTGCTGGAAAGCACGCAACGCATCCTCCGTCCGGGGACCGGCCCAGTTGTCACACTCCCCCTTGTAGAACCCCTCAGCCTTGAGGGCACGTTGGATCAGCAGGGTGCGCAGTGACGGGTCTTTGTGGTGGTAGATCATGGGATGAGTTTTGCGGTGACAATGGGGGTGAGGACCTTGGTGGCAGCGTTGCCAGCGGAACGGATTGAGTGGGATGGGGTGACGCTTGCGACGGTCCATTCACAGGACCCGTCCGTATTTTGCCGGTAGTACACCTCCTGCATGTCAGAGGGGAAGCGGGCAATCACTTTACCATCCCGGTAGAGGGAGGTGCAGGAGGTCAGGCAGAGGCAGGCAAGGAGGATTTTCATACGGTGGGCAAGTCATAACTCAGTCCACACAAATGGTTGCAGCGTTGCGTCCCAGTGGATCAAAAACGAGTTGGTTATATCTGTGTTGGCTGGGATGTCCAGCACAAGGTGGATGTCAAACGCTTCTCCCGGGGTGATGTATGAAAGCTGGGCAGGGTCATCAAAAGTGCGATCTTCAAAGGTGATGAGGCCATTTGTGTTGCTACCACCATTGGTGAGTTTGGAGTAGTAGTTAGGTGTGCTAAATCCGTTTTTGAAGGTCAACATAGGCTCACCCCCAACCGTCACCGCTTCAAGGGTGATCCAGTCTGCAAGATTGTGAAAAACATAAGTTCCGTTGAGTCCATTCAGCGGTAAACCAAAAATGGACCCAACGGTGTTCCCCCCGGTCAGCAGCTTCCGGTTATCCGCCACAAGTCCAAGAACAGTGCCAAATGGGGCATCCCCCTCGTTTATCAGCAGGGTTGCCTCCAGGTTAAATGCTAGCTTGTAAGTCCCTGCAACTGCAGCTGACGCAGGTAGGTGGAACGTGCAAAGAACCCTACGCAAATCTACTGACTCATACAGCTCTGCCAGTGTCTCCCTGAGTCCAGTTGTGCGGTATCTTGGCAGGTATTCTTCACCTATGACCTCAAGGTCCTCCGCACCTCCTTGCAGGATGGTGGTTAGCTGTAATGGGGCCATACCAGACAACGTCAGGTCATTGAGCTTCTTGGCAAAGGTGGGGAGGGTCCCCGCTTCAGTCACCACGGTGGAACCCTCGCCAGTGGCAGGTCCGTTGACGAGTGCGTGGGCTTTGTCCCCTGCTGCGAGCCATTTGACTCCAGCGGCTAGGTATTGTGCGAAAGTGGCCATTGTTTTGTGTTTTAACTGTAGAGTGACATGAATTCAGTGATCTCAGGGGACTCAGTGGCCACACCATAAAAGGACTCTGTGTAAAGGGCAAGGATTTCTGCAACCTGCATGAAGCCATCGGGGCTACCATCCTCAAGGTACAGCAGCCACGCCATGATCTCTGCGTCAGCGGTGGCCTTGGGTTCTGCGATCAGGGTGGCACTGACCCGGTAGCTGCCTCCAGGGAGGTAAGCCTTGCTGGTTGCCCCACCAAGGATGCGGACGGTTTCACGGCGGATGCCGTCAACGCCAATGATGGTCATCTCAACGGCGGATGCCCCATGGCTCATGTTGACCTGGATGAATGACTCCATGATATCCAGCTGGAGTTGGGTCACCATCCAATCCACACTGATCCGCTCCTCAACGCCAGTGAACTTGCGGCGCTGCCTGAAGCCCACCTCAAACTCCGTCCGGGCAAGCACAGGGTCCACCTGAGCACTGTAGTTCTCAGACGGGCGGGGTAGTAGGTGTTCGGGCCAGTTCATCGTTTCAGTTTGTATGCTCCTTGGAGTGCCTTGTCCACCCGGCCACCACCACGTTGGGTTTCAGCCGCGATCCTGTCCATGGTCCTGTTGATCGTGATCTCCATGACCTTGGCCTCACGGTCCTCGTTGACCTCAGCGGTGTACCCGGGGGCGGTGTTGGTGATGTTGACCCGCCATGGGGCACCCCCACCAGCTTTGCCTCCTTCAGCACCGTCAGCGAGGTCAAGCAGACGCTTCTGTTGACCCTGGTTGAGGATTGCTTCCTTGGAGTTGACCCGGGCAAACAGACGGTCCCCCCGGGTGGAGTTCCCGGGGACAATGCCACCGTCAGCGTAGGCACCGGTGTACTCGGTGGACCGGATCTTCTGGATGTTGGCGTAGCCCGCAGCAACCGCAGCTCCCGCAGCCGCAAAGCCCAAGGCGGGTCCCACGTAGGGGATGGACGCAAGGGCATTGTAGGATGCAGTGGCTGACGAGTAGGTGTCCATCAGGGTTTTGGCAATGGCAGCCGCTTGCGCCGCTTTGTGTCCTTTCTTGCCGAATGCCCCTGAGATGGTGGAAAGGTTGCCAAAGAACTCCCCGGCAAGTTTTAGCTGTGCCTCGTTGCGCTTACGGGTGGAGTCCTCCGTGGCAGCGGCAAGCTGGGCGTCACTGCGCTTGATCAGCTCTGCTTTCTGCTGCTCAGTGAGGCTGGTGTTGGCCAGGATCTCTGCCTTGCGCTTGTCGTAGGACAGGCGTATGCGGTCCTCAGACTGGTCCAGTGCCTCCAGCTCGTTCTGTGCCTCACGCTCATAGATGGTGTCAAGCAGCTGTGATTCATACTCCGCATTGGTAGCACGGGACTCCCGGACCCTTTTGGCCTTGGGGACCTTTCCGGGGGAGTTGGAGGTGGACGGATCACCACCTTGGTAAAACCCGGCCAAGGCATCGACCGGGGGCACATCGGTGTTGTACGCGTCTGGGTTGCCCGGGTCAAGTGGTGGCGGGAGCAGGGAACTGTTGTTGGCGTCCAGCTCTGCCAGTAGGGAGTCAACTTCAGCCAGTGACTGTCTCATCTTGGCTGCCCGGTCGATGTGGGCATCCGCGTTTTTCTGGGCAGCCTCAGTGTCCGCGTTGAGCTTGTCCGTCTGCTCTTCAATCCGTTTGTTGATGTCCTCTTCCGTGGCAGGGGCACCCCCACCAAGGGGAGAGTATCCCTGGGCAGCAGCGGCATCAGCAGCCTGTTTACTGCGAGCTTGAGCCACCAATGCCCGTCCCTCCGTGATCCCGGAGAGGTTGTGCTTGAACGCCAGTGCGCTGGCTGCCAGCTCGTCCGCTACTGCCCCCACCGCTTTCTCCCAGATGGACTTGAAGCGGTCAGCAACTACAGCAGACTTGTCCACAAACCCCCCCAGATGAATCTGGGAAAGCTTGATCATGTATTCAATATTGGACGGGAAGTGGGTGAACACATCGTGCCAGTATTGATCCCACTCAGCGGAGTCCGGTTGAGCGTCTGCCACCAGTTCACCAATCAACTTGGTCCCGTCACCCAGGACCTTGCCGATGGTCAGGCCCAGGGACTCCCACTGGGGGACCTGGCTGGCCACCACCGCTTCAATCTGATACATCGCAGCGTTGAGCCCCCCGGACTCTGCCCACTGGGTGATGTCGTTGAGCTTGTCAGTGATGTCAGTCAGACCTCCTTTGGCAAGCTCCTGCATCCGTCCTGAGCCCATGGCGTTGAGCATCAGCTCCCATGCGTCCTGAGCGTTGGAGAACTTCCCCTTGAGGGTGTCCATCTGACGGCCCATTGCGCCGGCAAACTTGGTCTCACCTAGCCTGATGAAGTATTCCTCAATGTCCTTGGCGTTGTTCTTGACCTCGGTGGTGACTCCCCGGAAGCGGAATGCCACGGTGTCCCCAAGATTCTTGGCCTTGACGTTGAAAGCTTCCTTGACCCGTTCAAACTCCCCGTTGACGGCATCAGCCACACCCTCCACCAGGCTGATTATGGGCTTTCCTGTAGCCGCAGCAGCGTCCCCATAGGATCGAATCGCACGCTCTGACGGGGTTAGCCCATAATTGACCAGCTTGGTGAAGGCTGTGGTGACCTCCTGGAGAGTGAAGGGAGTAGTGGTGGCCAGGACCTTGAGGGCAGCGAATGCCTTGTTGGCTCCTTCGATCCCCCCGGTGGCCGTGACCAGGTTGGCGTTGAGGACCTGAAATTCACTGGTCTTCTCCAGGATCTTGTAAATGGCACCGCCAAGTAGGACCGCACCCGCAGCTGCCACCTTGAAGGCAGCCCCCATGCTCAACGCGGACTTCTCTGCCTTGGTCCCCTTGTCTGCCAGCTTCTCCATGCGGTGCGCTGCGACCTCAGCTTGAAGCGAGTCGATCTTGATCCCAAGTGTTACGATGTCATCCATTGGCTACGATCCTTGTCAGTGTTTTCACAACCTCAATCTCCAGCTGGGTCAGCTGAAAATCGTACATTTCCATCCAGGCTTTCAGTTCTACGTGGCTGAACGGGTTCCCGTTGTAAAGGTCCAGGAAGATGTCCCACAAGTAGGCAAGGGTCTGAGGCTGGTTTCTTGACAGCTCCAGTTCCGTGATTTTCTTGTGGGTGCATTTTTCTACGTGGGTCAGTGTCTTTCTCAGGCTGACCTTGGACCCGTCAGGGCACTTGTTCAGCTTCACTTCGTTCTCCGCCCAGGTGGTCAGCTCCCGGACGGCTTCTTGAAAAAATTTGACCGGTCACTCGATTCAGTGTCCACCAGGGTCAGGAACCCGGGTGCCTCATTGAACAACGCAATCACAGCTTCCTGCGTGCACTCGTCCTCCAGGGTCCATCCAGTCACGAGGGACGCCATCATGCGGTTGCGGTTGATCTCGTGCGCATCATCCCGCTGGTTCTCCGGGAGCTGTGCGATGCGGACCCGCTCTTGGTTTGCGATCCGGGCAGCCTTGCGGAATGCGTCAGATTCAACGCCGATGATGGTGACCTGCTCCCCGGTTGGGGTGCCGTCTGGGTACAGGATTGGGACGGAAACCCCGTTGTTGGCGAGGGTCCGGGTGTGCAGTTGGGTTGATTTCATATGGGGGTATGTTTGTGTCAGGTTGCGCCAGAAATGTGTGTTCTGGCAATTGGAGAGGTTTTATGGGTAATGGGTCAGCTGGTTCTGTTTGAACAAGTTTTTGTACGGTTGCTGTACTCGCGGGCCACCCCTTAGTTGCGCCAGATGCGGATGTGGGACCCGTAGGTGCCGTGCTCCTGCATGGCCAGGGGGATGTCGAGCATCAGTGCTCCGTCACCGGTGATCGGTGCTTCAAGGATGAGGACCCGGGGCAACTCGATGGCAAACACGTTGCCAGCCGGATCGCTGGTGCTGATGATGAAAGCCGTCTCCTCCTCATTGAGGAACTTGTCCAGGAATTCAGCACCCTCAAACCAGAGCTTGATGTTGCCGGAGAGGCTGGCCACCCCGATGGAGTATTCCAGGCTGGTCTTGGACCCGATGACCATCCGTGGGGTGTGGCCGTTGTCAAAGGTGATCGCACCTTCAACGATGATACCCTGGGATGACTGGGTGCTGAGGGCATCACCCTCGATGACTGCACCAGCGAAGTTGTCCATGGGCTTGACCGTGGAGGCAGTGCCAGCGGTAAACCCAGTGGGCACTGTCTCACTGAACAGGGAGTCACAACCGATGACCCCAAAGGACCCTGCCACGAGTTCCTCTGGCTTGAAGTTCAGGGTCACAGACTTGAACTCACAACCCCTGGACACGTGATACGGCTTCTTGCTGGAGTCAAGGTCAGCGAAGTGCTTCATCATTGAGAAGCTGCGACGGGTGACGCCGGAAACGAGCTTGGCCATGGGCTCCACAGTGACGGTGTCCCCCGCAGCCTCAATTTCCAGAACGTAGGCTGATGTCACCTCGATGTACCCTGCGGCCCGGTCAAGGACCTGGAACACACCATTGTTGGCTGGCGTGGTGAACCCGCTGACGTAGATGAGGTCCCCCGGGACCACCACGGGTGCGTTGTCGCCAGCGAACAGGAACTTGGAGGGATCGTTGGACGCACTGATGGTGTTGGCCGTCATGGCGGCAGCTGGTGTGCTCCAGGTGGAGCAGAGGGTAGCCTCAAGGGCACCCATGAACGGGGTGTCATACAAGGCTTCAACCGGGAGTTCCCCGTTGACAATGTGGGACCCCAAGCGAACATCACCCTGGATGCGGTTGCCCTTGAGTTCCTTGGACTGGAGCTTGCCCCGGCCAAGGTTGAGGGTAGGCAGGCCAGACAGGCGCAGCCGTTTCCATGTGGTTGCGCCGGTAGGTGTGACGCCGTGGTTGGTTCCACCGGACCCTTCAAGGGTGTAGTAGAAGTTGTGCTGTGCTGCGTTAGCGTTGGTGCTCATGGTGTGTTATGGTTGAGAGTTTGGTGGGGTTATTTGGCCATCACGGTCCAGTTGGTGCCATTGCTGTATGCGAGCACGTGGTTTGATCCACCGCCTGTGACCGTTGCGCCCCATATTACAGTGGTGCTGTCTGAGACGGGGTACACTGAACCCTCATTGGCAGAGGAGGCAGCGGGGAGGTTGGCAAAGGTGCCGATGGTGTCGTCCGCCCGGCGAAAGCCCACTGAAGGTCCACTGCGTTTGATCGCGGGGAAGAGGTTTGTTGTGCCACCTAATTGCAGTAACCCAAATGAAGTTCCTGCATTATTTCGCAATTGAATGTTTTCTGCGGATGGGGAATTGATTTGCGCATTTCCGGTAAAAAGTAACCTACTCAACGCAACGTAATCGCTACTCTGTAAAAAACTTGTTCCTGTTATACCAGTTCCGCTGACCGTCCCTAGCGTGCTTGCTCCGGTGACGGTGAGGGTGCCACCGATGTTGGCGTTTTTAAACACACCCAATCCGCCCGCCGTGCGCATTGCTCCAGTTGTTGTCGAGGTGCTTTGGGTGGCGTCAGTGGATTGAAATTCTGATACTGCTACAATCTGCCAGCCAACGCCAGCCGCTAGGTCAAGCCGCCTCTCAGCAGTGATGTTGGATACGCTGTTACTCCCTCCAGAAAATGTCAACGTGTTTGATGCGCCAAGTCCATCCAAAACCAAACCCGCGAAAGTGGGACTCACCGTCGTGCTCACGTTTTGCTGCACATTGCCAGCGATGGTGAGCGCGCTGGAGAAAATCCCGGTCACTCCAGTCACGTTCCCGCCAGTGGTAACAGAGCCAAACAACCCGCCACCAGCAACGGCCAGGTCAGCGTTCACTGTCATGTTCCCGCCGTGGACCTGCGGCCCGGTCCAGGAATTTCCTCCGGTGAGGTTGGCCTTGCCGGACATGTCTGACACCCCCAGCCACAGGCGGAACTCCGCGCCAGTGATCTTCCTCAGACCCGGGACCGACACATCACGGATCATGATTTGGTCGTTCTCCGCCATGGTGGCGCCAGTCAGGGACGGGAGGTTGCCCACGTTGACCTGCGCAAGCGCGGACCCGGTGAGAGCTAGGGTGAGTAGGAGGATCTTGTTCATGTTAGCCATCGATGATGTAAACGCCGCTGTCATCCTGCAGGGCACTGTCCGGTGCGCTGGCTGCGGTGTACGGGGCGTAGTTGCGGAGGATCTGTGCGTAAAACTGGATGACGGTGGGGGTCTTGAAAGCCTTGTCCGTGGGGAACCCTGGCTTGGTCCCTGCTGCCTTTATGCGGACTTCCTGGCCACCGTAGGTGAGCGTGCGCCCCCCAAAGAAGTAGTCACGCAGGATGTCCGCCTTGGCCATTGCTACCCCCGTCCCCGAATCGAGGGGCACGTTGATGTTGACCTGGAGGTAGCCGTCAATCTGGTCCATCCCGTTGGCACCTAGCGTGGCCATCACGGGTTCCCCCGGGAAGTAGAACAGCTCGCACCACGGGGCATTTGCTGGTGGGGTGAACTTCTTGTTCTCACTGGCAAAGGGGAACCCCAGGGCAGCGTCAGTGAATCCCTGCACCAGAGCGGATCGGACCTTGGCGAGGCTCACAGGGCACCCCCCTTCTTGAGCAGGTTGTTCTGCGTGCGGAGGATGTTGTTGAAGCGGATGACGTTCTTGTTGACCATTCCCTGTGGGGACTTGGTGTGGCTCCAACCATCATACTCGATCCGGTGGGTATACGGCAGCGAGTTGGCCAGGAACAGTGCCTTGTATGGGTCCTTAAGGTCCAGGCAGCCTTGGGTCATCGTGCCAATGGCGGTGGCCAGGGTCCCCCCGGAATCAGAGGTGGTGTGGTCCACGGACCCGATGGAGGTCTGCCAGTTGGAACGGAGTCTGCCAGTGTCCACCGGGGAGTCCTTGATGACTGCGCCAAACAGCTTGATGCCCACTGCCCGTTTCAGGTCCAGGTGACGCTTGCGGACCAGAGCAGGCCAGCTCTTGAGTCCGGTGCTGAAGGGTCCAAGGCTCATTTGAGCACCACCCCCAGTGTGTACAGGATTGGTTGGCCGGCAGGGTTGAGCGCGGTCAGACCCTTGATGAGCCAGATTGAACCGTCACCCAATGCCACATCGTCCCCGGGAACAGGGACCTGCGCCATGCCGGCAGCGGCCACCAGGAGGATCGCGGCCTGACCCGTTACCAGGGCAGCCTTGAACGCATTGTCCATGGCGTCAAACACGGTCCCTTTGTAGTTGGGCAGACGGACTCCATGCCCGGCGTAGGTCACAGCCTCTGCGGCACCGGAGCCACCCCCTAGCACTGGATCAAAGGGAGTGGTGGACCGGGAGAAGGCGAGTGGCTGCCCCTTGGCCTTGATCAACTTCAGAGCAGTGGCGGCCTGTTTGGTGAAATCTCCTGCCATGGGTCATGCCCTTTCCATGCTGAGGGTGAACACCCCACCACTGGACAGCAGCGGGGCAAGGAGGCTGAAGAAGGCAGTCAGCGCGGGCTGTGGGGAGGCACTGTTGGACTCAGCGTATGTGGTCTCAATCACGTCAACCTTCTCCTTGATGACCTCCCGGCCATCGGTGGTGGGCATCAGGTCAAGGGTATCAGCATCGATGGCAAGCTGGCACAGAGCTTTCTTGAGCTGGACAGGGATCGCGGTGGACGGAAAGTCAAAGCCGTTGAGCTGGACATCCTGGCGTGGCCAGGACAGCATCTGATCGGCAGATACACGGGAACCTCTGAAACGGGGTTCCTGTGACTCCAGGAAATCCATGGCCTTGATGATGAGGCTTTCCACGTGGGCATCCGCCACGCTGGACAGGGTGATCCCCCGCAGTGTGGCAAACTCCGTCACGTTGGCTGCGGTGACATAGCTGTTGGCGTCTGCTACCGGGCTGCCATCCTCAATGATCAAGGCCATGGGGGTGTTCCTTGGTGTGGTGTTACGGGTGATTACGTGGCGATGATACCAGCGTTGCGCAGCGAGGTGAGCAAGGCGAGGTATTCAGCAGCGGTAGGGTTGGCCCCGGCAGCAGCTGCAACAGCAGCTCCCTTCAGGACCGATCCCCGGACGGTGGTGGAGGCAGTGGTGGTCAGGGTCCCTGCCGCGATGCGGGCATTGAGGGACTTCCGGCCCATCTTGCCTTGCTTGAACGGTGTGTTGAGCATTTTAGCCATGATGATTTGGAGTCAGAGGTTTCAGAGCAGGGCAAGGTCCTCTGCAGCAGGGGATTCCTGTGTGGAGACTTGGCCGTTGATGTAGATTTCGATCCGATCCGCCATCTTGCTTTTGGCAACAAAGGTGTGGACCTGACCAATGAGTTTCTGGATGTCCACGTCAGAGCCAACATTGACCTTGACCTGGACGAGCTTGTGTGGTTTCTTTGGTGCCATATGGGGGTATGGTTGGAGAGTTCCTGGGGACACAAGGAGCACCAGCCGTAACTGATGCTCCAAGGTCCCCCAAGAAATCAGATGTTGAACTCACCCCGGGCAACTCGGGTTTCCTTCACGTTGGTGTAGGCTGTGTTCCAGGCGTTGGCAGTGGTGAGCTGGGTGTCCGATGGACCCCCGGTGACCACGGTCAGCGCACCGCCAGTGGCAAGCGCAGGTGTCCAGATCGTCCCGTTGATGTGGGCGATGCTGACCACGCGGTCATACAGTGCCTTGGTCAGGTTGGGGATGTCACTGTCATAGGCGAGGCTGGACGAGGTTGTGCCGTCCTGGCCTTGCACCGCAATATTGAACACGATGGTCTGTGGGGCCAGGATCGTCACCGAGTACACAAACCCGGAGGTTGTGCCGGCACGGACCAAGCGGTCATCGACCACCACGCGGAGTCCCTTGTACGTGTTGAACTCAAGTCCACCGGACGATGGCTTGACGGTGTCCAGTTCGTCCTGCTTCTTCAGGTAGGTCCGCATTTTGGAGTGCATCAGGATGATGCCGCCAGCAAGGTCATCTTCCTTGATACCAAAGATCCCGGTGAGATCGTGGAACGCATCAGCATCGAAGTACACGTTGGAGGCAGGGACGCCCACAGGTGCTTCGTTGACGCTGGTGCTCAGCACAAGGCTGGCGAAGTCATCCGACTTGAACATGCCAATGAGCTGGTTGATGATGACCGTTTCAGCTGCATCGTAGCGCAGGTTGAGGATCTTGTCAACGATGTACGCAAACGGGTCGATCCCGGACTGCGCCGCCGCAAAGGCATCACGGCCCCAGGCTTTCTCACGGTACAGCACCGGTGCGATCTGGCGACCGGAGGTGATGTTGTCAATGGTGGGCGGGGTCCCAGGGTTCTGGATGGAGTATCCACCAGTGACGGGGCTGATGAGCGGAATCTCCACCTTGGTGGCACCGTCCTCCAGTGCGCGGTTGGCGAAGTTCCGTGGGTCCTGCAGCACCAAGGCGCTGTTGAGGATGCGGTTGAGACGGGGCTGCCGCTCCTGGATGGCCGCAAGGAGCAGCTCAACAGGTGCGTGGGCCAGGTTGGCAATAGTAGTTGCGGCCATGACGGGTGTTGTATGTGTTGTGTTTCAGTGGAGATCAGATTGTTGGTGGAGCAGCGTCCACCGCAGGAACAGATATGCCTTGAGCCGCCATGACCTGCTGCAGCACACCGGGAGTAGCAATGTTGTCTTGATTGACCTTGCCCCAGTTTGTTGAGCCGTCTGCGTTCTTGTAAGCATCAAGCTTGAAGGCACCACCTCCAGGCTTGCTTCCGCCGGCACCACCGCCAGAAGCTCTTGACCCCGTCAGAATACCTGAAAATCTTTTATCGGCAAGAAATTCCGTCTTGAGCTCATCGACCGTTGAAGCGGATGGCTTTCCGTCAGCTCCAAGGACTTTGATCGCGGGCATGTCTCCATCAAGATCGACGTCAAGCCGGTCCAGGATGAACCGCTCAAGCAGGTCAACCCCTTCCTCTGTGGCGAGCTCAGCAGCGAGCTTGCGTGCCTCCTGGCCCACAGTGAGCTTGCGGACCTGACCCTTCAGGGCATCCGCTGCTGCGGTGTGATCCTTGGTCAGCTTCTCCACTTTCTTGTTCCAGGCTGTAGTCAGTGCCTCAATGTCCCCCTTGCCCTTGTCGGCACCTGTGTCGATCCGGGATTGGAGTTCATCACGGGCATCCTCCGCTTCCTTGAGAGTCACGCGTAGTGCCTTAGCTGCGTCACGCTCCCGGTCCCGGGCTGTCTTGATGGCGGTGGCGTTTTCCTCGCCGTTGTCGTATTCCTCCGTGTCCCCTACTTGGGTGAACAGAGCTTGGGTGGTGGCTGGGAGCAAGGCCCAGATGGCTTTTGTCAGTTTCATGTGTTGTGTTTCTTGGGGTTGGAGAACTATTTAGGTGGGGTGCCAGGTTTCAAAGTGGCTAGCAGGTCGTCAGATACTGCCATCACTTGGGCATCCAGAGTCTTGTGGCCTAGCAGCTTGGTAGCCACCAAACGGTGGTGCCCGTTGAGGACAGCCACCCGTCCGTCTGGGTATCGCACAGCATAAACCCGTTCCAGCTTCTCTGGATCGAACTCAGTGAGCAGCTTTTCAACTCCCTCCCCAAATACCCCAGTCTGACCCGCCAACAGCTGGTCAATGGGTAGGGTTTCCTTGGTTGTCTTAGCCCCAACGGTTGCCTGGCGCAGCTTCCCTGCGTTCTGCTTGGTCTGCCAGTCGATGGGTGCAGTGTTCAGGATACTGATGGCTCCCTCTATTCCTGAGTAGTCATCAGCAGGCCAGGTTCTGAACTTCTTTAGGGCTGCGGCGGGCACCGGGATCGCGGGAAGCTCGTCACCCAGTAACTCGATCCCATCGGGGATGAACTTCTCCAGCCCCGTCCCCCTGAACACGTTGGGGTTGGCCAGTGCCATTTCCTTCAGGGTCAGCGGCTCAAAGTTCTTGCCAAGGTTGAGGTCCCCAAACTCCTTGCTGGTCAGTCCCCCCTCAAGGAACAGCTTGGCCCGGGATGCCCCCAGTGCGTCCTTCACGAAGTCAGCATCCTGGGTCTTCAACCAATCGTAGTAGGTCAGGTTGGCATCTACGTATCCGTTGGCAGAGGACCGGGTTGCCCCTTCATCCAGGAAATCAAACTCAGGCCCCAGCTCAGGGATCGTCGTGGTGCGGCAGTTGACATGGAACGGGGGGACCGGACCCTTGCCCAGATCGTATTTGCGCCCGTCCATGGAACGGCAGATCTGCGTGGTGCGCCCGTCCAGGGTGGCAAGGATGCTGTACCCCTTGATCAGGTCCCCGTTGGCTGCCCACGTTTCCATGCGTGCCGTCTGGGCCACGTGCTGGGTGGCAGTCCGCACCATCGCTGCTGCGTCACGCCGGGAAGCAGGCAACAGTCCATCCTTGTAGAGCGCAGCCTTGGTCCCCCGGATCTTCTGCATGACCTGCTGGACTGTCTTACCCTCCTGCCAACCCTGGAGCACCGCACCGTTGACCATGCTTGTGGTGGCTGTGCTCCACCCCTTCATGAAGGACTCCATCAGCATCCCGGTGGACTCCCGGCCCACGTTCATCGGGGATGCCAGCGCGGCTTGATAAGCCTGCTTGGCTGTTGCGGCTGTGGCCTTGCGTGCCCGGGTTGCAGCTGCCTTGGCGATCCCTGTCAGGCCGGCAGCCTCTGTCCCAGCAACAAATCCACCGAGCTGCTTAAGTTCCTCCGTCAGCTTGAGCAGGTGCGCGGTGCCTACGTCAGTTTGCGCCACCCGGAGCTGCCCCAGAACCCCCTCTACCTCTTTGCGTTGAAGCTCGTCCAGCGTGTCCACCTCAAGTGCACCTAGCGTGTCCGAGATTGCCTTGTCAAGGTCCTTGTGAACCTTGTCGAACTCCAACACCGCACCCGCCTTGTACCTGTCAAGCAGGACCTGGTTGCGCAGAGCTAAGTTGGTGAGAGTGTTCTTGCTCATCAGAGTGGTTTGCTGTCAATCCGTCCGCACCGCTTACAGCAACGGTGTTTCATGCCGTTCCATTCCCATGTCTGCGGGTTGGAGGCTATCACTGTACCTGGCTTGTAGAACTTGTGCCCAAATACCTTGCAGATCCACTGCTTCAGCTGGTCCTTCCAATGGGGTCTCATTTTGCTGGTGGGGTTTTGACCTTGTTGGGGTCAATCGGTGGTGGGAGCTTCTGGCCTGTCTTGGGGTCCACTGTAGGATCTGGGGCAAGCTTCCCACCCACCTGCGTGACACCCAGAAGATCCTCCCGGGCTGCCTCGTTGGCGGACTTGACCTCAGCATCGTCCTTCCAAGCCACACCGCCACGCTTGAACGCACCGCGCATTTCCTCATAGTCGATGGCCTCAGCCTGCCACGAGGCTACCACGGCTGACTGCTCTTCAGGGGACATGCGGCTGACGTCATAATCTGCGTTGAGCTCATAGCTGATGCCGTCCTTCTTGTCTGTGTCACTGAGGACCACAAGGAAACTGTGGGCCCACTTGATCGCCTGGGTCAGCGCCTCACCGACGTTCTTGGAACAGCTGCCCAGGATGGACATCTTGGCTTTCTGGTTGTGGCCGGAAGCGGTGGCAGTCTCCTGTACCTCCTTCTGTTCCACGAGCTGGGCACCCAAAGCAACCATCAGCCGCTCCTTGCGGTCCATTGCGTCCTTGACCATGGTGTTGGGTGTGGCCTGCAGCAGCTCTGCGGTGGCACCCTGCTCACAGGGGACACAGGACCGGGAGCCAAACCTGATCTTGCCCTTCCAGATGTTCTTGGCCCACTCCTCGCTGACCCCAAAGATGAACAGGGTGGGTTGGCCAACGATGTTGATCGAGTCCTCTTCATCAGCGGAGTTCCGATACCAAGCGATGCTGACCCGGGCAATGTCTGCCAGAGGGGAGAGGTTGGGGGTTGCACCGTTGTCATCAGGACCGTAGAACGTGAAGGGGATCACATCGAAGTGCTTGCCTGCCTTGCCCTGTGGGGTGAATGGACCCTCCACGAGCTCAAAGCACTGCCGCTCCTTGTTCTCCCTCCAGATCTCAACAGTGTAGATCCGATCCGCCGTGAGACGGAGCACCCGGTACTGTGGCTTGGTGGTTTCCTCAAACTCAAACTCATCCACCTCAAGGTTCTGCTCCTCAAGCACCACAAGGCCCAGGAGGCTCAGTGCTCCAAAGTTCTTCAGCCTCCAGTTGATGATGGCTTGAGGCTGGTAGTTGAGGACCCGGGGACGGACGTTGGCATTCTGAAGGTCCTTGACCGTGGTGGCCTTGATGCTCCCGTCCTCCTGTGTCTGGTTGGGGTAGTCCGCCAGGAACCCGCCACGGCCAAACTGGAGGCTGTAGCTGAGTGCCTCCTTGGCCAGCTGTTCAGCGGATCGTCCGAAACCATCGAGGTTGCACAGCAGAGGTTTGAACACCTCCAGCACCTCCACGGTGGAATCCTTGCTGAACACCTCACCCACGAGTCCCCGGAGGGTCCGGCCAGTGGCGTTGAAGTAGCAGGCCCGCATCACAAAGTCGGTGTACCGCTGGTTCACCTTGACCTTGTCCTCTCCCTCGTTCGTGGCCGGTGCCGGGAGGTATACCTTGCCCTTGGCTTTGACTGCTTCCTCCCCTGCGACGCAGTCAGCAACGAGGGTCCAGGTGTTGATCATGGCACGCCATTCCGGGTGCTTCTGAGTGACTTGTGGGAGCTTATCCCCGTTGGCCTTGACGGGCGGTGCAGCGGATGCGGTGAGTGCGTTTGCCATATTAGTGCATGTCTATTGGTGAGGTCTTCAGGAAGGTCTTGGCGTAGTGAAGGACTTGGTAACGGACCATGTCATAGGGGTGATCCTCAGCCTCTGTGTCAACGTCGTCAGGGTCATCCTCGTCCCGGGGGAGGGTTGGGAGGGTCTTGATGGAAGCAACACAGTGGTTCATGAAATAAAGTCCTGGGGCATCCCCGGCAACGCTATTTTCCAGCGCACCCCGGATCAGTTCCAGTCCGATCTTGCGGCTGCCAGCGGATTTGTCCGACTTTTTCCACCTGATCCCCTCGTTCGCCATCAGCGTTGCGATGGTTTTTGTGTCGTCATCATTGACGTTGTCGATCTGGTTGTCAGCGGGTCCAGGGTTGACCTCGCTGCTGATCCATCCCTGTGCCCGGAGGTAGGCCTGGGTTTCCACGATCTTCTTGGCCAGCTTGCGCGCACCGAGCTTCACCCCACGATTGGTGCCGATCTTGTCTGTGCCGTACAGCTCGTGGCATTGCACCAGCGATCCCTTGGGTGGGCAGAACTTCCGGCCCATCGCCTTGCCCAGCTCGTCTGGGATCTCAACTTCCTCGCCATCAGCAATGGCCCAGAACCCCACCGAGTATGGGTGCGTCGATCCCCAGTCAAGGCTGCGTTCGATGCGCCAGGACTCGGGGACCTTGAAGCGGGGCACCACCTGCACCTCTGGATACCAGACGTTGTCCAGGGCACCACCGGCAGTGATGTCCCACGATCCCTTGAGCCATGCCTTGCGCTTGTTGGGGTCACTGATGTTCGTGAGGGACAGGATGTACTGCGGGCTGAGGTAGGTGTTCTCCTTCCAGCTGCCTTGGAGGTAGGCGCGGGTCCGGGTGACGTTCTCGTTGCGCTGGGTCTGAGGGTTGAAGATGTTCTGTGTGACCCTGCTGACCTTGCCCGGGGGAACCCTGATGCCGTCTGGCTCAATCCAGCGGTCCTTCACCCAGTTGTGACCCGCTCCAAAGGGGTTGGTGGTGGCAAAGACCTGCAGGGGGATCGGTGGCATGATCTTCTTGCGGATGAACTCTGCCTTGGCTGTCCCAATCATGTCCTCCAAGGGCCACTTGGCATCCCGGCAATCCTTCAGCAGGCACTGCTCATCATACGTGAGACCAGGTGAGTGGATCTCAGGGATGAAGGAAGTCCGGTTGCAGGACAGCATGAGGTCATAGAGTTCTGAGGTGGGCTGCTTGGTCAGCTCGTTCCATCCGATCCAGCTGTACTCCTGCCCGTGGTAGTTCCAGTAGTCATCGGCGCTGTGCATGTGCCGGATCATCAGCTCTTCCCCGGTAGGCCAGATCCACTTCAGCTCCCCGGATCGGAGGAACCTAGCACCATCGCCAAACTGGTGAAACTTGGAGGACTTCTTGATGATGTCGTCAAGGTCCTTGTACCGCCGGTCAAAGATCACCCCACGCCAGTGAGAGCCATACCCCTGCCCCACACGGGACCGGAAGTTCATGAGCTGCACGTCAGTCTTGCCCGGTCCCCGGGTCCCTGAGTAGAGGAACTCATTGACCGGGTTGATCATCGCCAGCTCCTGTGACCCGGGCAGCGCCTGCCAGACGATCCGGTGCCGCAGCTTCTCCGCAAGCTTCCGTGGGATGGTGAGGTTGGGGATGATCATAGCAGGTCCTCACCCTCAACGGGTGTGTCGTCCTCCAGTTTGGCCATCATGATCGCCTGTTCCTCGATGCTCACCGCTTCCCAGTCAGGTAGGTCCCGGATCGGTGCCTCTACCCACACCACGCCCCCGCGCACTTTGTCTAAGTCCGAAACCTCCTTGCGCTTGGCCTGGGTTTCAGTGAGTCCCAGCCCGGTTGCCAGGCATTTCTGGGCATTGACGCGTGCGATGGGGTTTGCACCAGGTCCGAAGTCTGACGCATCCCGCCACAGCAAGCTGCTGACGGAATCGGCGCTGATGACACCAGTCTTGCCAAAGTTGTCAATCAGCCCCCGGATGTAGTGCTGTGTGAGCCAGTGATTGGCAATCTGTGCCCCCATCTGACAGGCTGATTCGAGTGACGTTGCACCAAGGCGCATTGCAGCGTTGCCTGCATTGAAGTCCCGGATATACGTGTTGGCAAACAGTTTTGCAAGCAGCTCTGCTTCATACGCCTGCGTGTCATCCCACGTTTCATAGTTCCCAGCGGGCATTGAGAATCGGTTGATGATCCTGGGACGATCCTTCACAGCCATCAGCTCATTCGTGTCACTCATGCGTAGGGTAAGCGGGTGTGGGTGTGTCCAGTCAGTTTTCAGGCGAATCAGACCTCCATGCGAACAACAGGCGTCAAGAACTTTCTCCGACAAAGTGAAAGTCTGCACCAAACCTTCCTCCGATCCGGCGATGCTCCCCACCATTCTCAGACCGAAACCCCAAAATACCCGCGAAAATACCCCCAAGCTCCTCAAAATTTCACTTTGAGGGGCTATGCGTTTATCACGTTTACTCTGTCAAAAGTCTGGGATGACCGAATGACCCGAAAAAAGCCACCCCCTTTTACTACTTTTCTTCTATCGTTTTTCTGTTTACTACTCTACTTTAGTAAGGGTAAAATTGAGGAATTGAGGGACCCCGGTTGAAATAGGTACAATCATAACAGGACAAACTGCCCCACCCTGATAATCAAAAATTGGGGTCATCCATCCGGTCATGAGGGTATTCGTGGTAGTTACAACGTCCCCGCTTTTCGCTTGACGAGGCGTGACCGGGCAACTCAGCGTCCCCAAACCCGATGAGCAACCACCACACTTTCTACGGGGGTGAAGCGAACGAGCTTGGTATTGTCAAGCAGCTTCCCCTCCGCAACTTCCAGGAATTCGTAGAGCGCAAGCTGTTGATCGCATGCACCCTCAACACCACCCGCGAACAGTATGGCGCTCTTGACCGGAAGCAGCAGCAGCTCGTGAAGCGGGTGCCCTACGTGACCCCCTGCTCCTTTACCCACGCTGAATCCCGCCGCGTCGATCCGCAGGCAACCGTGTGCTACCTGATCTGCCTTGACATTGACGTGAACGAAAAGACTG